>JAAUYI010123096.1_pt1 | contig 10811 bp, 3 predicted proteins | sample 7278041 | NCBI WGS metagenome assembly JAAUYI01 (sample SAMN14350216, study PRJNA611818) | marine sediment metagenome | isolation source: surface marine sediment (0.6m) | place: French Polynesia: Moorea | collected 2018-08
ATTTAAATTTACTTTTGAGTAAAGAACTAAAACGATGTTCTATAAACCGCAGTTCAATCCATGTTACTCTGTTGAAACTTTGACGACTCTCGCCGTTAACTGCAAGCAGTTTAACGGGAGATTCTAACTCTCACGATGTTAGATTTCTGCTTCTAATCCTCTTATCTAGCCCACAGTGGTACAAACGATGCTTTCCACCTCCCATTGGTACTGACCCCGACAGAACGAATCCACAGACATTTTGTTTGAATTGCAAGATGCGCCCCACCGCGATTGGCAAGAAATGTAATAATTTCTCTCATCTTGAAACTGAAAAACTTTTACGCAGTAACAGACTTTTTCTTACTGCAACTCATGTTTTTGTTTGTCAAGGTACAAAAACACTTCTCTCACTACGGAGGTTCTGGACATACGGACGACTTAAACTTTTGAGGGAACCTCAAAAGTCGCGTCCTTAACTTCGCAAGGTTTCCGTCTTGCTACTGACCTACCTTTGACTCTCATTCGACGGGCTGTTTTACACCACTAGTATTATTGCACTAGTTAGCATGATGAAAATTAAAGTTATGAACAAGAAAATGTATCTAAATATTGTAGCGAAGCTGTTTTTGTTGTTGGTTGATTTTTCATCTCACCGTTAAACCGTTTGCTGCGCTCTCGCTACGCAAAGGCTTTTAACGGGAGTCCTCAAATCAACATTTTAGATAGAACCAGACAAGGTATTTTTCTTGTCCGAGAGAGACAGCATGTCTGAGCGATCGCTTTTCCTATCTGGTAGCATCTTTAATTGATGGCGATCGCAATGTTGATAGACTAATACGACCTTCTTCTAAGAAGTTCTCAATGTGAATATTAAAATGAATACCACTGAACCTGTACAATTAGATCCTATAGCGGTGTGCAATCTGGTTAAGCTATTTCGCATTTAACTTTCCGATTAGGCTGCAGGGGAGCAGGGAGCAGGGAGAGAGAAGTTTTTAACTTCTTTCTCTTATTAAGAAAAGATCTAACTTAGATGCGTCTAAGCTTAAGTACAGTTCTAAATTTTAATCCCTTGACAAAGAAACGCCAAGTGTACTTAATGAACCTGAACACCGCTATATACTGGCTTACAAGGGAGATTAATCTATCTTTATCTTTTCAAATAAACTGTGACAAGGGGTAGCTTTTGACATATAGGTGTGATGGAGACTACAGATAACGCAAACATAAAGGAGGTGTAATAAATGATTGCCATTTCTTTCGTTAATAAACAGTCTTTATGCAGGAAAGAGATTAAATATGGCCAGATACTTCTTATCAAGAAGAAATCTAAGTCCGATCCGCTAGAGTTAGAGTTTGATTTAGATTTAGACATACAATTAATAACGAAACCCCTAAATGATTTAGAGGCGGAGTATGGAGTACAATTACCTACCTCTGGAGTAAAACTTCCCCAAAAAGTAGAAACTTTACTTCATGGAATGCAGAAAAAACATCCTAGTGATTGTCATAGAGATTTACAACGGTACTATCAATTCCGACAGTTACTTATTGCTCGAAAAATGTCTCAACTAGTCGCTAAGACCTGGTTGGATTCAGAGCAAATGAAGGATCCAGAAGACAAGGAAAAATTTCCAATTATTAGGAAACTAATTCTGCTGAGTAATGAATTTCCCAAGATTGAACAAGACGAGATGGACGCACTAAAACATAGATTCGCGTCTGAGTATAAGCCTGAAGATGAATCAGAAATTATTCTTCCAGGCCGGCTGAATTGGTCAAGTGCATATTTGAACTTATTGTTGGCTGGACAGGCATACTTACAGAAGGATGATGGTACTTTATCGCGCCTACATGAGCCCATTTTGAGTACGTTTGAAGCCGTTAATTTGTATGCTTTCAAGCTAGTTTTCGATGAATTTGTTGCTCAAGCTCAAGAGCTGTTTAGTCCAGGAAACCAGCCAGTCCCTCCATACTACTTGTGGACATTTCCTTATCCTCCACGTTCTCGTACAGATGAATTCTCTCTACTCAACAAAAACATGATCGGGGCTTGGGCGTATGCAGAAGATGACAAAGGCAAATTGCCATTTTACAGAAGAACCGCGAATGATGAAATTGAGGGAGTAGAGTATGTGTATCCCCCTTATCCTTATATGGCTGGCTCCCATTAAGGAAAGGAATCTAATCAAGATATTTTGGGGGGAATCTAACTAAAAACCATGCTAAATCAGCCGAAATTTAAACCTTGTTATCGGGTCGAAACGTTTGAGTCAGAAGGGGTATTTTTTTTCTCTGAGAGAGAGTCTAGTTTGCTTAGCACTCGCCTAGGGCAATGGTTGGTGCCATTGCTGGAGGGCAAGCATACTATTGAGGCAATTCTTGAGGAAATTCAAGCCCACTTTCTGTTAGAATCAGCCTCCTTGCAGGAATCGGCAACACTGTTTCAAGACGCGCTCAATGTGTGCATCGAAACCCAACAGGTGTTGATGCGAATGTTACAGAGAGGATACCTTGTCGAAAATAATGCTCCCTTACCATCTAACTTAGCCATCGTCTGCAATCATTTGAACGTCGATCCCCATCTGGCTCAACGTCGGTTACAAGCAACCAAAGTAGCAATCGAAACCTTTGGTTGTAACATGCTCACGGCTGAATTCAAAGCGACCCTTGAATCCCTACACATCCAAGTAGCCGAGGATGGGGATATAGCGGTAGTCTTGACTGATGATTACCTACAAGAGGGTCTCGATGCTTTCAATCAACAAGCGTTGCAGTCAAAACGTCCTTGGATGCTGGTCAAGCCTGTGGGAACTAAGGTTTGGATAGGGCCGATATTTACACCAGAGGTAACTGGATGTTGGCAGTGCCTAGCTCAGCGCTTGCGAGACAACCGACCTGTTGCTGCGTTCGTCCACAGGCGCCAGGATATGACATCTCCTCTAATTCCTCCTCTTGGCTCCCTTTCGTCCACTTTTCAAACTGCCATCGGAATGGCAGCAACTGAAATCTTCAAATGGATTGTTCGAGGAGAAAATGGACGGCTATTGGGAACGCTCGTGACCCACGATACTCTTTCTTTGGAAATGCAAAATCATAGGCTGGTAAAGCGCCCCCAATGTCTAACTTGCGGAGAAATAACCAAGAGGTTTCTCGGAAACCCCTTGCCCATCGTGCTCGGACACCAGAAAAAGAAGTTTACTACAGATGGGGGGCATCGTTGTTTTTCTCCGGAAGAAACTCTGAGGAGATATCAACATCACATCAGTCCCCTGACAGGCGTGGTGCGAGAACTCAGAAAGATAGACCAACCCTCCAATCGTTCGCTCCATACTTATGTAGCGCGACATCACTTTGTCACCCTGTCTGATAATTTGGACACTTTACGGCACAACGTTGAAGGCATCAGCGCAGGTAAAGGAAAAACCGACCAGCAAGCGAGGGCAAGCGGTTTCTGTGAAGCCATTGAGAGATATTCTGGTGTCTTTCAAGGCAATGAAATCAGGCAAAGAAGCAGTTACCAACAATTTGGAGATAAAGCGATTCATCCCAATGCCTGTATGAATTTTAGCCAGGCACAATACGAAAGCCGCGCCCAATGGAATGCCACTTGTTCGAGTTTGTCTCAAAGGGTTCCTGAACCCTTTGATGAGGAGAGGAAAATTGAATGGACGCCTGTTTGGTCATTAACGGCTCAAGATTTTAAGTACCTGCCGACAGCATTTTGCTATTTTGGCTATCCTGTGGGTCCAAAACTTGATTGTTGGGCTGACTCCAATGGTTGTGCTGCTGGAAATACTTTAGAGGAAGCGATCCTGCAAGGATTTATGGAATTAGTTGAACGAGATTGCGTTGCCCTATGGTGGTATAACCGCATTAAGAGACCCAAGGTTAATTTAGACAGTTTCAACGACCCCTATTTCCAAGTCCTGAAGGAGTATTACGAAAGGATTCGCCGCGAACTCTGGGTTTTGGATATCACTAGCGATTTGAAGATTCCTGCTTTTGCTGCGATTACCAGGAGAACGGATCGAGACTCAGAAGATATCATTCTCGGCTACGGTGCTCATTTCGATCCCGAAATTGCCTTGTTAAGAGCCTTAACTGAGGCTAACCAGATCCTTCCGAACGTTCTAGCAGCTAACGCTGATGGGAACACTCAATATCCGCCATCCGCCGATCCCGTTGCGCTGGAATGGTGGAAAAACGCCACCTTGGAAAATCAGCCCTATCTCATTCCCGATGACAAGGCTCCTCCGAAGGTGTGTGCTGACTATCCCCAACTTTGGAGTGACGATCTGCTCGATGATGTCATGCGCTGCCAGCAGATTATTGAGCAAAATGGGATGGAGATGCTAGTTTTGGATCAGACTCGACCTGATATTGGTCTGCGAGTAGTTAAGGTGATCGTTCCGGGAATGCGCCATTGGTGGAAACGGTTGGGAGTGGGACGACTGTATGACGTTCCTGTAAAATTAGGATCGTTGAAGGAATCCCTAACCGAAAATCAACTCAATCCATTACCGATGTGGATGTAAATCAAAGTTAAGAATTGCTACTATTACTTTGTCAAATTAGAAATGAGGGTTAAATCTTCGCTCCTCCGAACTCCGAACTCCGAATTCCGAACTTTTCTCACATCCCTCAATTCAAAGTTGACAGAGTACTATAGCAGTCCTAGTTAATTCATGTAATACCAATTTTCTATCGCTCGATAGTCTAATGCTTAACGGATATAAAATCATTGATGCAGATTCTCATGTGTTTGAACCCCTTGATATGTGGGAAAAATACCTAGAACCTGCGTTTAAGCACTTCGCTCCCTCATCAGACTTAACTATCAAGGGCAAAAAGATTCATCGTCAAGTGTCCCCTAAAATTTTAGACTATGCCTCCAGACAAATCAGCCAGAATCATCCAACGTCCTTAGCTCTCAATGGCTTCGATCCAGAATCTCAGATTATAGCAATGAAGCTTATGGGAATTGACATCTCGTTCATTTATCCCAGTTACGGACTATGGATATTGGCGATCGATAGTATGGAACCGTTATTAGCTGGAGCTTTCACCCGTGCATACAATAATTGGTTGCGAGATTTTTGCAGCTACAATCCCCAAATCCTCAAAGGTGTGGGAGCCATTAACCTTCATGCTCCCGAAGAAATGGTTCCAGAATTACACCGGATAGCAGAATTTGGCTGGAAAGTTGTCTTTTTGCGTCCTAACCCCATCAAAGGGAGGATGCTGAGTGACCCCGTCTACGAGCCATTTTGGACAGAATGCGAGAAGCTAGGGATCGCTGTAGGCCTGCATGAAGGCACTCATAGTCGCTTACCAACCACTGGCACAGATCGGTTTAACACGCAGTTTGCGAAGCACGCCTGCTCTCATCCCATGGAGCAGATGATGGCAATGCTCGCCTTAATTGAAGGAGGTGTTTTGGAGCGCCATCCCAGGCTCAGGGTAGGTTTTCTAGAGTCAGGCTGTGGCTGGCTACCCTACTGGCTGTGGAGGCTGGATGAAGAATATGAGAACCTCCACTGGGAGGTTAAAGCCAATGTCAAGATCGAGCCTTCTGAATATTTTCGTCGCCAGTGCTTCATTTCGATCGATCCTTCTGAGCCTTATCTCGATCGAATTATCGGGCATATCGGTTCTGATAGCTTAATCTTTGGAGCTGATTATCCTCACTACGATCACAAGTCAGATATTGTGGAAAAAGTTGTGGCACTTGAGGAGAGACTACCTAGAATAACAGTGCAAAAGCTCCTTTGGGATAATCCCGCTCGTTTCTGCGGACTGGAATAGAATGATGAGTGATCATCGATGAGGAATTATGAATTATGAACGCCGCTACTGGCTACCAGGTTATTGCCAAAATCTACGAAAGTGCTAATTCCCTAGTCTATCGAGCTATCCGTCATCAGGATACTCAACCAATTATCCTGAAAATTCTCAAAGAAGACTATCCTACTCCCTCAGAACTCACCCGATATAAGCAGGAATATGAAATCACCCGTTCCCTAAATCTGGATGGGGTAGTAAAAGCTTACGACTTACACCGATATCAGAATAGTCTAGTCATGCTCTTGGAGGATTTTGGTGGAGAATCCTTAAAGCTCTTGATGACCCAATGCCAGTTTACCTTAGAAGAGTGTCTCGCTATTTTTATTAAGATCGCAGCGCATTTGGGAGCGATTCACGCTGCCAATGTAATCCACAAGGATATTAATTCCTCGAATATCGTCTACAATCCCCAAACGGGACAACTTAAAATTATTGATTTTGGCATCTCCACGATTTTATCATGGGAAAATCCGGCAATTCGCAATCCCGAGCGCTTAGAGGGAACGCTTGCCTATATTTCGCCAGAACAAACTGGCAGAATGAACCGAGCCGTAGATTATCGAACTGATTTTTATTCTCTAGGAGTGACCCTCTACGAACTCCTGACACATCAACTTCCCTTCGAGGTAACAGATGCAATGGAGTTAGTCCACTGCCACCTGGCTCAACAGCCCGTACCTCCCCATCTCATCAAAGGAGAAGAATCCTGTCCAAAAGCTGTTTCTGATATTGTGATGAAGCTGATGTCGAAAACCGCAGAGGAAAGATATCAAAGCGCTTGGGGACTGAAAGCAGATTTGGAAACCTGTCTCCATCAGTTACAAACTTGCGGTCAGATTTCTCAATTCCCTCTTGCTCGTCAGGATATTTATGAGCGCTTTCAAATTCCTCAAAAGCTTTATGGTCGCGAGCTTGAAGTCATTCAACTTTTAACTACCTTTGAGCGAGTAAGTCAGGGGACTACTGAGATGGTACTTGTGTCCGGTCATTCAGGTATCGGTAAGTCAGCCTTGGTCAATGAAATTCACAAACCGATCGCGCGGCAGCGAGGGTACTTTATCTCTGGCAAGTTCGATCAGTTTAAACGAGATATTCCCTATGCTTCCTTGATTCAAGCATTTCAGGAATTGATCCGGCAACTGCTAAGTGAAAGTGAAGCACAGCTCCAAGCTTGGAAAAAAAAGCTTTTAGCGGCACTCGGTAGCAATGGTCAGGTAATCATTGATGTCATTCCCGAAGTAGAATTGATTATTGACCAACAACCGACCATACCACAATTAGGAGCGACAGAGTCTCAAAATCGCTTCAACTTAGTTTTTCAAAAGTTTATTAGTGTTTTTACCAAAAAAGAACATCCCCTAGTTATCTTCCTAGACGATCTACAGTGGACAGATCTAGGCTCTTTGAAGATGATTGAACGCTTAATGAGTAATCCCGATAGTCAATATTTATTGATGGTGGGAGCCTATCGAGATAATGAAGTTAGTGCCACTCATCCTTTGATGCTTACCTTAGAGGAAATTCAAAAGGCTGGAACTCAAATCAGCTATATTACCCTCCAGCCATTAACCCTTGGCCATGTCAATCAATTAATTGCCGATACTCTTAAATGTTCAACGGAAGAGTCAAAACCTCTAGCTACCCTAGTTCTCAATAAAACTGATGGCAATCCTTTTTTCTTGACTCAGTTACTTGAATCCTTATATACAGAAAATTTACTTTCATTTAACTTCAGTGCTGGGTTGTGGCAGTGGGATATTGAGGAAATCCAAACAGTCAGAATAACGGATAATGTGGTTGAGTTAATGGTCAGCAAAATTGAAAAACTCGATCAACGTGCCCAGGAAATCTTGCAGTTAGCTTCCTGTATTGGCAATCAATTTGATCTAGAAGTTCTCTCTATTGTTAATACTAAATCTTGGTTAGATACAGCTATCGAGCTTTTGCCAGCGATTCAGGAAGGGTTGGTTTTACCTCTGAATGATTCCTACAAAATCCCGATGCTTTGGAGCCAGCCGGCAAAGTCTACGGATGACTCAGAAACTTCAGAGCTCATGTCCAATTGCTTTTCCTCTATTACTTATAAATTTTTGCATGACCGGGTTCAGCAAGCTGCCTATGTTCTGATTTCAGAAGGCGAAAAAAAGAAAATTCATCTCCAAGTTGGGCAACTGCTACTAAAAAATACTAATCGAGATGAACGGGAAGAAAATATATTTAATATTGTCAACCAACTAAACATCGGAGCAGAATTAATAACCAATCAAGCAGAAAGAGACGATCTGGCTCAATTAAATCTTACTGCTGGCAAAAAAGCAAAAGCTTCGAGTGCGTATGAATCAGCCCTGATATATTTAGAAATCGCTCTAGAGCTTCTGGCATCAAATAGCTGGCAACGTCAGTATGAAATGGCACTAAATATTCACGTAGAGCTTCTCGAATCTTTATATCTAAATGCTCAGTTTGAGCGAGCTGAAATACTAGCCTCTACCATCCTACAAAAATCCAAAACACTACTCGATCGGGTCAGAGTATATGAGCTAATGATTCAGTTATCTTTTGCCAAACTTCAGCCGAAGTTGGCTATAGATACTGCCCTAAAGCTCCTCCCAGAACTTGGCATTGTTATATGCCAGAATCCCAGTCAAAAAATAATTGAGGCAGAGCAAAAATCTATTCAAGTTTTCTTAAAAGATAAACAAATTGAAGATTTATTTGATTTGCCAGAAATGACCGATCCCTATATACTGGCAGCCATACGGATACTGTTAAGTATTACTACTGCAACAATCACAACAAATTACTCCCTATATCTTCTGGTTCTATTAACTGCAGTTAATCTCTGTCTAAAGCATGGAAACCCCCCCAAGGAAGCTCCGGCAGTATATGTTTATTATGGTGTTCTTCTGTGTGGATATCTCGAAGATATTAACTCTGGATATTGCTTTGGTCAATTGTCTTTAAGATTACTGAACAAATACAACTTTCGAGAACACAAAACGCTAGTCATAGATTTTTATTATGGATTTATTTATCATTGGAAAGAGCCAGCCAGAGCGATTAAATTAGAACTACTACAAGAAGCAATTCATATTGGAATAGAAACGGGTGAACTAGAGCTCGCTTGTTTTAATGCCATAACATACTGCCTGTTTTCAATGTTTACAGGACATGACTTGGTAGGACTATCAGATAAGTATAAAGAATATAGTAATTTAGCAATTAAACTCAGACAAGAATATTGTATTTTTTATATAAAAATATGCGAAAAAATTACGCTAAATTTACTTGAAGAAAATAAAAATATATATTATTCGATCGCAGGAATATCTCAAGACAAAGAAGAAGAATTGCTCAAGAATTGGACAAGAAATAACAATCAATGGCTGCTATTTCTTTTTCATGTAGCAAAAACGATATGTTGTTATTTTTTTAAAGATTACATTCAAGCTGCTGACAATGCAATAAAAGGAGCAAAATATGCCGATAGTTCAGCTGCATATCTTATTTCAGCGCAGTATAATTTTTACTGTTCTTTAACACTTCTTGCTTGCTACTTTAAAGCTGACGATATTCAACAGAAAAACTTCTTTGAACAAGTGTTGTTGAATCAAAAATGCATGAAAGTATGGTCAGAGCATTGCCCGGAAAATTATCAACATAAATATGTACTAATAGAAGCTGAGAAAGCCAGGGTATTGGGAAAAAAAATTAGGGCGATGGACTATTACGATCGCGCCATTCGGGGAGCCAGAGAACAAGGATACCTGCATGAAGAAGCGATCGCCTACGAACGAGCAGCCGAATTCTATTTATCTATTGGCAGGGAAGAAATTGGCCAATTTTACCTCAAGAATGCTCATCACTGTTATCTGCGCTGGGGAGCCAAGGCCAAAGTCAAGGACTTGGAATCTGAATATCCTCAGCTTTTAGTAGAAGTTACCACTCCAACCTTCATTAGGAACATTAGCATAACCACCTCTACTTCTGGCAGGGATGGAAAAATTCTTGATTTGGCAACTGTCATCAAAGCGTCCCAAACCCTAGCGGTCGAAATTACCCTACGAAGGCTGTTAGAACAATTGATGAAGATTGCGATCGAGAATGCTGGTGCTCAAAAAGGATTTTTACTGCTAGAAAAAGAAGAAAACTGGGTCATTGAAGCAGAAGGAGATGTTGATTCTGAACAGGTGACGGTACTGCAAGCTGTTTGTATAGATGCTAGCGATCGCCAGAAGCCAATTTTACCAGTTGCGATCGTTAACTATGTCGCCCGTACACACAAAAACGTAGTTCTGAATAACGCTGTCGAAGAAGAACAATTTATCCGCGATCCCTACATCGTTGCCACTCAACCAAAATCTATTCTTTGTACTCCTTTGTTAAATCAAGGCAAACTAAGCGGTATTTTATATTTAGAAAACAATTTAACCACAGACGCATTTACGAGCGATCGCATTGAAGTTTTAAGAATTCTTTCTGCTCAAGCTGCTATCTCCATTGAAAATGCCCGTCTCTACCAACAGTTAGAAGACTATAATCGAAATCTAGAGCTTAAAGTAGAAGAGCGTACTCATGAACTCTCACAAACCCTAGAAATTCTCAAAGCTACTCAAGCCGAACTGATCTTTGAAAACGAGTTACTCAAGAGTGACGAACAAGCCTCGACCTTTGATTATCAAGTCGGAGGAAGTTTGCCGATGGATGCTCCCACTTATGTAGTGCGCTCGGCGGATCGTTATCTCTACAAAGCGTTGAAGCACGGGGATTTTTGTTACATTCTCAATCCCCGCCAGATGGGCAAGTCCAGCCTTATGGTGCGGATGATCCACCACCTCCAGCATGAGGGAGTTAGCTGCGGGGCGATCGATCTGACTCGTATTGGCAGCGAAAACATCACACCCGAGCAATGGTACAAGGGCTTGACAGTAGAGCTATGGCGTAGTTTTGGTTTGCTAAGAAAAGTTAATCTAAAAACTTGG
>JAAUYI010068708.1_pt1 | contig 10805 bp, 11 predicted proteins | sample 7278041 | NCBI WGS metagenome assembly JAAUYI01 (sample SAMN14350216, study PRJNA611818) | marine sediment metagenome | isolation source: surface marine sediment (0.6m) | place: French Polynesia: Moorea | collected 2018-08
GGATTAGTTTGGTCGCCTATCTATTTATTTGCCGATCCTCCAGTTTTAGGCATTACACCGGCAATACCCATTTACGAGCAACAGACAAAAAAATTAAAAGGGGTAATGGCGATCGATCTAACTTTAATTCAAATTAGTGACTTTTTACGTAGTTTAAAGATCGGCCCTTCTGGAAGAGCTTTTATCATGGAGAGGTCTGGCAAGATTGTAGCTACTTCGACAGAAGAACCTCCTGTAATTTTAACTAAGACAATAAATCAAAGACTAAATGCCAAAAATAGCCAAGACTTATTTGTCCGCTCGGCAGCACGGTATTTAGAAGCAAAATTTAACGGCTTAGATCGAGTCGATGACGACCGACAATTTATAGCTAAATTTAATCGTCAACGTCAATTTATCCAAGTAACTCCTTTAAATCATTATTCCGGTCTCGATTGGTTGATGGTAGTAGCGATTCCGGAAGTAGATTTTATGGAGTATATTCATGCTAATACTCGTACTACCATTATTTTGTGCCTCACTTCTCTAATTTCAGCCATTAGTTTGGGTATTTTTATCAACCAATGGATTGCCCACTCTATGTTTCGTCTCAGTTATGCTGCTCGAGCAATAGCTTCGGGAGAATTAGACCAAAGGGTAGAAACTCAAAAAATACAAGAATTAGAGATTCTGGCTCAGTCTTTTAACTCAATGACACAAAGATTACAAGCTTTATTTCATAATCTGGAAAAAGCTAATACCGATCTAGAACAAAGAGTCGCCAAACGAACCAAAAAGCTACAACAGGCAAATGAACAATTGCAACGTCTAGCTAATATCGATAGTCTCACTCAAATTTCCAATCGTCATTGTTTTGATAGTAGTCTCGAGCGACAATGGCGAATATGTCTTAGAGAACAGAAACCAATTGCTCTGATTTTATGTGATGTGGATTATTTTAAAACTTATAACGATTTTTATGGACATCCTACAGGAGATCGTTGTCTACAACAGATAGCTCAAGCTATTAATAAAACAGCGAAGCGTCCTAACGATTTAGTAGCTCGTTATGGTGGAGAAGAATTTGCTGTCATTTTGCCGAATACCGATCTTGATGGAGCTATTTGTGTGGCTGAAAAGATTAAATCTGAGGTCAAAAAACTCAAAATCCGTCATGTTGGTTCACACATCAACCAATATGTAACTATTAGTTGTGGTGTTACCAGTCAAATTCCTACTCAAGAATTATCGTCAGAATGGTTAATTGCTTTAGCCGATCGCGCTCTATATGAGGCAAAAGAGCAGGGACGCGATCGTTTAATTGCTAAAGCTGATTTCTAATTATTTAGCTCTCGAGCGAACGAAAAAAGTTTGACCTCAATTGTGATAAGCGATCGAGTTCGGGGAATTATATGGCTGTACTAACCAGATTTAAATAAACCCCGTATGTATTCTGCTGCCGATCTACCAACTGAAACGACACCAGTAAAACCAACACCAGTAATACAAACCTGGAATTTAGGGAAAGTGTATCGTACTGGTTTTTGGTTAAATCAAAAGATTAAATCGCTTCATAACTTCTCGATAACAGTGTATCGGGGAGAAACTTTTGGTTTATTGGGTCCTAACGGTGCGGGTAAGACAACTTTACTCAAAACATTACTGGGTATAGTTCGTCCTACTTCGGGAAAAGCGGAGTTACTGGGAAAGCCGATTGGCGATCGTCGTGTTAAACAAAGAATTGGCTATTTACCAGAAAATGCCTATCTTTATGACTATTTAACTGCTTGGGAATTTTTAGAATTTACGGCAGGATTATTTCAAATTCCCGGCTCGATGCGACGAAAAAAAATCGATCGATTATTGGATGTAGTTGGTTTGGCTAAGTCTACTGCCCGCAAAAAGAAGTTAAAACAATATTCTAAAGGAATGTTGCAAAGAGTAGGTATGGCTCAAGCTTTAATCAACGATCCCGATATAGTTTTTTTGGATGAACCTATGTCGGGACTAGACCCCATGGGACGCTATCGTATGCGAGAGATTATCCTTTCTTTAAAAGAGCAGGGTAAGACAATTTTTTTTAACTCTCATATTTTGGCTGATGTAGAACAAATCTGCGATCGCATTGCTCTTTTGGCTTTGGGGGAATTAATCTGTGAGGGTTCTCTGGGTCGACTTTTAGGTGAAGATCGCGATTATCAGGTAATTGTCAAAGGTGGCGATTCTCAAGCTTTAACTCCCTGGATTAGCAATTTAACTTGGGAGCATAATTGTTGGCACGGACAATTAAAAGGAGAACCAGAAAAGTTTCTTGCTCATCTCAGAAAAATTGATGCTCGACTAATCAGTATCCATTTGGCTCGTCTTTCTCTAGAAGAATTTTTTATGCAGCAGCTTAGAGAAAGGGGGGTCGATTTTAGTCGTTAACAAAAAATTAGGAATCTGAATGACTAATTTATCCAAAAAAAAGTCAAATTTAACTAAAATATAGCTTTCTCAATCTTTAAGAATGATGTAGAGAATGTAACTTATTCTCTCTCTCTCGATAGACAGATTGAGATGGTTCGATCTGGTATTTCACTAAATCGGCTAAGTCTTGCAATTGGTTGATTGCTTCTGCTCCCTCTAATTTCATTAGTTCGCGCTCGTCTCGCATTTCTGTCCAGGTGATCCCATAATCAGAAACTAGAAAACGAATGAGATGATTATCTCCCAAACTAACCATAAAGGAGGCACTATTCATCTGATTCCCACAAGTGTAGCAGGATGCAAGGTAACCTCTATTTTCAAGGACAATTGCCAAGGCTTGGAGATTCATTACCAAGTCGCGGACAAATTGTCGGTGTTGTTGTGCCAGTCTGATAAACACTTTTTTCCTCCTAACACCATCTACCATTGTAATGGTTTTATATTTTTTTAATATTTGTATTTTTGATGGACGATATAAGTCTTACTAAGCTATCTCAATAGATTATGTATCTAATTGACGGTAGCTTGAAGAGTTAAGATATACCAATCTACAAATCTTTAACTATTACGCTTTTTGAATTTCACTGTAACTTTATAACACAATCACTTGCTGAGGTGAGACTCAGAGTTAATCGGTGGCGACTCTTTTACTCATATTTTAATCGATCTGAGAGATTTATCAGCACTACAGGAATTATTCCAAACAATTCAACCAACGGCAGTTATTCATACTGCTGCTGCTGCTCAACCTAATTTTTGCCAAATCCATCCACAACAAGCATACGAGATCAATGTAAATGCTTCTGTTAATAGAGTTAAGCTTATTTATCGATGAATTCCGTACGCCTGTCAGTGCAGCAACCGCAGCTAAAGGACTCTTATTAGCTGTAGAGCAAAAAATAGCAGGAATATGGCATTTAGGAGGAAAAGAAAAAGTATCTCGCTATCAATTTGGTTGTTTACTAGCAGAGATCTTGCAATTTCCCTTAACTCTCCTCAAAACTTGCCGACAACAAGATATTGCTATGGCTGCACCGAGATCGCCCGACACCTCTCTAGACAGCAGCAAAGTATTCGCCTTGGGCTATCAACCCTTATCTCTTAGAGAAGAGTTAAGTTCGATCGCTCAATATCTTTAGGTAACCTGAGTTCGGGATAAGCTAAAATCCCTATTTTTTAGTCCTCAATTTGATTAATTTTTTGATTAACCGCAGAGGACGACGGGGCGTATAAACTGAGGAGGAGACCTCCTCAGACAGCCCCTCCAGAGAGCGCAGAGAGGTTTGTCTGCTATGTGTTGTGGCTTTTTTTGTAAGAAGATAAGGAGAGTTGAGTCGTGTAAATTTATTTTTAAACCGAACTCACGTTAGGTAATAAGTTATAGAAAAACAGCCCATCAGCTATTACTAATCCCCAATCACTAATCACCAACTACACTGTTTGTTCTTCTATCTCTAAATTAAATAGCATTTGTAGAGATTGAATGCAGTGACGACGAGCTTCTATATCTTGCTGTGCCCTTAACTGTACCATTGGTTCGTGGAGAATTTTATTGACGATTCCTCTAGTTAAAGCTTCAATTACTTCTTGATGCTTTTCACCGAATTCTGAACCTAGTCTGGATAAGGCTTTTTCTACTTCTTGTTCGCGGATAGTTTCTACTTTGCTGCGTAAACAACTAATAGTAGGTACGGTTTCGAGCGATCGCCACCACAAGAGATAATTATTTACTTCTTCTTCGATGATCCCTTCTGCTTCGGCTGCCATACGGCGACGACTTTCTTGGTTGGCAGCAACTACTGCTTTGAGATCGTCTACGTTATAGGCTTTGATTTGCTCGATTTCTTTAACATCTGCTGCGATGTTGCGGGGTACGGAAATATCGATCAGCATCAGACATTTACCATTGACACAAACTACTTCTAGTTTGGCTTTGTCTAAAATTGGTTCGGTTGCGCCGGTACTAGTAAAGACTATATCGGTAGTGGCGATCGTATTCATCATGTCTGGAAGGAGACGAATTTCTAATTCTGCGCCAGGGAATTTTTTCGCTAATTCTTCTGCTCTTCGGTGAGAGCGATTGACGATCGCTATTTTGGTTGCTCCTTTAGCCAGTAAGTGTTTTACTAGCAAGCAAGACATTTTTCCTGCCCCAATAATGGTGATGTGATAGGGGGATAAATCTTCTACTTTACTTTGAGCCAATTCTACCGCAGCGGAACTAATCGAAACTGCCCCTGTACCAATACTGGTTTCACTGCGTACTCGCTTACCAGTCGAGATTGCTTGTTTAAATAAGCGATCGAGCAGTCTGCCTAATGCTTGATATTTTTGTCCGAGTTTATGAGTCTTTTTTACTTGTGCTAAAATTTGTCCTTCGCCGAGAACTAGACTTTCTAAGCCAGCAGACACTCGCATTAGATGGCGTAGTGCATCTTCGTGTAACAAAGTAAATAGATGCCCCCGTAACTCTAATAAATTAATTTGCCCTTTTTCTGCCAAAAACTGGTTTATTTCTTTTACTCCCTGTTCTGTATCGTAGACAACCGCATATATTTCTAGACGGTTACAGGTACTAATAATTGCTACTTCGCTAATATGGGGATAGTTCCGCAACTGGGCGATCGCTTCTTCTATCTGGGTTTCGGGAATACTTAGCTTTTCTCTGATTTCGACGGACGCTGTTTTATGACTTAAACCGATAACTACAATATTCATGCGCTCTTCTCAAGGTTTTAAACTGATTGACTCAGATCGATTTCTGAGCAAAACGAGATAAGGGTATATATCTATTGTTAATTAAATTTATTTAAACTCAAATTTAGGAAGAAATAGTGAATTCCTAAAGAAAGTACAGAAATAAGAGGAGTTGCAGAATAAGCCGATCGACATAGAGTTTTACAGAACGTTCCAAGCTATATATAGGGATTAAGCGTTGGAATTATGCAAGTTAAATGTGGATCGGCCTACAGGAGTTCAGTAGTCTAGTTACAGAATAGCTGTAACTTCTGTAACTTCTGTAACTCCTAATATATAGTCTTTATCTGTGTTTATTTCAGTTGGATGCTTTTTGGTTTTTCAAACATATGAACTGTATCTACAAAGCGCGCCGTTTTCGACTGAGAAGAGATAACTAAACTTTGAGTTCTCGCTCCTCCTTTAAAGAAACGGACTCCATTCATTAAGGTTCCTGGAGTGATACCAGAAGCAGCAAATAGTACTGTTTCACCATTAGCTAACTCTTCTGCATTGTAGGCGCGATCTGGGTCGGTAATGCCCATTTCTTTCAAGCGAGCCAAATTACTCTCTTTACTTTCCCCAATTAAGCCTGTTTTCACGATTTCGGGATCGTAAATTAGCTGTCCTTGGAAATGACCGCCCAAGCAACGCATAGCTGCTGCGGAAATCACTCCTTCTGGTGCAGCCCCAATACCCATTAGAGCATGAATATTAGTACCAGCGAAAGCACAAGAGATGGCAGCGGAAACATCACCATCGCTGATGAGTCTTACTCTTGCTCCTGCATCACGAATTTCTTTGATTAAGTCTTTATGACGAGAACGATCCATTACCACTACGACTAATTCTTCGATCGCACGATTCATACAGTCGGAAATGATTTGTAAGTTTTCGGTAGCGGATTTGTTAATATCTACATGACCCTTAGCTACTGGTGGTGCAGCTAATTTTTTCATATAGAAGTCAGGAGCAGCAAATAAGCCACCCTTTTCGGAGATAGCCAGAACCGCCATTGAGCCTGGTTGTCCGTAAGCAACTAAATTAGTACCTTCACAGGGATCGACTGCAATATCGATTTCAACTAATTCGTCTGGGTTACAGTAATCTTTTGCGTCTTCGCGGGCACAAATGCCTACTTCTTCGCCGATGTAGAGCATGGGAGCGTCATCCCTTTCCCCTTCACCGATAACAATGCGACCTTTCATATAAATTTTATTCATCCGCTCCCGCATGGCTTCTACTGCCACTTGGTCAGCAGTATCTTTTTCGCCTTTCCCCATCCATTTGGCAGAGGCGATCGCTGCTTGTTCTACTACTTCAATAATTTCTAACCCGAGGGTATTTTCCACGAAGATTTCCTCCCTACTGCATATTTTTCCCTGGTTTTAGTCTGCCTACTCAAGTCAAAAGTCTATCAGAGAGTGGTATCCACTTTAATATTTATTAAGTTTTAATAAGCCCTCTCAATAGGCAGACTTTAACTATTATCCTCCGATTGGGTACATTGGCATATATGAGTTCGGAGTTCGGAGTTCGTAATTCGGAGTTAATAAACCGTTAGTTACTTGTGGGGTGAGCGATAGAAGGGTTTTTTAACTACTTGGGCAGGATAGTTTTTACCCCGAATCTCTACTGTTAGTTTTTGTCCTACTTTATTTAAGGGTTTGGATACATAAGCAAGAGCGATCGCTAACCCAAGAGTTGGGGCTAAAGTTCCGCTAGTTACTTCTCCAATTACTTTATTTTCCCAGAGTACTGGATAACCATGACGGGCAATATGTCTTCCTTCCATTTGCAAGCCGACTAATCGTCTGGAGACTCCTTCTGTTTTTTGTTTTTCGAGGAGCGATCGACCGATAAAGTCTCCTTTGCTATCTAAATGCACTAACCAACCTAAACCTGCTTCTAGGGGAGTTGTGGTTTCATCTATATCTTGTCCATAAAGACACATGGCAGCTTCTAGGCGTAAAGTATCTCTAGCACCTAAACCGCAGGGAATAACCCCCAGTTTGAGTAAGTCAAGCCATAATTTTTGACCTACTTCTGGCTTGACCATCACTTCAAACCCATCTTCTCCTGTATATCCTGTTCGGGCAATAAAAGCGGGTCGATCGTTGATGGTGACTTCTCGATGAGCAAAGGCTGACATGGAGGTTAAATCTTCTTTTACTAAAGATTGCAGTATAGTAACTGCTTTTACCCCTTGAATTGCTAATAAAACGCGATCGCGAGATAGGTCTTCTAATTTAATCGAACTAGGTAAATGCTCTAGTAACCAGGCTTTATCTTTGGCTGTAGTTCCGGCGTTGACAATGACAAAACCTTTTTCCTCTCCTTGATAGTAAAAAATAATATCGTCGATAATCCCTGCTTGAGAATTTAACAAAACCGTATATTGTGCTTGACCTGGTTTTAATCTAGATAAGTCTGAAGGTACTAAAGTTTGTAGCTGCGAAATTAAATTTTGACCGACTAGAGCAAATTTACCCATATGGGAAATATCGAACATCCCCACACTAGTACGTACTGCTTGATGTTCTTGTTTTAATCCTTGGTACTGAACTGGCATTTCCCAGCCAGAAAAAGGGGTAAATCTAGCCTTTTGTTGTTGGGTAAGTTCAAATAATGGCGTATGTAATAATTCTGACTCGGTCATAACTCTAGATTAAATAGTCTAATTTTAGCTATTTTCACGCTTTTAACTACTTTTTTTCGTTGTCGATCGCAAACGGTCACTTTCTGTCTATATATTGAGTTAAGCTTTGTTTAAGTTAACTTTAAAGAAGGTTAACTCATTTAGTAAAACTTAAGTTTTAATTGTGAGCATTGTATTTTTATCTTTAGCAAGTTTTAGTAGTTGGTTAGTTAGCACTTTGGCAGGAGGAGGAACGCCATTAATCTTAATTCCTCTGATTGGCTTTTTTTTGGGTTCGGTTGCAGTACCCCCTGTGTTAACAACAGTGATGCTTGTGGGTCATCCTCAGAGGTTGTTTCTTTATCGGCGACATATTTGTTGGCGTTTGATGTGGTGGTATCTACCGGGTGCTATAGTTGGGGCTATTTTAGGAGCTTTTATATATACGCAAATTCAATTAGAATGGCTACCGATTTTACTAGCTATATTTCTGATTACTTCTACGGCTAGTTATGGTGTCGGAGAACAAGAGTCATCTTTTAAAGTTGCTCCTTGGTATTTTTTACCGTCAGGGTTTGTTTTTGCTTTCATCTCAGGATTAATTGGTAGTACAGGACCTCTATTAAATCCCTTGTATATAAACTATGGTTTACTCAAAGAGGAAATGATCGCCACTAAGTCAGCCCATCTAGTGGTAATTCATATCGCTAAGATGATCACTTATGGTATTTTTGGGGCTTTAAATTGGCACTACCTTGGTTATGGATTATTAATGGGAGTTGCTGCGTTTCCTGGTAATTGGATCGGTCAAGTTATTTTGCAAAAAGTGAGTGAACAAAACTTTCGTAAGCTTCTCGTTGGTTCTGTTTTAGTGTCTAGTTTCTTTATGCTTTGGGAGCAGAAAGATTTCTTTCTTCATTTGGTAATTCTGTAATCTATACAAATTAAAGTACAATTTTTTTAACAAAGAGTAAGCTCACTTTGATAAGATTTTTTTAGATTCATAGGAGAAAATTAAATGGTAACTCTCAAAGTAGTTGTTTATATCACTGTATTTTTCTTTATTGGTTTATTTATTTTCGGTTTCCTTTCTAGCGATCCTGCTCGTAACCCAGGTCGTAAAGATTTAGAGTAAGTAGCTTAGGCTTAATCTTAAGGATTAACTATATCTATCTAATCGTTTGGAAAAAATATTTGATATTTTCGGGAATACATCTTCTTTCCCCTATTTATTTCGGGAAAGGAGATTAGTTGATAAAAATTTGGTACTATTTGGGGGCGAATGGTTATTTCGCCCCATATTTTTGGTAATAATGAATAATCCTCAAAGCTGGTATATTATTAAGCAAGAAGACCATACTTGTGAAATCATTGCGGTTACCGAGCGACCACCAGAAGCTAAATCTAGTTGGGGTCCTTTTGATTCTCAAGCAGAAGCGATCGCTAAAAGGGTAGGCTTAATTAGAGCGGGTAAGTGTAAACCCGTGTAATTAATTTTTAACGTGAGTGCGACAAAGCTTGGTTGAGTCGTTAGTCGTTAGTTGTTAGTAAATATCTAGGTCATCATGTCTAATTGGCAAGATATCCACAGTTATATTGACAGTTTTATTAATCATAAAAACCGACTGAGATCGAATTCTTCGTTGGTATCTTCTTCTTGAAATCTTTCTGCACTGAGAATTAATAGCAGTCTCTCTGTATAGTCTACTGCTCCTCGTAATTCGTCTTTTAGTTTAGCTAAACCGCCGTTGGCGTACTCTTCAAATATTTGTACTCTTGCTTCTTCTATTTTGGGGTCTTCAGTGGAGAGTACTTTAATATCTTGGGTTTGTGTGACTGCAATTAACTTAATTACCCAGTCGTAACCGCGAGAGATAAACACTTCTAAGCTAATGGGTGCAGGTTCGCTATTTGATATTTCTTTGAGAGGAACTCGTTTCTGATATTTTGCCCCTAAGCTAGCTGCAAAAACTATGACATCAGCATAAGTCTGAAACGCTCCAGTTGTTCCTTTTGTATCTAATAATTTTTGAACCAATTCTGCTTTGTCTTTGGCTACTTTGATTCTGGGTAATGCCATGTTTGTCTAACTAGGGAATATTGTGAGCTATTTTTTGTATCAAAATTCAAACTTTGATACTTTCTAGCTTAAGGGATAATCATGCGATCGCCAGATTCTTTGCATAATATTGTGTCAGAATTCAAAATTTGACACAAATATACTCAAAATTTAGATACATAGTACACAGATAAATTCCCATCTTAAATAATCGGCGGACTTTGCTCCAACTTAGTCAGAATTGCCTAGAATTTTAAAAAAGTTAAATGTTCTTGTCTCCATAATTTATGAGACGCTTCTTCTGCTTAAAAAATTTTCCTCGATGTCATCAAGTCTTCGCTGAAGTTCGGACTCAAATTCTGCTCTGTTATCTCGGTTTGATGGCAGTTTTAATGGGAATATCAATTCCCACAATCTATCAAGTAGTGTTTCAACAAATCGATCGACGTTTGCAGACAGAAGTAGTTTCTGAGATTGAGGAGCTTGAAAATGAGTTGGCAATAAAAAATCCTCAAAATTTGTTTCAACTTAAACAACTGATAGTTGAATATTTAGATGATGAATTAGTTGAGGAAGACCAGTTTTTAATCATCTTACTCGATCGACAGATTTTTCAGTCAAGTCCTCCAGTTGAAGAATTGCCCAAATCATTTCAACCAAATTCTGCCTTCATCAATAAGTTGACATCAACCGAACAACCCAATCCAAAAAAGTTTATCGTTAACGATCCAGAAATTGGCAAAATTATCTACGGTCTTCTTCCGCTTCAACTAAATAATAAAAATCAAGGATTTTTTCTGGTAGCTAACGCCACCTTAGGCCTTTTCCCGGAAAGAATATACCACCTTTCATAGATGGATCTAGTTACGCAGCATTAGTTTTACCTTTTAAAAGGTGGTATATTCTTTCTTGGAAATCACCTTA
>JAAUYI010055517.1_pt1 | contig 10798 bp, 9 predicted proteins | sample 7278041 | NCBI WGS metagenome assembly JAAUYI01 (sample SAMN14350216, study PRJNA611818) | marine sediment metagenome | isolation source: surface marine sediment (0.6m) | place: French Polynesia: Moorea | collected 2018-08
GACATGGAGCACGTCGTGCGACTCGCCCGCGAGCCGCGCGAGCTGCCGCTCGACCAGATCGTCGAAATCATCGCCGAGGAAGCATACGGCCAGCGTCGGGTCGAGCTCTACCAGACCTGGCTGCATGACCGCATCGTCACGGCGCTGACCGTAGGCGTCCTCGGCAATGATCTCGACGATCTGGTCGAGCGGAAGCTCGCGCGGCTCGCGGGCGAGTCGCACGACGTGCTCCATGTCGATCCGGCCGCGCCACAGCAGCTGCGCTGCATACTGCTGCTCGCCGAGCTCGATCGCCCGGCGGGTGACATCCTCGAGGACCCAGTCCTCGCCGCGCTGGCGCGCCCTGCGCGCATCGAGGCGCTCGATCAGCATGCCGTCGGCATCGCGCCGGAAGATCGTCAGGCTCTCCATGCGGCCGGCCTGGGCCGCCGAGACCGGCAGGCGCAGGATGTCCTTGCCGCTGCGCAGCCAGACGCCGTGCTCCTCCTCGGCCGGCGAAAGGTCCTCGAGCTGGCTGACCCCGAGATCGCGCAAGACGGCGGAGCTTTCGGGGACGCCCCAGTTGTCGATCGAGAACTGCAGGGCGATCAAGATCGCGGCGGCCGGAAACAGCGCCCGGATCATCTTGAAGGGCGAGACCCCGCTGGCCCACATGGCGTCGAGCTCACGATGCCGCGACAGCTCGCCGAAGGAGAGCACCGCGGCGAGGAGCGCCGCCACGGGCAGCAGCTGAGAGGCGACGTCGGGTGTGCGCAGCATGGCGTATTGGATCAGGATCAAGATCCCGCCCTTGGTGGTCGACAGGACGTTGTCGCTGCGCTCCAGCAGGTCGAAGCTGACCACGACCGACACGATCCCGAACAGCAAGAGCCCGAGCCGAACGAAGAACAGCCGATTGAGATAACGGGCCAAGGCGCTCATGCCGCACCTCTGCTACCGCCGTTCAGGCGCCGACGCAGGCCGGCCGTCAGCCTCAGGAGCCATTCGGGAAGCACGACGACCGACTCCCTCGGCAGGCGCATCAGGGACCGGACGAAGGCCAGAAGGGTACCCAGCGAGAACACCAGGAAGGGCACCCAGATTCCCGTGAAGGCCGTCAGGTCGCGCGATTCGACGAGGTTCTCGCCGAAATCCACCACCTCCTTGTAGACGATCAGGATCACGATCCCGGCGCCGATGCCGAAGGACTTGGCCCGTCTTCGGTAGCCATGGGCGAGCGGCACGGCCAGGAAGGGCAGTATGAAGATCGTCAGGACCCGGACGATCCTGCCGTGGAACTCGGCGATCAGATCCGAGGAACGGATGCCCTCCGGCGGGGTGTCGCGCAGCTGCCAGAGCTCCAGCAGGGTCATCTCCCGCTCGTCCTCGCCGCGCGCCCGGAAGGCCGAATCCGAGCTGCTGTCCAGTTCGCTGCGCAAGGCCTCGAAATGCAGGACGCCCCTCGAGGGGTCCTCGGCGGGGCCCAGCGCGGCGTCCTGATCGGAGCCGCCGAGCTGGACGCCGTCGTAGAGCCAGAGCGCCGGCGGACGCGTGATGCTGCCGCGTTCCAGCTTGCCCTGCCGGGAGGTCAGAGCCGACCACTTGCCGTTGCCCTCGTTGCGATAGACGAAGACCCTGACGAAGCGCTGGCCGTCGGCGTAGGACTCCTCCGACAGGAAGGTGTTGTCGCCGATCTGCGCGAAGACCCCCTCGTTGAGGATCGCGTTGATGAAGGCGTTTGAGATCGAATGCAGCATCGCCCGATAGGCGTAGCGGCCGTAGGGCTGCAGATAGCTGAAGGTGACGGCCGAGAGCGCCGCGACGACCAGGGCCGAGATCATCACCGGCCGCAGCAGGCGATGGACGCCGATGCCGGCGGCCTGGACGGAGTCCAGCTCGCTGTCGCGGCTGAGCCGGTGAAAGCCCAGAAGAACCCCGAGGAACAACCCGAACGGCAGGGCCAGCCCGATGTAGTGCGGCACCAGGTAGGCCAGCATCTCGAACAGCAGCCGCAGCGGACCCTGGGAGCCGAGCACCAGGTCCAGAACCCGCAGCATCCGCTCGATCAGCAGCACCAGCAGAGCGAGGACCATGGTCACCGCGAAGGGACGCAAGGTCTCGCGCAGGATATATCGGTCCAGCGTCTTCATGCGGCGTCGCGATCCAGGCTTCGGCGGCACCCGGCGTCCTGTCGGCCGGCACCAGGGGCTATGCTTAGCGCAGCCGGACCGATTTGCCCAGACCGGCCCCGAACGACCGGATTGTGACGCGCGGAGCTCACGCCGACACCTCGACGCTGCGAGCCGAGGCCTCGACGAAGCCGGTGCCGTCGGGCCCCAGGCCGCGGGTCAGGACCCGGATCCGCCAACCGGCACCGCCGCGCTCGATGCCGTAGATCTGATAGTGCGCGCCGGGCCGCCGCTGGCCGAGGCTGGCCGAGGCCGAGGGCACGCCGAAAACCGGTACCGGCCCACGCGGCCCGTCGAGGCGAGCATCGTGGAAGGCGTGATCGTGGCCGTGCAGCACCAGCTCCGCCCCGGCCTCGCGGAGCACGGCGCGAAAGCCCTCGGCATCGATGAGGCGCTTGCGCCGGCTGATCCCGTTGTCCTGGGGCGGATGGTGCAAGAGAACGCAGCGGAAGAGGCCCTCCCGCCCCAGGGCATCGAGGTTCGCCGCGAGGCGGTCAAGCTGCCCGCCGCCCAGGGCGCCCGCGGCGCTGCCCGGCGGCGTCGGCAGGGCGGTCGAGAGACCGAGTATGGCCAGGGGGCCACGGCGGCGCAGGAAGGGGAAGGCCCCCCGCCCCGCGTCCGCGCCATCGGACGCCGCGGCGGCGGCGGCCGGCTCGCCATCGCCGGACATGTAGGCCGCCCAGGCGCCCAGCCCCTCGGCCCAGGGCAAGGCGACATAAGCGTCGTGGTTGCCGGGCACGACCGAAATCCAGTCCGCCGCGCCGAGGGCCTCGAGCCAGTCGCCGGCCTGGCGGAACTCCTCCGGCAGGGCGATGTTGGTGATGTCGCCGGTAACCACGACATGGTCCGGGGCCTGGGCCCGAAGGTCGGCCGCCAGCGCGTCGAGGATCTCGCGCCGATGCACCCTCTGGCGCCGCCGCTTCCACGACAGCCAGCCGAGAACGCGTTTGTTGGCGAGCTGCGCGGGCCGCACCCTGGGCAGCGGCGCGATGTGCGGATCGGAGAAGTGGGCGAGCTGGAACACGTGGCCGCTACCTCCTGCGCCGTGCCAGAGCCGCGCCCTGCGGGCCGCGCGCCGCCATGTCAGGCCCGTCCTCGCAGGATGGCCTCGACCAGGACCAGATCCTCCGGCTTGTCGACGTCGACCGCCGCCTCGGCCACCGGCAGCACGACCACGCCCGCCTTGGCACCGGCCAGCCGGGAGAGCCGCGCCAGGGCCGCGTCGAGGGTCAGCAAGCCCGTCAGATAGCCGATCAGCATCGGCAGCCCGAAAGCCCTGGCGATGCGCCAGGGCCGCTTGCGGTCCGTCTCGACCCGGCGCCAGAGCCGGATCGCCTTGGTTCCCTCAGGGCGCAAGAGCGCGAAGAGGTTGCAGCCGCTGAAGCGGCCGTCGCGGAACCGCAGGTAGGTCCGGCGGCTCTCCGGAAAGGCGGTCCGGATGACGTCCTCCGGCGCCAGGCCGGCCACGATGTCGGCGCCGCTGGCCTCGGCCTCCCGGCAGAAGCGCTCGATCAGGGCCGGTTCCAGGAGCGGATGGTCGGCCGTGGTGATCAGAATCGGCGCGGCGTCCCCCACCCCGCCCCCTGCCGCCTCGACCGCGGCCAGGGCACTCAGGCTCGGCGTCTCGGCGCTCCGGACCAGGCCGATCCGGTCGGATTCGGGCCCGGAGAACTCCGCCTCGAGCAGTTCGGGCGCGTCGGTCGAGATCAAGACCCGGCCGATGCTGGGCGCGGCCAGCAGCGCCGTCACCACGCGGCGGATCATCGGGGTGCCCTCGACCGGCAGCAGGCACTTGTGGCTGACCCCGGCCGCCCGCGCCATGGGGTCGCCGCCCGGCCGCGAGCCGGCCATGATCAGCGCCGTGTAGCCTCCCGTCTCGCCTTCGGCCATGGTCACAGGGCCTTCTCGTAGATGCGATAGGTCTTGTAGGCGCGGCCGCCGAAGGTCTCGATCAGGTGCCGGGTCGGGAGGTTGTCCTCCAGGATCCAGGAGAGCTCGCCCTCGGCCACGCCGCGCTCGCGATGATACTGCCGCACGCGCTCGATCACCATGAGACCCAGGGCCCCGCCCAGCGGGGTGCCGTGGAAGCGCCGCCGCACGCCCATCAGCGGCATCCGCACGGTCCTGGTGCCGCGGACCTTGAGGCGCCACAGCAGCTTGAGCCAGCCGAGGGGCAGCAAACGGCCGCCGAGGTCGCGGATTGCCTCGTTCACGTTGGGCAGGGTCACCGCCATGGCCGCTGGCTCGCCCGCGACCTCCGCGATGGCGACCGCGCCCGGCGCGAGGATCGGCTTCAGGTTCTCCGCCATGTGGCCGACCTCGTCCTCGGAGAAGGGCAGGAAGCCCCAGTTCTCCGACCAGGCGTCGTTGAAGATCTCGACCACGGTCGCGATCTCCTCCCGGAAGCGGCCCATTTCGATGTTCCGGACCCGCAGGCTGCCATCCCGCGCCGCCTTGGCGAGCAGGGAGCGGGCCGCGCGCGGCAGCTCGACCTCCGAGGGGCAGAGATAGGCGATCAAGTCCTTGGCCTTCCGGTAGCCCAGTGCCTCCAGGCGGGCGGCGTAGTAGGGCGGCGCGTGGTTCATCATCAGATAGGGCGGCCGGTCGAAGCCGTCCACCAGGAGCCCGCTCTCGTCGTTGATCGAGAGGCTGAAGGGGCCGAGGACACGCGTCATGCCGCGGTCGCGCAGCCAGCCCTCGGCCGTCGCAAGCAGCAGGTCGAAGACCTCCGGGTCGTCCTCGGCCTCGAGAAAGCCGAAGTGGCCGGTCGCGTCCCGGTACCGGGCGAGATGCGCCTGGTTGACCTGGGCGCTGATCCGGCCGACCGGCCGGCCCTCGCGAAGGACCAGCCAATAGGCGACCTCGGCCTGGCGGAAGAAAGGGTTCTTCCGCGGATCGAGGTGCATCCGGCGCTCGAAGAGCAGGGGCGGGATCCAGTTCGGATCGTTGCGGTAGAGGGCCGCCGGCATCTCCAGAAAGCGGCGCAGGGCGGCCGGGCCCGCGACCTCTTCGACCGAAAGCGCCGCGCCGGTGGCCGCGGCGGTGTCCTGGGCCAGCGCGCTCACCGGACGGCCGGCTTATTCGGCGGCGAGCTGGCCGCCGGACCGCCGAGGGGTCTTGGAGAAGTCGGGCGTCATCTCGGCGACCCAGGGATAGCGCTCCGCCTCCGCCTCGGTGTAGCCCAGGTTGCGCACCGTCTCGCTGCGGGCCATCTCCTTGGGCTGGGGATAGTAGGTGCCGAAGATGCGGTCGCAGATCGACGAGGTGATGCCGTAGTTGCCGCGCTCGCTGTGGAAGTGGTGCGCCAGGTGCTGCTTCTTCAGCTGGCGCAGCCAAGCCCAGCGGGGCTGGAACGGCAGGTGGTGGATCGAGTGGCAGAATTCGTAGAAGGCGGTGACCAGGCAGGCCGAAGCCACGGCCGCCGCCGCACCGCCCGGGCCGCCAATCAACCAGCCGAGCGGCAGCGCCACGACCAGGATGACCGGCATCGTGGTGTGCAGGGCGCCGAAGAGCACGCCGAGGTCGTTGGGATCCTGGTGGTGGTCGTAGTGGATCCGCTTCCACAGCTTGGCCGTCGCCGGCGACTTGTAGAGGTAGCGGCCGTGCAGGACGTAGCGGTGCAGCAGGTACTCGACCGGCGGGTAGACCGGCACCACCGCAGCCGCGGCGAGCAGGGTCGCCACGGCGGACTCGCTCCAGATCACGGCCAGCCAGGCGCCGACGCCGGTCACCAGGAGATAGGTCAGAATCGTGTAGTGCGTGAAGTAGGCCTTCACCAGGTCCCCGAGCGTCATCTTGTCGAGGAAGTATTTCCGGCCCGCCCAGGGCCCGATTCCGATCACGTCGTGGTTCCTTCCATCCAAGCCCTAAGTGCCCCGGAGCGGCCGGCGGAAACGCTCCGGGCTCCGTCCGACGTTTGCCTGCCGCTCAGGCGGCCAGCTGCGGTATTCGGTCGAGCACCTCGAAGGCATCGTGGCGCACGTGATTCCGGCGCATCTCGTCGCGCAGCATGCTCTCGCTGACGATCCCTTTTTCCAGGCACTCCCGCAAGAGGCCGAAGAAGAAGGCCTCCTGGTTGCGGTCCGGATGCCGCAGGTACCGGGTGAAGAGGTTGCCGTTGCCGACCAGCTTGCGCTTGGCCCGGATCGCCCAGCCGAGCGGCGGAAAGATCCGGCTGCGTTCGGCCAGGGTGTAGTCAACCGGCAGCCCGGTCTTCCAGGGCTGGGTCATCCGGCGCGTGTTGTGCAGCAGCTTGGTGTCCGGGGTCAGCTTGTCGAAGTCGTTCCACTCGGGCTCGAAGAGGCCGATGCTGCCCGGCGGCTCCAGCTTCAGGCTGATCCACTGCATGTAGTCGCGCTTGTTCTCGAAGAGCTCGTTGAACTGGGCCTCGGTCCGCCAGTGGGTCAGCCTCGTGCAGTCGAGCAGCATCACGCTGCTGGCGTAGAAGCGCAGCAGGCGCTTCACCCCCGAGCGGTAGCGGCAGAGGATCGCCTTGCCGTCCATCTCGCGGGTCAGCAGGCCCCAGACGTCGCCGACCGCGAAGATGTCCGGGTCGATGACCACGGCACGCCCCTCGTAGCCCATCAGCTCGGGCGGCATGAAGCGCAGCGGCGTGAAGGACTGCAGGTCGTCCGCGTCCCAGACCCGCTGGACCCCGTCGCGCAGAAAGCTCTGGCCGTGCTTCGCCTTCAGGAAGGGATGATCATCGGTGTGGATGATCCGCACGTCGAACTTGTCGGCGTTGCGCGAGTTCCGCTTCAGGGAGTACTCGGAAACGAGCGCCCCGACCATCTGGCGGTGATTCGTATGAATGAAGACGCAAGGCTTCACTTCAGGACCCCAATGCAATTGATCCAGCCTGCCTCCAAATCAAGGCCATAGCAGATTGGCCCCGGCTCAGCAAGCTCCCCCGCGCGCCGCGCCGCGCCCGGGAGGACACATAGTATTTCATTTTGTTTCAATCACCTGCGGCGCTTTCTCCGGGCCGGTCGCCGGCCCTGTCCGGGGCCGTGCCGTAGCCGAAGAGAGGATCGAGGCGCTCGGCGATCAGGCCGTCGATCCGGTTGGCCTGAGCATCGTCGAAATAGTCCCGGTAGCCGCCGACCTTGGCCCGCCGGACCTTGAAGGAATCCGGGTTGCCCTTGTCCTTGGCGACCATCCGGCTGCCGGACAGCCAGAAGACCCGCTTCTGCTCCAGGGCCCGCATGTTCTCGACCGAGGCGAAGTCCACCGCCTCGGCGACCTGCGCCGCCGTCCCGGGAGTGCCCAGGAAGGCGACGATCCCGGCCAGGACCTCCTGCGGCCGGGCCCGCATGTCCTCGTAGCGGACCACGTGAAGGGCGCCGATCCGCTCGGCGTCGCGGGCCCAGAGGTTCATGAAGTCGATGATCTTCGGCAGGCCCGAGCCCTCCCACAGGACGAAGTCGTAGATCGAGATGTCCTGGCCATGGGCCGGATAGTCGTTCAGGTGCTTCTTGACCGGCCGCATCCGGAACTTCCACTGGAAGTACTGCGAGACCGCGACATCGGCCGGATGGCGCACCAGCAGAACCACCCTCTTGCCGGCGTAGTCGCGCTTGCTGTCGGCCTCGCCGGTGTAGTCCTTGAGGTAGTTGTCGTGGGTGAAAAACATCTTCGGCACTTCGGGAACACGCCGGTGCAGGTTGTCGAAGCCGATCAGCAGGCGCTCCGGCAGGCCGTGCTTGACCTGGTAGAAGCGCGACAGCATGACCCGCAGCCAGGTCCGCCCGCTCTTGCCGTAAGACGCGATCACGCAGTCGGCCTCGGCCAGCTTCAGCGCGTCCTCGCGGCCGCGCAGCCAGCGCTCGATCCGCTTCTTGCGTTCGCGGGGCAGGAAGAACACCAGGGCCAGGGCGATCTCGCGCAGGACCCGTTGAAGGACGAAGTACATGCTTAGGAGCCTTTCCGAGGAATGCTCATAGCTATCCCCTTGCGCACGCGGCCTTTTCACGGGTGGGCGACAGGGCGTGCCGCAGGCTCGGCGCGCCGGGGCGCCGAATGGCCCCTGCGTATAGCGCCGGCGCGCCGCAGCGGCAAGCCCGTCCCCTTCGAGAGCCCGGCCGGCCCTTGCCAAGCCGCCGCGCTTGCCCCATCTTCCGGCTCTCCGCGGCGGCCTGAGGCCTCGGCGATTCGGGCCCGGCCGGGCCGCGGGCGCAGACCCTCGGAACGGAGTCCCATGGCAGAACCGGAAAGCCGCGCCGCGCCAGGCTTCAAGCCCCCGCGCACCTGGCTCCTGATGGGCCATCGGGCCGGCGACAACTCGCAGGTCCAGGCCCTGGCCGAGGCCCTGGGCTGGCCATTCGAGACCCGCCACTTCGTCTACCGGCCGACCGAGCTGCTGACCAACCTGACCGTGCCGCTGACCCTGGCCGGGATCGTCCGGCGCAAGTCCAGCAAACTGGAGCCGCCCTGGCCCGAGCTGATCATCTCAGCCGGCCGGCGCAACGAGCCCGTCTGCCGCTGGATCCAGATCCAGGCGGGGAAGCTGGGCCAGCGGGTGCGCCTGGTCCACTGCGGCCGCCCCTGGGCCCGGATCCTGAACTTCGACCTGGTGATCACGACTCCGCAGTACCGCCTGCCCCAGCGCGCCGAGGTGCTGCACAACGCGACCCCCCTGCACCGGGTGACCGAGGGCCGCCTGGAAGCCGAGGGCGCCCGCTGGCGCGAGCGCCTAGCCCATCTGCCGCAGCCCTACATCTCGGTCATCATCGGCGGCAACAGCGGGCCCTTCTCCTACGACAAGCGCGGCGCCGCCCGCCTGGGCCGCCAGGCCAGCGCCATGGCCAAGGCCCTGGGCGGCTCGCTGCTGATCACCACCAGCGCCCGGACGGCGCCCGAGACCCTGCCGGTGCTGGAGGCGGCGCTTGAGGTCCCGAACTATTTCTTCAAGTGGCGCAAGGACGCCGAGGACAATCCCTACTTCGCCTTCCTGGATCTCGCCGAGCGCCATATCGTCACCGGCGACTCCATGTCGATGATCACCGAGGCCTGCGCGACCCGCAAGCGGGTCTACATCTTCGACCTCGGCGAAGGGCACCTCGCCATGCGCCCCGACGCGCCGCCGTTGCGCCGGCCGCTGATCCCCGAGGCCGACAACGTCCGCGGCTTCTGGTACCGGCAGATGATGAAGTACGGGCCGCAGCGCCTGAGCCGCGACATCCGACTGATCCATCAACGGCTGGTGGCCGAGGGGCGCTGCGCCTGGCTGGACGGCCCGGACTTCGCCGACTGGCAGACGCCGCCGCCGCTGGAAGCCGTACCGCGGGCGGTCGCCCGGGTCCGCGCGCTCTTCGAGCCCGAAGCCCGGGGCGAGCGCGAAGCCTCGGCCGACGAAGCGCTGCCGCCGGCCCGCGTCCAGGGCACCGGCCGCTAGCGCACTTCCCGATCAGACGCCTTGGCGTCTGGCCGGGAGTCGTGCGCTAATACGTTGAAGTCAGGGCGTTACCTCCGGCCAGATGGATCGCGAAGCGATGCCATCTGATCGGAAAACGCCCTAAACCGTCAGGCTCGGCCCGCGCGCCGAGCGGCCTCGGCCGCCGCTTGCTCCCCCGCCGGCGCCGAGGGGGTGTAGCCGAAGCTCGGATCGAGCCGGGTGGCGATCATTTCGTCGATCCGCGCGACCTCCTCGTCGGTGAAGTAGTCGCGATAGCCGCCGACCTTGGCCCGGCGCACCTTGAAGGACTGCGGGTTGTTGCGATCCCTCGGCTTCATCCGGCTGCCGGAGAGCCAGAAGGTCTTCTTCTGCTCCATGGCCCGCATGTTCTCGACCGAGGCGAAGTCGACCGCCTCGGCAAGCTGCTCGGGCGTGCCCGGCGTGCCCAGGAATTCGAGGATCCGGCCCAATGTCTCCTGGGGACGGGCCCGCATGTCCTCGTAGCGGACGACCAGGAGCGCCTCCAGGCGCCCCGCCTCCTTTGCCCAGAGGTTCATGAAGTCGATGATCTTCGGCAGGCCGGCGCTCGCCTGCGTGACGAAGTCGAAGACCGAAAGCTCGGCGTCCTGGGCCGGATAGGCGTTGAGCGCCTTCTTCGAGTCACGCATCCGGAATTTCCATTGGAAGTGCTGGGACACGGCCACGTCGGCCGCATGCCGGACCAGGAGCACCACCTGGGAGCCGGTGTAGTCGACCTTGGAATCGGCGTTTTTCGTGAAGTTCTTCAGATAGTTGTCGTGGGTGAAGAAGAGCTTCGGGATGGCCGCGTTCTTGCGGTGCAGGTTGTCGAAGCCGATCAGGTGCCTTTCCGACAACCCGTGCTTGACCTGGAAGAAGCGCGACAGCATGACGCGCAGCCAGGTCCGTCCGCTCTTGCCGTAGGAGACGATGACGCAATCGGCCAGGCCCAGCTTGCGGGCCTCCTCCCGGCCGCGCAGCCAGCGCTCGATCTTCTGCCGCCGCGCGAGCGGAAGGAAGAAGAGCAGCGCCAGGATGAGCTGGCGCAGGAATCGACGGTAGGCGACGTGCATCGCTAGGGTCCTCGTCGGCTAGCTTGGCCGGCCCGGCCGTAGCGCCGAGCCATAGGGTCTGCCTTCAGGCGGCCAGCGGCGGGGTCCGCTCCAGAACCTCCAGCGCGTCGTGGCGCACGTGGTTCTGGCGCATCTCCTCCTGCAGC
>JAAUYI010085300.1_pt1 | contig 10797 bp, 7 predicted proteins | sample 7278041 | NCBI WGS metagenome assembly JAAUYI01 (sample SAMN14350216, study PRJNA611818) | marine sediment metagenome | isolation source: surface marine sediment (0.6m) | place: French Polynesia: Moorea | collected 2018-08
CGCATCCAGCAGAGAGGTTTTGCCGTGGTCTACGTGCCCCATAATTGTCACCACAGGTGGACGCTGCTGGAGAGAGTCTAGATCTGCTTCGTCCAACATCTCGGTCACCTTCCGAGCGGCAGCAGCTTTCTCAGCAATCTCAACGGGCACACCTACTTCTTCACCAATTAGCTCGATAATCGGGATGTCGAGGCTTTGCGTGATATTTACGGCAATGCCTTTTAGGAAAAGAATTTTAACAATTTCGGTATCCTGAATCCCTAGGACATCTGCCAGTTCCTGCACGGTCATGCTGCCGGTCACGGTTAGTAAATCCGGACGTTCGGGTTCCGGTTTCAGGGTCTGGGTTGTTTTGCGATCGCGACGCCCCGCCGCCGCACGAGAGCTACCAGCCTGTTTCCGCTTAACAGTTGTTGCAGATTTAGCGATCGAATGGGGTTGTTTAGCCGGTCGAGCAAGGGCAAGATTTCCTAGGGCAGGAACCCCACGGACAAAGGCGGGCATTTCAAGGTCCCAAGCATCGTCATCCAGCTCGATTGTCGGTTTAGGACGCTTGGCTCTTACACCCACTTTGCCAGTCTTCGCCTTTCTCTCTTGTTCTTCATCAATATCCACCTCCCATTGCTTAACCCTGCCTGGACGAGACCACTGCGGACGTTCTACTAGCATCTGGGCATCGTCTGATGCTGCTCTAGACACTGTCTCCATCACCTGAGGCGCTGCAGTCACTCGGGTAGGTTTTGGCAATAGGGTAGCCGCTGCATGCACAGATTTAGATTGAGTGCGTTCATCAGTAGTTGCTACAGGATGATGATGCCTTGGCTGACGCACATCATCTGTTCGCTCAGCCTTCTTCTGGGTTGGCCTGACCGGAGAGGCTTTAGGTGACACCACCTTTCTAACCGGTGGTTTAGCAAGTTCTGGAACAACTGTTGGTGTAGACCGTTCTTCCTGAATCTGTTTTACCGGAGAGGGTTTAGATGAAATGGCTTTTCTGACCCTTGGTTTAGCTGATTTTGGAACCCTTTGAGAGGAGGTCTGAATATTTTCATGGGGCCTTTGAACAGGGGGCACTGCAGCCGACCGGGAGTGGGGTCGAGGCGCAACAGGAGTCTCTGTTGAAATTCGGGAGATCCCCTTTTCTGAGTCAGCTCGCTTGGAAGGCTTAGTTTTATGAAGCTTTAAAACCTGTGGTTTGCTTGGCTGGTTCGCTTGTGAACGAGCTTGCAAGCGGGTAACCATAGCTTTTTTCTGTGGGGGCATTGTCGAAGCAACCTGTCGGTTTACAGCCATACGAAGGCGATCGGCATCAACCTCATCAATGCTGCTGCTATGGCTTTTGGCAACAATATTGAGCTGCTCGCAAAGTGCTAACAGGTCTTTGTTACTCCTTTTTAGCTCTTTTGATAAATCGTAGATTCTTACTCTATTGCTGGTCATCTAGGTGTTTACGTTTCTTTTCGCCCCGTCATTAGGGGCTACTTTTTTGAGTCTTATAGGTTACTGATGTTTTAATTATAGTACATGTGCTCTATTTGTGTTGCCATGAACACTTTGCCATTGACTTTGTTAGGGAAAATCAATGGCTATGTTCTTTTTTGTTTACAGAAGTGAATTGACGATATTTGTGGATTAACCTACCAAGTGATGTTTTCTAATGAGTCTGACGGTACTTGCCTGAGGTCCCTGATCACCGTCTTCTGGGGCAAAACGTACTTCATCACCGATCTCTAGCTTGCTAAACACGCCATTCAGGAGACTGTTTTTATGGAAATAAACTTCATGCCCTTCAGGGGTTTCAATAAAACCATAGCCTTCATCGGAGAATAGATTAGCAATACGCCCATGGTGAGGGGTCTCATGGCTTTTGACCTGATGTCGATGAGACTGAGCATAGGCTGTCAGTTGGCGCTGAGCCGCTGCAAAGGCGTCCCGAATAGCCACATAGATATCTTCATGGGCTTGATGGGCAGGCGGCTCGCGATTCACTATCAGCTCTTTGTGGGGCACAGTCAGATCAATACGCACTTGATAAAGATTCCCCTTGTGATGGTGCTGGTGGGGAGCTTCAACTACCACACGGCAGCTCATAATCCGGTCATAGAATTGATTCAATTTATCAGCATGTTTCCGAATGCTGGCTGTGATGGCATCGGACGGTGGAAGGTTACGAAAAGTCACCTGCAAGGGTAGTTGCATAACTTCCTCCTCAATTATTCAAAACGCTACAAAATATTTCTGGGCAGAATGAAGCGAACGTCCTAAACCACGTCCAAGTTGAAACCAGTCATTGCCTCTCCGACAATACTACAGTTCTGGACGTGGACAAGGTTATATTAAAAAATCTGACAAAAATCTCCTCATAGCTCTGATCAATCGTTGTTCATTCCTCTACTTCCATCATAGTCCATGTCATCAAAGCTTGAAGTGCCATCGTCGCATTAGATTTTCAACATCAGATTCGTTGAATAGGCCTCTAAACAAAGGTTATATGCCTAAAAAGAGGAGTTCTTCAGAGATTAGCTGGGAGGCTTGAACAATTATCACGCCACAGGGAGCATGATGGCCAATGTAATGGCTTACACTTCCTAAAAGCATTTCTTGGACCTCCAACAACTTACGACGACCCACAAGAATCAAGTCGAACGTCTTCTCATCAGCAAACTTGCAGATAGTTTTACCAATCGAATCATCCTCTGAATCAATCTGTTCAATGCTGACTGACACTCCTACAATATCCGCCTTATCTTTCAATGCTTCTAATGTTGCCAACGGGCATTTCTTTTTGGACGGGGATAAAACATTTATTAGAGTTAGGTTAGCGCCCGTTGCTTTTGCTAGATCAAGGGCTGCTTGAAAGACAAGTTGACTCATCTCTGAATCATCCAAGGCAGCTAGAATTCGACCTGTATCTGCTAAGCCGCCAGCCCCGGCCTCAGAGCGGTGGGAAATGAATACTGAACAAGGCGCGTTATGAATGACCTCATGGCTGACACTGCCAAGGCGAAGTTCGTTCAGTCTAAGCTTTTTGCCAAAATCTTTATCTCGGTGTCCCACTGCAATCAGATCAGCCTTCTCAGTTCTGGCTGCATCGCAAAGGTTACGTCCTGGTCTGCCACGGCGAGGAGGTTCTAGCTCTGCATGGACACCAGCGCTCTCAGCAGCGGTTTTATACTTCATCAAAACATTTGATTGCTGATATCCTCGATATCTGGAAAGCATGCATTCTACAACTGGCTCATGCTCAATGATTGCTTCGCTCTGCTCACTTTCTTTGAGTTCTGAGTAGAGCATGGCTCGACATTTATCGTAGGCATCATCCCAGGAGAAAACATGTAACAGATTGAGGTCCGCGCCAGTTGCCTTAGCTATGGTCAAAGCATCTGCAAAGGCGTAGTCTATTTCTGCTGATGCATCGATTCCCACTAAAATTTTCTTAAACACGAGTTTCTCCTGGCTAACGGGCTGAGAAATTTAACTGCTTTAAATTTCTTTTATATTTCCTGAAAACTCTTAACTTGTTCAAAGCAGTGTGGTGGGAGTGACTAGATCTCCTGTGCCATAACCGTAACATAGACCTCGGGTTTCTCAGCATCACTCAGATTTCTGAGAATGACATCGTACAGCAATGGAGCTACAACAGGAACGCTCATCACAAATCCTGTTCCGTTGTAGGTACTTGGAGTCGTATGTGAGAACTCGCGCTCTGAGACTGTGTCCTCGTACCAAACGGTACTATCGGCTAGGAGGATCTTATCGTCTAAGGGGGTACCAAACAGTATCCTTACACTGAGTCCATCAACCCCACGCACACCACCCGAGATGTGGAAATGCAACCGATCCCATTGGCTGACATTAAGCGAAGGGAGTAGTCTCTTCTGTTGACCCGCAGCAAGAGATTCACCTTTCAGTAATACTTTCTGAAATGCCATCTTATTATTTCCTTTTCCAACGGTTTTAACGGGTTATACACCTGAATTAGAGAAACGCCTCTATGCTAGACTCGCTCTACCTATAGCTTAGATCTTTATTTCAAGTAGCTTATAAGAAACACACAGTTGTTTGCATTCGTTTTGTGCTAGCAAGCAGCTGACGAAGTAGCTGAACCGCCTGCCGTTGAAACCTTGAGTTTTTACCTAAGCACAAATTATGGGCCTGGATATGGACAGGGTTTATTTCTGTTCGCTTTTGGTTGCACTGGAGGTTAGTGGAGATTACCGGACAGCGGCTACGGTTGTTGGTGTTGGCGGCTGCACCTGTTCTCCAGCACGGTTTCGGTAGAGTTCGGCGAAACGCTGCTCGTATCGAGCGAGATCTTGCTCAATGGTATCCATAATATTGACCGTCAGTGGATCCGTCAGCTGATTGCTGAGGCGATAGGTATCAGTAACACCGGTTTGCAAATCTCCCAAGACACGGCGCAAAATGGCAATCTCATCAGTGGATTGAAGCCAACCCTGGAGGGTGGCGTAGGCTTCGCTACCTACGGCTTGCCAGCTCACCTCTTCGTTGAATGTTTTGTGCAGTCGATCTTCTAGCTGCTTCACATGATGTCGTTTCAGATCGATGCTTCCCTGCAGCAGCAGGTGCAGATCTCTATCCGTAACTCGATACAGGTACTGTCTAAAGGCTTCTATGGTATATCGTTCTCCGATAATAGCCGTGTTTAATGCCTGGATAATTTGGGGTCGGCTTGACCCACCCCAGGCTTTACCCAACTCCCACCATTCATACTCTTGTTCAGCAGTGTCAGGTAAATCCGTACCTTCAATGGTGAGTTCGAGATGTTGGAGTAGTGTGGTAATAAAAATGGGTAGATCTCCCGGACGGCGAGCGGTGATCAGATGATCGTCTATAACCGTGGGCTTGTCTAAATAGGTTGCACCGGCATTTTCGAGATCTTTACGAATGGCTCGACACCCGGTGACGTGCTTGTCTCGTAGTTGATCTGTCTCAATTAATATCTGGGGACCATATCCTATTGCAGCAATCCATTTACCCTGACTGATTGCATTTGTTACCAGGTTAACAACATTGGGATTGGTCCGCAGGCTGCCCCCCGGAATCACCAGGGCATCAAAGTTTTCGGCACTGACCTCGGTTGCTGTAGCATCGGGTTTAATCAACACAGTTCCCCGATAGCTCTGATACTCCTCATTCATCCGTGAGCCCAGGACCGTAACAGTAGCGCCTGCCTGCTGCAAAGCAGTATGGGGAATCTGAAACTCCAGATCTTCAAATTGGTTTTCAATCAGAATGGCTACTCGGGCTGATTCGCTTTTAGATGTCATGATTTTTTCTTCCTTGATTTAATGATGCTGTTAGTCCTATACCTGCGATCGCAACTCCACAGGCTGGACAACTCCCGCCCTGGATACGATTTTCTAACATAGTTAAACGCCCCCTCCGAATCAGAGTCTGACCACATCCAGGGCAATGGGTATCTTGCCCTGTCGTCTCAGGTACATTGCCTACATAGACATACTTCAGTCCAGCGGCCAGGCCAATCTCTTGGGCTTGATACAGTGTGTCGAGAGCAGTGACAGGAACATCCCTAAGTTTGTAATCAGGGAAGAAGCGACTAATATGCCATGGAATGTCGGGTCCCAATTCTTGAACGATAAAATTGGCAATATCCTGCAATTCTGCTGCATCGTCATTGATACCTGGAATCACAAGAGTGGTAATCTCTAACCAGATATCCAGCTGTTTCAGTTTTTTTAAGCTATCAAGTACTGGCTGTAATCGCGCCCCAATGTATTTTCGATAGGTTTGGTCTCGGAAGGCTTTGAGATCAATATTGACGGCATCCAAGTAGGGGGCAATTGTTGCTAATGTCTCCGGGGTCATATAGCCATTGGAGATAAACACATTAGACAACCCTGCTGCTTGCGCTAAGCGTGCCGTATCGTACGCATACTCAAAGAAAATTGTGGGTTCGGTGTAGGTGTAGGCAATGGTCTTACAGCCTGCTTGCTGCGCCTGTTCCACCAACTGTTTAGGGGAGGCTTCGTAGCCTGCGATAAAATGTTCCAGCCGTGGCATCTGGGAAATGTCCCAGTTTTGGCACCAGGCACAGCGAAAGTTGCAACCCGGTGTGGCAATGGAATAGGCAGTTGAACCCGGATAGAAATGGTATAGTGGCTTCTTCTCAATTGGGTCTACGTGTTGGCTAATGGTGCGGCCATAGACCAGGGTGTAGAGAGTACCGTTTTCATTTTCTCGCACCTGGCAAATGCCCAACCTGCCCTCTGCAATCAGGCAATGATGGGCACAGAGGTTACATCGAACCTGGTGGTCCGGCAGCTTTTCATACAATAACGCTTCTTTCATCATGGATTACCTCTGTCCAGACAGAGGAGATCACCCTATTGTTAACACTAGAAAAAGAGTTTGAGAAACTTGTGAGGGAAGCTCGGTTAATCAATAAGAAATTACAAGTATTTCAACCCTAGAGAAGGATTTAATCTACAACTAAATTGGGAGCGTTTAAGTAAGGAGTTACCATGATAATCACTCCACTCATGCTCGATATTGCCCCTATTCCTCCCCCATTAGAGCCCCCACCGACCTTTGTTGTGCTGATAGCTGTGATCACCATTGCGATCGCGAGTCTCATCACAATTACCAGAGCGTTCAGCAGCAAGCAGACTTAGGAGTCATGCCTCTACGGTTAGGAAACTTAAGCTATTGGGAGACGCTTGTCCACGGCCTGGGAAATTGCATCCCGAATTTGTCTGGAATGTAGTCATGAAATTTCTCAGACAACTACCTCCATGGTCTTAAATTGTCAAAACAAAGCTTAACCTGTTTCCTACTCTGACTCAGATGTTCGGGGCGGGAAGGGGAAATAGTAAATGCTGTCCGTATATTTTTGTGATGTATTGCCAGCTTTGTCTCTATATTGAACCCATACTGTCCTTTCATAGTCCCCCTGCAAGGGCAGCGTGTAAGGTCTGAATATTTTGTAACGTTCCCAGGGAGACCAGGTGCGGCCATTATCGCTAAACCTCATGTCTGCCACCCCACTAATCGTATCAGTCGCACTTAAAAAGAGAATTACCTTCCGGGTATTAGTTTCCCACTCTCCATTGTTTATCAAGATAGACCCGGTAGGATGACTGTCATCGATCCTGACTGAAACACTCTTCGTTGAAGTAGATAGACCATTGTGCGCATATCCCTTAGCGTAGAATAAAGTATCTGTAGGATAATCAGCGTCTGGATCAACATAAATGTGCCAGACAACATGGCGATTAGGGCATGTGGCCACTTCACCAGTCCCTAAGAAAAACTCATTCAGATCTGGGTTTGGGCTGGTATGCATGTTGCTAGCAAAATAATAATGGGAGAGGTCATCTCTAGAAGTATAAAGATCAGCTCCTGCAACACGGAAGAATCTCCCATCAGGTGCATTTAACTCTATGTAGGAAGCTGCTACAGGCCTCCCATCATTGTTTGAAAGGAATGTGTGTAGTCTAAATATATCTCCAGGTTTGACCCATAGATGAGATGTCTTGGCGAATAAGTCAAGATTGGGAGGTTTCATTACAGCATAGACCGTAACAGCAAAATCTTGATGCGGCTGACCCAAATCAAATGGATCCACAGTCATGGTCCACAGGCCTGGAGCCCCAGTAGTAGCTATGACCTTTTCAATTACGTCATCAGATGAAGCCGATATCCCCTGAGGTTTTCCAAGAGCATCATAAACATAAAGATCGAGGTCGTTGATCGCTTCTTCTCTCCCAGGAGGATCGAGCCACGTGAGTACGACCCGAACCTCTTCAGCCCCAGATGGCACTTGAAATGTGTAAGTTTTCGAGTCGTAATTACTATCGACCCTGCTGAAAATACTGATGATACGTTCCATGACTCCAGGTTCATCATGAAATAAGTGAGAAACATCTACTACGCCATGTCCGAAGTAATCAGTATTTCCCAGGTCCATTGCCGTTGCAATCATGTCAGCCTTGACTATCTCAGGGTGAATCTTCGTCCAAGGCCTTTGCTGGAGCATGAGCGCTATTATCCCAGTCACCTTCGCTGCAGCAATACTGGTACCGTTAACAAAGTTGTGAAAGTAAGGCTCAGAAGAGAAGTACCAAGGATATGTAGATACTGTTCTGATCCCGGTCGAGACAACATCTGGTTTGACTCGAGGGGATTGGTCATCATCGGTATCAACAGGGCCGAACGAGCTGAAAGATGCCTTATCTCCTGGTGGCCAATTTCTTTCTGGGAAAGGTGGTAAAAAATCGTCATTTCCATCGGTGACAGCACCAACAGTAATCGCATTCTTAGCATTAGCAGGCCCGCCCAAAATAGTGTCATCGTTGCCAGCAGCAAATACCAGAGTCATAGGTTTTCCAAACTCTCCACGCACTGCCCTATCGGCTAATTCAGAAAGGATGTTGTATTCTTGAACCTCAGTACCCCAACTGTTATTAATGACATCGACGTCGTGTTCTGCCGCTCGCTCAAGGGCTTCTTGAAACCATGAGAATTGATCGTCTCCCTGACCCATTTTATATATAGAGAAATCTACATTAGGTGCCATACCGCTCCAAGCAGGTACCATTGCCCCACTCCCCCCTATGGAGCCTGCTACAAGAGTTCCGTGACCATCATCGTCCTCGGCTATGGTATCTGAATTCTGAAAGTCATACTCATCGACAATACGGTGACCTGGCAAACTAGGATGGTACTCCACAACACCATTAACCTCCTCTTGAGCAATCCCAGTGTCAAAGACAGCGACATTGACGTTACGGCCTGTTAACCCAGCAACACAATCAGCACCGTGAAACATTCGCCCATCCAGGTTGAACAGTTCTGGTGTAATCCACTCCTCAACCCACCTGACAGTGTTTTTCTGATAAATCGCTTGGATATCGTTTCCATATAATCTGCCAATGACTAAGTCATCAGTGCTTGAAAAGACCTCAATAAACTGATCTAAGATCTGTTCATATTCAGAAGATTCGGACGGGAAGAACTCAATAGCAACCTGATAGCTCTTTCCAGGATTCTCTGATACTTCCCTCAAAAAACTTTCATCGATTTTTGCCGCTGATGGAATTGCCCCAACGTATCGTATCGTTCCTTGTCTAAGCAGAGCCTGTAAACGATCCAGGGAGCTTAAAGGGGCTTCAGCGTAATATGCATGATAAGGAACATAATCATAGAAGACGATACCCAAATCCTCTAAATCGTCAAGGATTTGTCGATCGACAGAGCGACCAAATTGTATGACTAGGTAGGAGCTACTCTCCGAGCGACTTATTGTTTGGGAGAGGGACAATTCCATCCCTGCTGCGGGGTGAACACTGTAACCTGAGCGGAAGCGGATTTCTGAAGGGTCAACAGTGGCTTCTTTAAGAGCCTCGACTCTGAGAATTGCAGACATCTGCTCTTGAGTGAGCGCCTGCTGAGTTGGCACGGAAAAGTCTGCAATTTTTTCTCCTGTAAGGCGATCCACCTCAATCAGGTCAGGCACCCTGGAGGTTTCAAAGTTGAGGGTTGTGCGTCCTACTGGAACTCCAGTCCTGGGATCACCATCAGGTGCAGCTAAGGAATACTCATCAAAACTTAAAGGCAAGCTTGTAGCATCTTGGGGAGAAGACCCTGCCTCTATTTCAGTCAGATCCAGGCATCCATCGCCATCGCTGTCTTCATGTGCAAGACTCTGATGAACCTCAGACTCAGATGCTTCCTCTGGAAATGACATCTGAGAAGCATTTGCTGAAGCAGGCGTAAAAACTATTACGATGAACAAAATAAAAAGGGCAGCAATTATTAATTTAGTTTTCATGAGACTAAAAAGGATATAGCCACTGAGAATAAATCTTTTTATATTGACTTGTTATTATTTCATCTCAGAAGTTGGAACATGCTACATGTGATCGGAAAACGTTTTTACTTATTTGGAGAACTCAATTTTTCTTTACTTGGTTGGCGGTGTAATCGTCTGTAGCCTGAGTTGTTCATGGTCAGTGCTGTCTATCGAACGCTAGAAACTAGTTGCACCGGGAATGGTGGCAAGGGCAAAGGTCACCGCACCCGATGCAAATAGTGCTAACAAGAGTCGTGGCAATTCAGGACCTAATAATCAAACTGACCAACACCAGCGGGTATTCTCTCTTTAGTTTCCGGTTTCTCCGCCACAATGCACTCAGTCGTGAGCGTCATGGCTGCAATAGACGCTGCATTCTGGAGACCACTGCGGGTGACTTTCGCCGGATCAACAATGCCCGCATCAAACATGTTGACAAACTGGTTGGTCATGGCATCGTAGCCTACATCAAACTCCTGTTCTTTGGCATGCTCAGCAATCACCGCCCCATTTTGACCCGCATTTTCTGCAATACGCCGAATCGGTGCATAAAGGGCCCGAGCAACAATTAATGCTCCAACCAATTCCTCATTGTCCAAATGTTTGGGTGCCCAGGCTTCCAATTGGGGGGCCAGGTGAGCCAATGTAGTACCACCGCCCGGTACGATACCTTCTTCCACAGCCGCCTTGGTAGCGTTAATCGCATCCTCCATCTTGTATTTCCGGTCTTTCAATTCGGTCTCAGTCGCTGCACCAACTTTGATCACGGCCACGCCACCTGAGAGTTTAGCCAGACGCTCTTGCAGTTTTTCCTTGTCATAATCAGATTCAGTTTCTTCGATCTGACAGCGAATTTGTTCGCAGCGAGCTTGGACGGCTGCTTCATTACCCTCAGCCACAATTGTAGTGGTGTCTTTTGTAATCGTGGCCCGACGGGAGCGCCCCAACATTTCCATGGTGGC
>JAAUYI010017506.1_pt1 | contig 10795 bp, 13 predicted proteins | sample 7278041 | NCBI WGS metagenome assembly JAAUYI01 (sample SAMN14350216, study PRJNA611818) | marine sediment metagenome | isolation source: surface marine sediment (0.6m) | place: French Polynesia: Moorea | collected 2018-08
GTGTCCGTCCGGTTTGGAAGCTGAATTGGCCGAACCCTGCGCCTCCTCCCCCTTGATGGGGAAGGATAAAGGTGGGGGTGGCGGCCGTGAGGCCGGAAGGGTTGGCTCGACACCGCCTTGTCGCTTCGCGATACCCCCCACCCCAACCCGCGCGAAGCGCCGCGCGTACGCGCCCCACAAGGGGGAGGGGCTTGAGTGTCCGCCTTCGATGTTCCCGTCCCAGATCCTTGCAGGTTCAGCTTCCAAGCTCGGTCGGTGAAATCACTCCGGAAGGACTCGGGTTGCCCGGGCTGGGGGGATCTGGCAGAGACAGGGCTGGTCTTTCACCCAGAGGTCAAGGGTTCCGCCCATGCCCGACGCACCCACGCCGCCGCTCTATCCCGCCGCCCTGCGGCCGGAGATCGAGAGCCTGGGCACCTCCGGGATCGCCGAGGTCTTCGAGCTGGGGCTCGGGCGCAAGGACATCATCCCGCTGTGGGTCGGCGAGGGCGACCAGCCGACGCCGGACTTCATCTGCGAGGCCGCGGCGGCGGCGCTCGCGGCCGGCGAGACCTTCTACCCGCGCAAGCGCGGCGTCCCGCAGCTCTGCGAGGCCCTGGCCCGCTACACCGCGGAGCTCTACGGCATCGCCATGGAAACCGAGCGGATCTCGATCGCGACCTCCGGCATGACCGCGATCGTCCTGGCGCTGCAGGCCTTCGTGCGGCCCGGCGACGAGGTCGTGGTGGTCGGCCCGGTCTGGCCGAACATCGTCGCGGCGGTGCAGATCGCCGGCGGACGGCACGTCGACGTCGTCCTGGAGCCCTTGCCCGAAGGCGGCTTCCACCTGGACATGGAGCGGCTCTTCGCGGCCTGCGGCGACAGGACCCGGGCGATCTTCGTCAACTCGCCGGGCAACCCCAGCGGCTGGATCATGCCGGGCGAGGACCAGAGGGCGCTGCTCGAGTTCTGCCGGGAGAAGCGAATCTGGCTGATCTCGGACGAGGTCTACACCCGCTTCGTCTACGACCGGCCGGCGGCCGAGCGGCCGACCGCGCCCTCGCTGCTAACCCTGATCGAGCCCGAGGACCCGGTCATCGTCGTCAACTCCTTCTCCAAGACCTGGTGCATGACCGGCTGGCGCCTGGGCTGGCTGATCCATCCGCCCTCGATGGCGGAGACCTTCGACCGGCTGATCGAGTTCTCCTTCTCCGGCGCGCCGCCCTTCCTGCAGCACGGCGCGATCGCCGCGATCGAGCGGGGCGAGCCCTTCGCCCAGTCGCTCATCGACCGCTGCCACGTCGCGGGCGACCTGGTCCACCAGCGGCTCGCCGCCCTGCCCCGGGTCCGCCTGGCCCGGCCGCGCGGTGCCTTCTACGCCTTCTTCCGGGTCGAGGGGCTGAAGGATTCCATGGCCTTCGCCAAGGAGCTGCTCGAGACCGCAAAGGTCGGTCTGGCGCCGGGCTCGGCCTTCGGGGCGGGCGGCGAGGGCCACCTCAGGCTCTGCTTCGCCGCCACGCCTGAGACCCTCTCCGAGGCCCTCGACCGCCTGGAGCCGGCACTGCGCTGAGCCCGCCGGAAGGCCGCCGTTCGGCCTGGAATTCCTTGCCAGATCCTGAATGGGAGGCATGCCTTTTTTGCATGTCCCCCAAGGAAAAACAGCATTGGCGTCGGGCCGCGACGAGGCGTATTTGCGCGTGAGAACTTGCACCGGAACCCGGGCCCTGGCGTCCGCGACAGGGCCATGTTTGGAGAGCCGCCATGGCCAATCTGACCTTCATCGCCGACCGCACCATCCCCGGCCTGTCCGCGCGCGACCTGGTCCGCCGGGCCGCCGACGCCGTCGTTGCCGCCACCGGCGGCCTCGGGAGCTCGCCCGCCCGGGAGAGCGCCTACCGCCAGGCCTTCAACGGCTGCGACCGGCGCCTGCTGCAGGACATCGGGATCGACCGCGGCGGCTGCTGAGCCGCCGCAGACAAGACACTGGCGAGCTGAAGCGGGCGTCCCGGGATCGAGGGCGCCCGTTTCGATTTCGCCATGGTTTCCGCTCGGGCAAATTCCGCTCATCCCTCTCCCAAGCAAAACTCAAGCGCCCGCCGCCGCGGCCTGCGGTATAAGCCTGAGACCCGATAGGCTTGGAGGGGTGCGTCCGGCATGCGGCTCTACGACTTCCACGAGTCCGGCAACGGCTACAAGGTCCGCCTGCTGCTGAACCAGCTCGGCATCCCGCACGAGCGGATCGAGCTCGACATCCTGAAGGGCGAGACCCGGACCCCGGAGTTCCTGGCCATGAACCCCAACGGCCGGATCCCCCTGCTGGAGCTGGACGACGGCAGCCGCCTCGCCGAGTCCAACGCGATCCTCTTCTACCTGGCCCGGGGCACGGACTTCCTGCCGGAGGACCGCCTGGCCCAGGCGCAGGTGCTGCAGTGGATGTTCTTCGAGCAGTACAGCCACGAGCCCTACATCGCCGTGGTCCGCTTCTGGTGTTTCTCCGGCCAGGCCGAGGCGATGAAAGACGAGATCCCGGCGCGCATGGAGCGCGGCTACCAGGCGCTGGGCGTCATGGAAGGGCACCTGGCCGAGCAGGACTTCTTCGTCGGCGGTCGCTATTCCATCGCCGACATCGCGCTCTACGCCTACACTCACGTCGCCGAGGAGGGCCGCTTCGAGCTGGCGCGCTTCCCGCGGGTCCAGGCCTGGCTCGAAAGGGTCGCGGCGCAGCCGGGTCACATTCCGATCACCGAGCTTTGAGGAGGGCCGCGCCATGATGAGCCCCGAGTACTTCCAGACCTTCGCCCGCTACAACACCTGGGCCAACGGGTTGCTCTACGACGCGGCCGCCGAGCTGCCCGACTCCGCCTACCGGATCCCGCGGCCGGCGGCCTACTTCAGCTCGCTGCACGGCACCCTGAACCACATCCTGGTCGGCGACCGGGTCTGGCTGTCGCGTTTCGAGGCGGTCGAGCCGGGGGTGACCAGACTGGACCAGAACCTCTTCGACGATTTCGCCGAGCTGCGCGCCGCGCGCGAGGCGGAGGACGCGCGGATCGAGCGCTACACCGCGGGCCTGAGCGCCGAGGCCATTGCCGGCGACCTGCACTTCCGGACCCTGGTCCAGCCGAAGGACCTCTCCATGCCGCTGTGGCAGGCCCTGGGTCATTTCTTCAACCACCAGACCCACCATCGGGGCCAGGCCCACGCGCTGCTCAAGGAGGCCGGGGTCGAGCCGCCCTCACTCGACCTGGTCTATTTCCTCCGCTAGGAGCCCGGCATGACACCGCAGGACTGCCGCGACCACGCCAAGTTCAACGCCTGGGCCAATCATCGGCTCTTCGAGGCGGCGGCCGGCCTGTCAGAGGCCGACTACTTCCGTGCCCGCCCGGCGGCCTACTTCGGCTCGCTGCACGGCACCCTCAATCACCTGCTGCTGGTCGACCAGCTCTGGATCGGCCGCGCCGAGGGCGCGGACCCCGGCTTCGAGGGCCTCGACCAGATCCTCCACGCCGACCTGCGCGCCCTGCGCCGGGCCCGCGAGACCGAGGACCTGCGGCTCATCGCCTTCGCCGAGCGCCAGTCCGAAGCCGAGCTCGCGCGCGAGGTCCCGTTCCGCAGCCTGGCCGGAGACGCCTACCGCGTTCCGCTGCACCGGATCCTGCGCAATCTCTTCAACCACCAGACCCACCACCGCGGCCAGGCCCACGCCCTGATCAAGGAAGCGGGGGTCGAGCCGCCGGCCCTGGACATGTTCGTCTTCTGGGACGAGACCGAGGGCTGAGGCAGAGGCCGGCGGGATGACCCCTCACCCGCTCCGGCTAAGGCTCGGCTGACCGCCTCGCCAAGCCTCCACGACCAGCGCGAAGCGCCGCGCGTACGCGCGCCCGTCGGGAGAGGGTGGCCGCGCAAGCGGCCGGGTGAGGGGCTTCCGCTGGCGCCGTCCGGTCGGAGACCGCGCTAGCTCGGCGGCTGGCGCAGGAACAGGCGGTTGATGCCGTTGAGGGCGGCGAAGGTCTCCCGGAACTGGGCCAGGAAGTCGGTCCAGTCGAGGCTGGCGTCCAGAGCGTGCAACTCCTCGTGGATCGCCCCCAGGGATCGCCGGCCGTCGATGCGCTGCAGAATCGCCGGGGCGAGGCGCGGCAGGGGGAAGCGCAGGGTCAGGCCGTCGAACTCGGCCTTGAGGGTCAGGTCGCGCTGGACCGCCTTGGCCAGGGCCGGGCCCTCCAGGTCGAAGAGCAGGGGCACCGCCTCGGGGTCTTCCGGCGCGGCGACGCGGGTCTCGGGCGTTCCGGTGCTGGCGGCGTAGAGCACGTGCTTCTTGACGTTGCCGGCGAGGCGCTCGGCGAAGGCCGCGCGGTCGAGCCAATCCAGCGCGGCCAGGCGCTTCAGGACGGCAGGCGCCGCGAGGTAGGTCTCCGGCCGGTAGCGGGCCGGCTCGACCAGGGCGATCGGGGCCAGGCCCGCGCCCGTCACCAGCTCGGCCAGCTCGGGCACCGTGTAGGCGCGGTCGCGGGCGTGGAGCAGCAGGTCGACCAGCTCGGCGTCGCCCCGGCGGTGGTCGCCCAGGAAGGGGTTGCGGCGGAAGGCGTTGGTCTCGGGCAGGCCGGCGATGAGCCGCTTGGCGAGGCCGACCCGCTCGGCCAGCGGCAGGTCGCCGGCGAGCTGGCGCAGCATCGCCTGCAGGGGATAGACGCCGTTGCGGCCGTAGGGCGCGTAGACCATCAGCCCGAGGCCGCCGTCCTCGGCCAGGACTGCCGCCAGGGCGGCAAGGCCGGCCGGCGGGTCCTCCAGGTGGTGCAGGACGCCGCAGCAGTCGATGTAGTCGAAGCTGCCCAGGTCCAGCTCGGGCAGGTCCAGCAGGGAGCCGGTGTGGAAAGAGATGTTGTCCAGGCCGCGGACCTCGGCCCGGGCCTCGGCGGTCTTGCGCGCCGCAGCCGAGAGGTCGAGGTAGACCACCTCGCCCGCATCGCCCCCAGGTCCGGAAGCATCGGCGAGCTGCTGGGCCAGCATGATCGCGGCGTCGCCGGTGCCGCCGCCGGCGACCAGGGCGCGGAAAGGCCTCGTGAAGTCCCGCCGGCCGGCGAAGAGGTAGTGGTTCAGCTCCGGCAGGTTGGAGGGCGAGCCGACGATCAGCCGGGTCTTCTCCGCCGCCGGGTCGCGGGCCGGGTAGGGATAGGCCTCGTACTGCGCGGCGACCGGGTCCACGGCGATCAGCCCCGGCCGGTGGTCAGCACCACCTTGCCAGTGGCCTTGCGGGTCAGCAGCAGGTCCAGGGCCTGGGCGGCTTCCTCCAGGTCGAGGCGGTGCGACACCAGCGGCTGCAGGCGCCCCTCGGCGAACCAGCCGGTCAGGGTCTCGAACTGGCTGCGCAGCAGGTCCGGCGCCTTCTGGCGGTAGGCGCCCCAGTAGAGGCCGAGCACCGCCAGGTTCTTGACCAGCAGCAGGTTGGCCGGGATCTCCGGCACCTTGCCGGCGGCGAAGCCGATGACCAGCAGGCGGCCGCCCCAGGCCACGGCGCGCAGCGAGGCCATGAAGACCTCGCCGCCGACCGGATCGAAGACCACGTCGGCGCCGCGACCGCCGGTCAGCGCCTTGACCCGCTCGCGGATGTCCTCGCTGCGGTAGTCGATCAGGTGGTCGGCGCCGTGGGCCCTGGCGATCTCCAGCTTCTCCGGTCCGCCGGCGGTGGCGATGACCTCGGCGCCCAGGGCCTTGCCGACCTCGACCGTGGCCAGACCGACGCCGCCGGCCGCGCCGTGGACCAGCAGGGTCTCGCCGGACTTGAGGCCGGCGCGCCAGACCAGGGCGCCGTGGGCGGTGCCGTAGGTGATCGGGAAGCCGGCGGCGATGTCGAAGTCCATGCTGTCCGGGATCGGGTAGACGTCCTCGGCGCGGACCAGCGCGACCTCGGCGAAGGCGCCGCGGTCGACCAGGCCGATCACCCGGTCGCCCGGCGCGACCCCGGTGACGCCTTCGCCCAGGGCGGTCACGGTGCCGGCCAGCTCCAGGCCGGGGGTGAAGGGCAGCTCGGGCTTCTCCTGGTACTTGCCGGCGACCATCAGGGTATCGGCGAAGTTGACCCCGGCGGCGGCCACGGCGACCGCGACCTCGCCCGGACCGGGCCGCGGGTCCGGCGCCTCCTCGACGCTCAGGCTCTGGGGGCCGCTCAGCTCGCGGCAGACGACGGCGCGCATGGCACTCTCTCGGTCAGGCTCAGAAGGGACAATCGGCGGCGGTGCGCAGCTCGCCCACCGCCCGGCCGGCCCGGTTGAAGAGGGTCGGCTGGAAGACCGCGGCCAGGGCGGCGGTCTCGCTCTCGCCGATCACGCCCAGGCGGCGCAGGACCCGGCCGCAGACGACCTCGGCGGCGCGGCCGGCGCCGTCGTCGACCTTGAGCGCGAAGCCCAGGCCGAGCTCGGGCAAGGCGCCGCAGAAGACGCCCTCGGCACCGGTCTTGACCAGGGCCCGGCCCTTGGTGGCCTCGATCACCCGGGTGCAGAAGCGGCCGCTGCCGGCGATCATGAAGGGTTCCGCGGCCAGGGCTTGCTGCAGGCGCAGGCAGGCGGCGCGGCGCGCCTCGGGCTGGTCGTCGGGCTGGGCGAAGCGGGCCATGGCCAGCGCCAGGTTGCCCAGCGGGATGCCGAGCACCGGAATCCCGCAGCCGTCGATCCCGCGCGGCGCCGCGGAGAGGTCGAGGCCGGTCAGGGTCTCGAGGATGCCCAGGACCTGCTGCTGGACCGGATGCTCGTAGCGGATGTAGCCCGCGGTCGGATGGCCCAGGTGGCGCGCCACCGAAAGGAAGCCGGCGTGCTTGCCCGAGCAGTTGTTGTGCAGGGTGGTCGGCGCGCCGCCGCTGCGCAGCAGGGCTTCCGTCGATTCCTGGTGATAGGGCAGGTGGGCGCCGCATTCCAGGTCCCCGGCCGCGCAGCCGATCCGTACCAGCCAGGCGCCGACGGTCTCGGCGTGGCGCGGTTCGCCGTTGTGGCTGGCGCAGGCCAGGGCGAGCTCGGCCGGGCCGAGCCCGAAGGCCTCGGCGGCGCCGCTCTCGACCAGGGCCAGGGCCTGCAGCGGCTTGATCGCCGAGCGCGGGTAGACCAGGGCCTCGAATGCGCCGGCCTTGAGCACGACGCGGCCCTCGATGTCGACCACCGCCACCGAGGCGCGGTGCCGGCTCTCGACCATGTCGCCGCGCGTGGCCTCGACCAGCACCGGGTTGACCGCAGCCTCGGCGGAAGCGACCGCCGCATCCTTTGATTCCATGTCCGTCGGTCCTGTTATCGGGAAGCCGGCAGTCTAAGACCAGAGAGATGTCCAGGCAATTCGCCGACCGCGGGATCTCCGGGGCTTGACGCCGCGCCGACGCGGACCCACAAGAACAGCTGAATTGCGGCGCCACCAGGAGACCGGCCGGCGATGCGGGGCTATTTCGGCATCGGAGTCGAGCGGATCAGCAAGCCCATGAACCTGGGCAACCTGCTGCGCTCCGCCCACGCCTTCGGCGCCAGCTTCTTCTTCACCGTCGACGCCGGTTTCAACCCGCGGGAGGTCAAGCTGTCGGACACCGCCGATTCGGCCCAGCACCTGCCGCTCTACGACTTCGAGTCGGTCGGCGAGCTGATGCTGCCGCGCGGCTGCCAGATGGTCGGGGTCGAGCTGACCGAGGACGCGGTCGAGCTGCCGTCCTTCCACCACCCCACCGCGGCCGCCTATATCCTGGGACCGGAGCGGGGCAGCCTGAGCCCGGAGGTCGCGGAGGCCTGCGACAGCCTTGTCAAAATCCCGACAAAGTTCTGCGTCAACGTGGGCGTCGCTGGCGCGATAGTGATGTACGACCGCTTGCTGAGCCAAGGCCGCTTTGCCAGGCGACCCGTCACGGCAAGAGGCAGTCCAGAGCCATTGCCCAGCCATGTGCACGGTGCCCCGGTCCTGCGTCGCCGCAAGGCGGCGGGACAGGTGCGCTGACTATTTTCCTTGGTGGCCACGAGCGAGTGAGGAACGAGTTGTTGGTTTCAAGTCTACGAAAGAGTTCGAGGAACACGATGTCGGTGTTGCGTACGTCGCTGCGGTTGACGCTTCCCTTTCTCCTCCTGGCGGCCGGCGCCGCCCAGGCCCAGGACATCAAGCGCCTGGAAGGCGCCGGCGACTGGCGCGCCTACTCCTTCCAGGACGGCGGCAATCCGGTCTGCTACATGGTCAGCGAGCCCAAGAAGGACGAAGGCAAGTACTCCAAGCGCGGCGAGATCTACCTGATGGTGACCCATCGCCCGGCGGAGAAGTCGATCGACGTGGTGAACGTGGTCGCGGGCTACGACTACCGCACCGACAGCCAGGTCCAGGTCAAGGTCGACAGCGACGTCTTCGACCTCTTCACCCACAAGGACACCGCCTGGGCGCCCACCGAGGACGAGGACAAGCGCCTGGTCCGGGCCATGATCAAGGGCAAGACCATGGTCATCCAGGGCACCTCGAGCCGCGGCACCAGCACCAAGGACACCTATTCGCTGATCGGCTTCACCCGGGCCTACAAATCGATCAACAAGGCCTGCGGCCGTTGACGCCGGGCGGCCGAGGTTCCGGCCGCCGCCCGGCCGCTCCGGAAGCTTGATCGAGATCAATGATCCCCGGCTGCCGAGACGTTCTGATCCGCCCCAGTTTCCGCTCCACAGCGCGAGGTCGCCTCCCCATGCCCTTCCGCCCCCTTGCCGCCTTCGCCGCGGCCCTGGCCGCCGTCATCCTGGCGACCCTTCCCACCGCCGCCCAAGACAAGAACGGCCAGAGCCCCGGCCTGAAGCTGGTCCTGCCGGCGATCGATTCCGAGCGCGGCCGCCAGCTCTTCATCACCAAGGGCTGCGTCTATTGCCACGCGGTCAACGGGATCGGCGGCAAGGCGGCCCCCGCGCTGGATTCCAACGACGCCAAGCCGAGCGTCAACCTGACCGACTTCGCCGCCCGGATGTGGCGCGGCGCCCCGGCGATGATCGAGCTGCAGGAGATGGACCTGGGCTACCAGATCCAGCTGTCCGGCGACGAGCTGGCCCACCTGGCCGCCTTCGCCAACGATCCGGCGGAGCAGAAGAAGCTCGCCGAGGACCAGGTGCCCGAGCTGATGCGCGAGTGGTACCTGGACGAGCTGCCCCAGGCGCAGTAGCCCCGGCCGCAGCGGCGGCGGCGATCCGCCGCCTTGCTGCCGGCCAGCCATAGGGCTATCTACTGGGCATGAGCGGTTCCCAGCATGCCCAGGTCTTCGCACCCGCGCCGGAACGCGGCGATGCGCCCCGGAACCTCGTCGGCCTGAGCCGCGCGGAGCTGGCCGCCGAGATCGCGGCCCTGGGCGAGCCGGCCTTCCGGGCCAAGCAGCTCTGGCACTGGATCTACGCCCGCGGCGCGACCGACTTCGCGGCCATGACCAGCCTCAGCAAGGCCTTCCGCGCCCGCCTGGCGGAGGCCTATCGGGTCGCCCGACCGGCGACGGCGCTGGCCCAGGACTCCCGCGACGGGACCCGCAAGTGGCTGCTGCGCCTGGAGGACGGCCAGGAGGTCGAGTGCGTCCACATCCCCGAGGCCGAGCGCGGCACGCTCTGCGTCTCCTCCCAGGTCGGCTGCACCCTGACCTGCCGCTTCTGCCACACCGGGACTCAGCGCCTGGTGCGCAACCTCTCGGCGGCCGAGATCCTGGGCCAGGTTATGCTGGCGCGCGACCACTTCGGCGAGTGGCCCCCATTCAAGGACGCAGAGGGGCCGAAAGAGGACCGGCAGCTCACCAACATCGTCATGATGGGCATGGGCGAGCCGCTCTATAACTACGACAACATCGCCAAGGCCCTGAAGATCGTCATGGACCACGAGGGCCTGGCGATCTCCAAGCGCCGGATCACCCTCTCGACCGCCGGGGTGGTGCCGATGATGGCGCGCTGCGGCGAGGAGCTGGGGGTCAACCTGGCGGTCTCGTTGCACGCGGTCACGGACGAGATCCGCGACCGGATCGTGCCCCTGAACCGCAAGTATCCCCTGAAGGAGCTGCTGGACGCCTGCCGCGCCTATCCCGGCGTGCACAACGCCCGGCGCATCACCTTCGAATACGTCATGCTGAAGGAGGTGAACGACAGCCCGGCCGACGCCCGCGGCCTGGTCCGGCTGCTGAAGGACATCCCGGCCAAGGTCAACCTGATCCCCTTCAACCCCTGGCCCGGCGCGCCCTACGAATGTTCCGCGCCCGAGACGGTCGAGGCCTTCGCCCAGATCCTGCTGGAGGGCGGCCTGGCCGCCCCGATCCGCCGCCCCCGCGGCCAGGACATCATGGCCGCCTGCGGCCAGCTCAAGAGCGCCAGCGAACGCCTGAAGAAGACCGAGCGGGAGGCTGCAAGCGCGGCGAGCTAAGGGATGTCGGTCTACGGAAGAGCAAGGGTTTTCTCCGTTCTCATGTGGACCGTCTTTCTCCTGTCGCCCGCGTGGCTGGTCTGGGTGTTCGAGGCGGGGTCAGGTGCTCTGTTCCTGGGATTTGCCGCGTGGCTTTCCCTGGGGGTCGTCACGCTGATCAGATTCAGATGCACAAATTGCAGGAATCCGGCCTTTCGTTATCGGGCGCTGAAGTGGGTCGACAAGGAGGGCCTCTTGTTGTGGGGGCCGTTTCCGAAGAAGGAATGCGGCGTTTGCGGCTCGGACCTGGCAGCGCAATAGTCCGCGCCGGCGATTGCTGACCTGTGCAACCATTGATTCGGCAGGGACAACGTTCGCCAGCGGTGATCGCTGACTCGCCAGCGACCGTCTTTCGCTGGCCTTGAGGGCCTGTACTCCCATCGACCCCCACGATGCCGAAAAA
>JAAUYI010151464.1_pt1 | contig 10790 bp, 9 predicted proteins | sample 7278041 | NCBI WGS metagenome assembly JAAUYI01 (sample SAMN14350216, study PRJNA611818) | marine sediment metagenome | isolation source: surface marine sediment (0.6m) | place: French Polynesia: Moorea | collected 2018-08
ATAAAGCGTGTCCAAAATGTAGGATTTCCTGTGGAGCCAGAGGAAACAGAAATAAAGTCACAACTATTTATTTCTCCCTCACGACATAAATCATTTAGAGGATATTTCTGAATATAGTTTTGTTTGGTTAAAAGAGGCAGAGATTGAAAATCTGAAAAAGTTTTAATTGATTCTGGATTAATTTTATTTTCTTGTAAAAAGGCTTTATAAGCTGGTACTGTATTTGATACATTGTGAAACAATTTTAATAGTTCTGCTTCAGAATTAGCTGCACAAGATTGTTTGAGTTTAGTTTCTAAAGGGGTATTAATAAAATCCTCTAAGGCTTTAAGCGATCGCGTCTTGTTATTGTTGGATTTCATAACTCAAAATTTTCTCAATAATTAATTTTGAAACTTTTTTTTGTTTTATATTATTTCTTACTACTAACTAATCCTAACTTGTAACTCTCAATAATGAACCATTTTCTCCTTTATAGACTTCAATTCTGGTTTGAAAAGCTTCTTTGAATTGAGGCATATGAGTTACGGTAAGAATGCAATTAAAATCAGATGTGATCGCGTTTATGGCAGCTACTAATCTATCGCATCCTTCGGCATCTTGTGTCCCGAATCCTTCATCAACTATCAGCATTTGTAAGGCGGTTCCTGCTCGTTGAGCGAGTAATTTTGCTAATGCTAAACGAATAGAAAAATTGATTCTAAAGGCTTCTCCTCCTGAATAGGTTTCATAGGCTCTAGTACCTCTAGAATCAGCAATAATAATATCGAGAGTATCGATCAGTTTCGTCTTTTTCTTGGAGCTACTTTTACTAGCTTTTTGAGTAATAAATTGTACATGAAACTGATTACCCGTCAGCCTAGATAAAATTTGATTGGTTTCCGCCTCTAGCTGAGGTAAAACGTTTTCAATAGTTAAGGCTTGAATCCCATTTTTACCAAAAGCCTGCCCTAATTCTTGATAGATGCGATATTTTTTCTTGGCTGCTGCTACTTCTTGATTGGTAGTATTATGTTGTTCTTGAATCTGATCTATTTGAACTAAAGCCTGTTCTAAACTACCTTGACGACTAATCAAATTATCTAATTGTTGACGGCGTTGATAAATTTTTTGTTCTAGCTCTTTTACTTCTTTACTATGATCGTCAACTGTTTCTTGTTGCTGTAAATAACTATTTAATTGTTCTCGCGTTGTCGCTTTTGCTGTTAGACGCTCTTGTAATAAAGTAGTTAATTCTTGATGCTTAGTTTGTAGTTGAGGATGCTGTTCTTGAGCTTGTTGTAATTGTTGATATTGTAGATGCCAAGATTGTCCTTGGCGCAAAGATTGTAATAAGTTTTGATGTTGGGATTGTTCATAACCTAATTCTTTTATCTGCTCTTCTACCTGTTGTATTTGCTGTTGAATTTCTGAATCTATATTTAAGCGATCACGTTTTTGTTGGAGATTTTCAATAGTAGCTAATAATTCTGGTTTTTGCTGTGCTAATTTTTCTTGACGCTTCTTTCCATCATCAATTTTAGCTTGTTTTATTTCTGCCCATTGCCAGTTTCTAAATTCTTCTCTAACAAGAGCATGAGTTTTTTCATCATAATTTAGTTCAGTAATTTTACTATTAATTACTTGTAAATCGGATTGTAATTGTTGAGCATAGTTACCTTGATTAAGAGACTGTTCTAATATAGTTCTTTGCTGCTTAATTTCTTGCAATCTGGTATAGGTATCTTCTGTAGCTTCTAATTGGGCTTCTAACTGTCCTAATTGTTGCTGTAGAGAATCATAACTATTAATTTCTTGGGATATTTCTTTATACTCTTGCCTGAGTAATTGTAATTCCTTTTCACATACAGCTAATTGTTCCCGAATTGTCCAAATTCGGTCTTGAATTTCTGCCTGTTGCTGATTGGTTTTATTAATAACTTGATGACGATGATGTTCGTCTAATCCTTGTTCGCATAGAGGACAAATTGGATCTGGAATGGACAACATTTCGAGTTTTTGTTGCAGTTCTTGCCATTGTTGTTCATAGTTTCTTTGATTATCTTGTAGTCTTTGACGAAATTCTTTTCTTTCTAAGCCTTTTTCTTCTACTCGCTTTTGATAGACTTTCTTTTTATCTAGGGCTTCGATTTGAGCATCTACTGTTAAAACTGCATTTCTAATTTCAGGAACTTTGGCAATTTCTCCTGATAAATGTTCTACGGAAATGTGTAATTGATCTAGTTGGGCGATTAGTTTGGCTTGGCTTCTTTCTATTTCTGTTTCGATATTCCGTTTCTGTTGTAAAAGAGGAGAAACATATTGCTGAATCTGATCTAATTGCTCTAATTTTTCTTTACTGTTTTGAAATTTAACTACCGCATCGGCAATTTTGGCTTCTTTGGCTAAAACTTTTTGAATCTCTTGTTCCTGTTGTTCGATACTTTCGAGACGAGTCTGATTTTGACGAATTTGCAAATTGAGTTCGTTTTTTTGTTGTAATAATTGTTTTTCTAATTCTTGTTTCTGCTGTTGTGCTTCTTGATAACTAGCAAATTTAGCTGCAAATTCTGTTTCTTGTTTTTGCCAACTTAATAAGGTATTGTATCCTGTGATAATTGCTGATTCTTGCTCTAATATATTTTGTAATTCCTGTTGCTGATGCTCTAAAGCTGCAATATCTTTGGCAATGCGATCGCAATCTTGAACTAAATTTTGATATTGAACTTGCTGTAAGCTTAATTGTTGTTCCCAAGCGTGACGATAACTCTCTAATTTATTTAATTCTTCTAATTCTTTGCGGTCTTTATCTTGTTCTTGCTGTAAAGTTTTTAATTGCTTCTGTAAAACTTTTATCTCTTGATTAATTCCTGTTTTATTTTCTAACTGCGCTGCCAAAGGAATTAAATTCTGTTCTAACTGTTCGATTTTTCCCTTATATTCTTTTGCCCGATCTTTCGCTTGATTTGCTAACTGTTCGTAACGATCTAACTTTAATAAATCTGCTAAAATCTGTTTGCGTTCATTAGGACGACGAATCATAAATTCATCCGCCCTTCCCTGGCGTAAATAGGCAGAATTAATAAAAGTATCGTAATCTAGTTTCAAACAACTAATAATCTCTTGCTGAGTTCCCTTAACACCTTTTCCCGTAATAGAACGGAATTTAGTTTTACTTGTTGCTACCTGAAACTCTAGAGAACTACTCCTCCCCCTAGTACGAGAACGAATGATTCGATAAGTCTGATTGTTACAACTAAAGTCGAAATCGATGCGAACATTCTTTTCTCCGCCATAAATCACATCATCTTCAGTGGCAGCGCGACTTTTTCCCCAAACCACCCAGGTAATAGCTTCCAATAACGAAGATTTACCCGCGCCATTAGCACCACAAATACAAGCAGTATGCAAACCTCGAAAATCTAAGGTTGCATTACGATAGCTCAAAAAGTTTTTTAAGGTTAGTTGTAGCGGAATCATTCAATTTTGTTCAGGAAAAAATTAACCAGCTTATCAGTATATTTGAATTGTCTTTCAGTCTATGGCTGCTTTTGGGGATATTCAGACTTTTTTGCCTTATGGTTACAAAATTTAACAAAATTCAAGGATTGCCCCAATTAAATTCTTAAACCTGTAATAACTATTACTTTTGAGCGCAAGATAAAAAAAATTAGCTTTTTTGTAAAGAAATATTACAGTCTGCATAAAAACCGTGAAGAAAACAGGAGTAATAATTGGTTGGTTTATGCAGACCGATTGTTGATTCATACCTCGGATTCAAGGTGACTGCCAGTTCTACAGTTGCCTTTTCCCGTTTTTTTCTCTAAAGAGCGTCAAACCAACTATCATCTATCTCATAACCCCACAATTGAGCCATTGACCTAAGCCTAAAGTTAGAAGCAACTTCCTGCTCTTTGAGCCAATTAGATAGAACAAAGATTTTGTGCATCACAAATATTTCCAAGGCTTCAGGATTGTAGATAATCCCCTCACTACGACTAAACTGGTGGGGTACTAACATTGCTGTATAACGAGCCAATTCTCCAGCTTTCCAGTTTAAAAAGAAAGGTAGCCAAGGATAAGCAGTATCCAATCGGATAAACCACAGCCGTATTTCGGGAATTTCGGATAACTCCCTAGGATCAGTAGCTTCTCGCTCATAATCAATGACAAACTGTAACTGTTGCTCCCATTCCGTAATCTTCTCAGCTCCGAGTAACTGGGGCATTATTTTTTCTACAGGGGATAAATCTAAACTGTTGATCGTTGAGGTGTCTAAAGTTATTTTTAAGGTCATTATTGGAGAAATAAAGCTAAAGGTTTAGTCAACATTCTTAACTGGACTTTTAAGTTTATTTTAAGTTAAAGTTGTAATGAGTATGTATTAATTTTAGAGTAAAAGCTCTTGCCTATGAAACATCTGGAGGCAAATAACCAGCCGATTCGTTCTCTCAATGATGCCTTAACTCGCTGTCAACAACTGAAGATGCGAGTCAGTCGTCAACGTCGCTACATTCTAGAATTGCTCTGGGAAAATCAAGAACATCTCTCAGCTAGAGAAATCTATGATTTGCTCAATCAACAAGGAAAAGAAATTGGTCACACATCAGTGTATCAAAATCTCGAAGCTCTTTCTGAGAAAGGGATTATTGAGTGTGTCGAAAAATCTGACGGCAGACTTTACGGTAATATTAGCGATTCTCACAGTCATATCAACTGTCTAGATACTAATCAAATTATTGATGTTCATGTTGACTTACCAGAAGATTTACTAAAACACATCGAAGCAGAAACTGGAGTCAAAATTACTGATTATCGAATCGATTTCTTTGGTTATAAAGGCAAGGGTAATTAATCGTTAATTATTGATGGTTCATAGTTAGTTGTTAGTAGTTAGTTGTTATAGCAATTCTTACAATTGACAATAAAAATCAATCTCCCTTATCTCCCGATGTCCCCAGTCTCCCAGTCTCCCTAATCTCACTCAAACCTTGTGACTATGACTATTACCAAAAACTCCCCTAAACCAGCAGTTTCCTTACTCGCAGATGCTAGTAAAAGATTAGAAAAAGCCTTAAAGTACATTACAATCTCTGAAGATGCGATCGCGAGATTAAGTTATCCTAAAGCTAGCCTTAGTGTGTCCATTCCCGTCAGAATGGATAATGGCTCATTGCAAGTATTTACAGGATACAGGGTTCGTTACGATGATACCAGAGGACCAGGGAAAGGGGGAGTCCGTTATCATCCCGATGTAACTCTAGATGAAGTGCAATCTTTAGCTTTCTGGATGACTTTTAAATGTGCTTTATTAGATTTACCTTTTGGTGGTGCTAAGGGGGGGATAATTGTCGATCCCAAGAAGTTATCAAAAGTAGAGGTAGAGAGATTAAGCAGAGGCTATATTAATGAAATTGCGGATTTTATTGGTCCCGATAGAGATATTTTAGCTCCTGATGTCTATACTAACTCTACTATTATGGGTTGGATGATGGATCGCTACAGCACTATCAAACGTCAACTTACTCGTGGAGTAGTGACGGGAAAACCTTTAAGTTTAGGAGGAAGTCAAGGAAGGGATAAAGCGACAGCTACTGGGGCATTTTATGTGATCCAGATGATTTTACCCAAATTTAATTGCCTTCCTCAAGACACTACTGTCGCTATTCAAGGTTTTGGTAATGCAGGAGCAACTTTGGCAGAGTTACTATTTCACGCAGGATACCAAGTAGTAGCTGTTAGTGACTCGAAAGGAGGAATTTATGCTCCCAATAGTTTAGATATTCCCAGCGTGAGAGAACATAAATATCGCAGTCGGGAAATGAAAGCTGTTTATTGCCGTGATACTGTGTGTGATATTGTGGAGCATCACACCATTACCAATCAAGAATTACTAACCTTAGATGTAGATGTTTTAATTCCTGCTGCTTTAGAAAATCAAATTACAGCAGATAATGCTCCAGATATTAAAGCCAAGTATATCTTTGAAGTAGCCAATGGTCCCATTGATTCCGCTGCTGATGAAATTTTAAACAATAGAGGCATTCACATTTTCCCCGATATTTTAGTCAATGCTGGTGGTGTGACTGTCAGTCATTTTGAATGGGTACAAAATCGTAATGGATGGTATTGGACATTAGAGGAAGTAAATCAACGCCTCAAAGAAAAAATGACGGCAGAAACTCAAAAAGTGTGGGATATTGCTCAAAACAATCAGACGGATATTCGTACTGCTGCATATGTTCACGGTTTGAAGCGTTTGGCAGAAGCTATCGATGCCAAGGGTACAAGGGATTATTACAGTAGTAATTAAAATTTATTCATCAAAAGAAATGTCTGACAGACTACAACTTTTCAGAGAACAAATGGCAGCTTTTGAAGGAACTTCCGATCCTCAAAAAGCTATAGAAAAAGGTTATTTTATTCAACAACCACGACATTCTTTAGCCAGTCAAATTAATTGCTAATAGAATTGCGCTACGCCCATCTTCCTCCCATTTATTAATTGGTGGTATAGGTTCGGGCAAAACTACCGAATTAATGATAGCACGCGATCGCATCAATGAAATTGGAGATACTTACGCTGTATTGTTAGCAATATTTTTGTAATAAATATTTACAATAAAAATAGTTCTTTAATAGAGACAGACAACATAACATGCGTTTAACTTATTTTGATAGCAACTCCTGGTTGATGGAAATTAATGATCAAAGAATCCTGCTAGATCCTTGGCTAGTAGGTGATTTGACATTTAGTGGTGCAACTTGGCTATTTAAAGGCACCAAAAATCAACCTCGTCCCATTCCTGAAAATATAGACTTAATTTTGCTTTCTCAAGGATTAGAAGATCATGCTCATCCCCCTACCCTCAAAGCTTTAGATAAAAATATTCCTGTAGTGGCTTCTCCTAATGGGGCAAAAGTTGCTCAAGAATTGGGCTATACCTCCGTCACCGTTTTAGATCATGGAGCAGAATTTACTTTAGGTGAGAAAGTAAAGATTACAGCAGTTCCTGGTTCTCCTGTAGGGGTAAATTTAGTAGAAAATGGCTATATATTGCAAGATTTGGCATCTGGAAAGACTCTTTACTATGAACCTCATGGCTATCATTCAGACAAAATTAAAACTCACGAATCTATTGATGTAGTACTTACACCAATTATCAATCTGAAGTTGCCTCTTCTGGGTGCAGTAATTAAGGGGCAAAAAACCGCTTTAGAATTGTGCGAAGCTGTTAAACCTCAAGTGATTATTTCCACCGCAGCAGGAGGAGATATCGATTTTGAAGGCTTACTTATTTCTCTTCTCAAAGCTGAAGGGACAGTAGAAGAATTTAATGAGCTACTAAAATCAAAAAATCTTGCTACCAAGGCAATCAATCCTGAATCAGGGGAAAATATCGAACTATCATTGGTTTAACTATCTTTATTGAGAGATAAAAATCTATTATCCATAATATGCCCAAAAAATTGACTATCTCCCTAGGAAATATTTTTTTAGTTGTCGCTGTTGGTCTGTTATTAGTTTTATTATGGCAACTCAAAAGTTTAATTGTAGTGTTGATGGTTGCCATAGTTATTGCAGCTACTTTAGCCCCCATCATTCAGGCTGCTAATAAACTCGGTATTCCTCGCTGGTTGTCTGTAATTTTGGTTTATCTGGGTTTAATTGCCACTCTAACAGGAGTGGGATTGTTAATTGGTCCCACTGTTGCTGAACAAATCGAGCGATTAATTCGCAAATTACCTAGTTATTTAGAAATAATGCGATCGCTTTTAGAGGATTTAGCTTTAAGATTAGGAATGAGTGAACCAGATAGCCCTTTAATTAGTCAATTTTTGGATATCCAAGGCTTAACAGGTTGGGCAATTCGTTCTAGTCAACAACTAGTGGTTCGATCTTACAGTTTAACTAGAGGAATTTTAGGTAGTGTTTTTGGTTTATTACTAGCTTTGTTACTATCTGGCTATATGCTGTCAGGTTCAGAACAATTGCTACAGGATATTGCCAATCTCTTTCCTTATCCTTGGAATAAAAGACTATTGGCTCAGGTTCAGCCTGTTAGCCAAAGGATGGGTGGTTATATTCAAGGGCGAATTCTAGTTTCTGGCATTTTGGGAATTTTGATCAGTATCAGCTTAAGTTTTTTAGGATTATCAGAATTAGCTCTAGGTTTGGGGGTAATTGCTGGATTTACCAATCTTATCCCGTTTTTTGGTCCCGTAATCGGGGCAATTCCAGCTTTAATTGTGGCTACTGCTCAGGGGGGATGGACTTTTCTGTGGGTGCTACTATTGTTTGTGGTCATTCAAAATCTAGAAACCTATGTCCTCGATCCCTTACTAGTGGGGACTTCAGTCAAAGTTCCCCCCTTGTATCAATTGTTAGCCGTCTTAGGGGGAGCGCAAGTATTAGGCATTATTGGGGCGTTAATTGTGCCTCCTTGGGTTGCTGGAAGTTCAGTAATACTAGAAAATCTCTACATCAAACCCAAATTAATCGCAGAACAGAAACAAAATACACATTAACTTGAAAAAAAATAGGCTAGATAAGTAAACTAAGGTATCCTCTAAAAATCAGTTATTTAGCCTAAATATTTCTCATAAATTAAACATGGATCTAACTGCTCAAGAAAGGTTCATTGCTGTCACAATCTCTATAGTTTTTTTGATCGCGACTTTGCTCGCTATATTACAGGGAATTCAGTGGAGTATAGCAGGAGCCATAGTAGGGGTTATTGTTTGTTTTTGCTACAAGTATCCTCGTCAATCATTATGGTTGTTTCTTATCTATTTACCTTTTGCAGGAACGATTGCCTATGCTCTTAATTCTTTAGTTTATCAAAAAGCTGGAGCTTATGTAGTTTTTTCTAACACTTATGTCTTTATTCATTTAGTTAAAGATATTTTTTATTTCCCAGCATTAATTGCTATCTTGTTTTCGAGTTTCTGGCTCAAGCAATTGAGAAATCAAGCTAGAATAATCCTCTTATTAGGATTAGCTTTACTGTTTGTGTGTTCCTTGACTTTATTTTTAGTTAATCTGCCCGAACAACTAGCTGATTTTGATAACAATAAAGCTTTTTTAATGGGCATAATTGGTCTAAGGGGGATGTTAGGATATGTACCTTTTCTAATTTGTGGTTATTACTTAATACGCGATCGCATTGATTTATTTTTTTTGATGCGATTGCACCTAATACTAATTTTTATTTGTTGTTTATTATGTGTAATTCAGTATTGGTTATTGCATACAGGAATTTGCCCAGGAAATATTGATTTACTACGACCAGCTCATATAAAAGCTACCCTACAAGCTAGATGTTTTGTTGGTGGTTCTTTACTTTATAACCCTGAAGAAAAACTTATTAGTTTACCAGGAACTTTTGTTGCTCCCTGGCAATGGGCATGGTTTTTAGTTGCTAGTAGTTTTTTTAGTATGGGATCTTATCTTAGTGAATCTTCTCGACTGTGGCGGAAGATTGGATTTGTTACGGTAGGATTAGTTCTTGTAGCTGCAATTATTTCTGGTCAAACTACAGCTACTCTTTTAGTTCCGATTATCTTTTTAATTTTAATATCACTAACAGAACATAATCAAAAAAGACTTTCTATTAAACTTGCTTTTGTAACTTTACTTTTAGTCTTAATTGCTAACAATTTTGGTGTTTTTGGTTCTGCTTTAGATAGTGTAATTGCTCGTTGGCAATATTCCACACCACAAGACTTTATTATTAAGCAATTTACTTGGATTAGGTATAACGGAATTGAAATATTGGGTTCAGGGCTAGGAAAAGCTACTAGTGCTGCTCGTAGATGGGGAAATATTAGACTTATTGAAACTTTTTATCCTACATTACTTTATCAAATTGGCTGGTTAGGTACTGCGGTCTATTTTTTGCTCCTTTCTGCAACTACAGTTATCACTTTTCTAAAATATCGTTGTTTAAAAACTAAAGCTTTTAAACGCTTGGGAATTTGTTTATGGATTTTTATTTTACTAATTAGCTATAACACTTACTATTATCCTCTTTTAGTCGATCCTGTAGCAATTTACTATTGGTTTTTCGCTGGAGTATTATTAAAACTTCCAGAGATAGAAAATTTCTAGGTACAGAAAAAAATGGATAATCTACAATACAAGCAAAAAATGCAGCGACGTAAAGAAATTCAAGAACAACGTCTTGCAGACAAAATTTCAGAAAAAGGCTTGATTATTGTCAATACAGGAAATGGTAAGGGAAAAACTACCGCAGCTTTAGGAATGGTATTGCGCTCCCTTGGGCATGGTTATAAAGTTGCTATCGTACAATTTATCAAAGGTGCTTGGGAACCAGCCGAAAAAGCAGTTCTAGAAAAATGGCAAGAACAGTTAAAATTTCATGCCATGGGAGAAGGTTTTACTTGGGAAACTCAGGATCGAAAGAGGGATACAGAGAAAGCACTAGCAGCATGGCACAAGGCATTAGAATATATCGTTGACCCAGAGTATCGCTTGGTGCTACTAGACGAAGTTAATATTGCTCTCAAACTGGGTTATTTAGATGTAAAGACAATTATTGCAGGGTTGGAAAAAAAACCAGTAGATTCTCACGTTATTTTAACTGGAAGAGGTGCGCCTCAAGAATTAATAGACCGAGCTGATTTAGTAACAGAAATGACTCTGATTAAACATCCTTTTAAGGAACAAGGTGTTAAAGCACAACCAGGTATTGAATTCTAGGGTTGTAAGCTTATCAAAAAGATGATACAAAAAATTGATCGCTGCGGTGTTTACCTTTAGCAGAATCCCGCAGGATTAAAACAAACCC
>JAAUYI010045919.1_pt1 | contig 10789 bp, 8 predicted proteins | sample 7278041 | NCBI WGS metagenome assembly JAAUYI01 (sample SAMN14350216, study PRJNA611818) | marine sediment metagenome | isolation source: surface marine sediment (0.6m) | place: French Polynesia: Moorea | collected 2018-08
CCCTACAAACACTACAAACACCTGCAATAAACATATTTTTTTATCAACAGGACTTACGCAATTGTCACAATCGTTGGTTGGTGCGTGACGTTATAAGTCTTATTGCTACGTTCAAATATTTTCGCGCACCTCACGCAACGGCAATAATGCGGTCAGAAAATCTACACCGCATTTTGCCTCCCCTACAGAAAATATGCCAGTTGCGTAAGTCCTGATCAACAACACGATAAATTAGCATTTACTAGCCTGCTCCCGGCAGGCTTTGTTCATATAGCCTCACCCTTCCAGGGTGTAGGTGCATGAAATAAGTCGGGTTAGTATCGCAGTTCCTCACTTTGATTAAATTACTTTGAAAATTTAGGAGAAAAACCCATATCATCCCGCAATGATGCAACGCTAATTTAATTCTTATTGATGATTGCTAAATTAACTTAGATATGATAATCAACATAATTTTGAGCCAAAAATACCTAAAAAAAGAATGATTAATTATTTAAATATATTGTCTTTCCACAGCAATTAATCCTTTTAAGAGTTCCCCATTAGGGACTTCCAAATAATAAATTATCCTTTGATCGTGGGATGGGCATCCTTGCCGTTCTTTATGATTAGCGGGCAAGATGCCCGCACTACAAGATATTTTGGGATTTTTTTTTATTGGAAGTTCCTGATAATAATAACCATTATTATTATTAACAATTGTATATTTTATTTTTTGGAAGTTTACAACATCATTTTGAGCCAAAAATTCCTACAAAAAGAATGATTAATTATTGAAATATATTCTCTTTTTTTCGTTCAAGTATGAGATTATCTCTATGGTTATTTAAAATACTCCAATTTATGATTGCCATAGTTAAACCCCCTGACAGGTAAATTACTGAGGGGGAAAGCTTGTAGTGTGATTGTGAATTGGGATTATTACGCAAACCAAAAACATAGCTTATGAATTTCAAATACCCCCCAGGCATTCAGTGGACTGCCAGCATGGGGAAAACACTGTTCAATGCAGTGACCGCGATTATCCTAGCTGTCACCTTTGCCCTAGTAGGTTTTGTTCCGTGGACTAACCAGATCGCTTTTGCACAAGTTTTACCTCCAGAAGTTTTACGTAAAGATGCTACGGAGCTAACTACAGAGGTGAACGGAGCTGTTTCACTGGATCTGCCCTTTGAGAATACAGATGATTTCGATTTTGCAACTAGAGGATTCATAGATAAACTCCCAGATACATGGAAAATTCCTGAAGATGGCAGCATTTGGAATCTAGAACAATATCAATTTCTTCTCGATAAAGACGGGACAGTAGCAGAAATTCCCACAGGAGAAGAAAAACAAGACCAGCTTCCCCTAGCTCCAGCTTCAGTGAATCCCAGCCTGTGGCGCATCTCTCAGCTCAATATGCAACATGGGCTGTATGAAGTGAAGCCAGGTATCTATCAACTACGGGGTTATGACTTAGCGGAGATGACCCTAGTTGAAGGAGACAATGGCTGGATTCTTATTGACCCCCTAACTTCCAATGAAACAGCCGAAGCAGCATTACTTTTGGCTAACAGGAACATTGGTAAAGAGGCTGGGGTAAATACAACTTCAATGGTCTTACCCAAGCATAAAGATCTAGATTTTCTAGATTTTACTTATGATCCAGATTTAGACAAAGACGAAATAGAGCAAATAAAGGAATTCTTCCCCGTTAGTGCTGTTATCTATACCCACAGCCACGTCGATCACTATGCTGGGGTTGAGGGAATTATCGATGCAGCAGATGTCAAGTCTGAGAGTAATCCTGGAGGAGTTCCCGTCTATGCTCCTGAGGGATTCTTTGAAGAAGCAATCAGTGAAAATGTTCTGGCTGGTAACGTGATGACTCGTCGTGCTAGTTATATGTACGGCAACTTGATTCTTAAAGATAAAAAAGGACAGGTAGACGGAGGATTGGGTAAAACCACTTCCGCAGGTACATCATCCCTGATTGCCCCCACAGACATCATTGATACGACTGGGGAAAAAGTTACAGTAGACGGTGTAGACATCATTTTTCAAAATGTACCTGGTTCTGAAGCCCCAGCAGAAATGATGTTCTACTTCCCTGAGTACCATGCTCTTTGTGCTTCTGAGGATGCTACCCATACTATGCACAACCTCTACACTTTGCGAGGAGCTAAAGTGCGGGATCCCCTTGGTTGGTCAAAATATTTGAGCGAAACCATCGAACTATTCGGAGACAATGTAGAAGTAGTCTTTGCGAGTCACCACTGGCCAACTTGGGATAATCCAGATACAGAAGATAAGAATGAAGTTGTCGAGTACTTGAAAAAGCAACGAGACCTTTATAAGTACATTCATGACCAAACTCTGCGTCTAGCCAACGAAGGGCAAACCATGCTCGAAATTGCTGAAGAGTTACAATTACCTGACTCCCTGGCAAAAGAGTGGTACAACCGTGGTTATTATGGTACTCTCAACCATAATGTGAAAGCAGTTTATCAAAGGTATTTAGGCTGGTTTGACGGTAACCCTGCTAACCTTTACATGTTGCCCCCTGAAAAGTCGGGTTACAAGTATATTGATTACATGGGCGGACCTGAGATAGCGATTACAAAAGCCCAAGAGGAATTTAACAACGTTAAAACTGAAACAGATACAGATAAGGATCAAGGTATTGATACTTATCGCTGGGTAGCCAAGGTCATGAGTGATGTGGTATTTGGATACTGCAAAGGCATTGATCCCCCTTTTAACTCTAGCCCTGCCTATTGTCAAGCCGCTCAACGCTTAGAAGCTGACGCTTTAGAACAACTCGGCTACATGTCAGAATCTGGTCCTTGGCGTAATTTCTTCCTCACTGGCGCTCAAGAATTAAGGATTGGGGTACTAGATAATATCAATGCTCCTCAGGCACCCAATCTTGATAACCTCCACGCCATGACATCAGAGATGCTCTTTGACTATATGTCTATACGCCTAAATGGTCCCGAAGCAGCAAAGAAGGAAGAGGAGAATCTAGAAGGATATACCTTCAACATTATCTTCCCCGATGTCAATGAGGAATATTTGCTCTCTGTTGAAAATGGGGTACTCAATTACAAAGATAAGCTAGAAGTTGATCCAACCACGACGATTATCATTAATCGTCCAGAATTCGATAGCCTTATCTTTGGTAGTAAGCAGATTCCACCGCTGAATCCTACATCTGCGGCAAATAAAGCTGTCCAACAGCTTATGTGCTCTCCTGCACAAACCTCAAGGGATGGAGGTCAAAAATATGTATGTACTACCATGGGAGATACCTCTGAGCCAAAGGTTGGAGATGATGGGGATTCGCAGTATGTAAATTTCACCTACAGTGGAGATTTAAATGCATTTGAAGATTTCCTCGGTCTTCTGGATAATTTTGAGTTCTGGTTTAACATCGTCCTTCCATAGATTTGCTTTTGAGGTATAATCTAGTTCAGGACTTACCCATGAACTACGTGTTTACCTCATGACGTAGCGGCTTTGGTGTAGAGTAGTACACAATTCAACCTCACCCCGCCTTCAGCACCCCTCTCCTTACTAAGGAGCTACCGTGTACACACAAGTACTCTCCACATAGGTTTCAGGGATTTCAAACCTGTTAAATCGTCATTACGAGCGAAGCGAAGTAATCGCAAAATTTTGGGATTGCTGAGTCCTTCGGACACGCTCCGCGAACGTCGTTCCTCCTCGCAATGACGGGCTTTGAGAAATTTACTTACAGCGATTTTCGGGTAAATGAACCACATTTTCATATCTCACGCAAAGACGCAAAGACGCAAAGATAAGAAAGAAATACAAATATCAGAGTGTGGTCTAAATACATGAAAACTGCTGTAATAGTTTAAAACTCATTTCCAGGTAGAGTTTTAAGACTTCTGTGTACACCTTAGTTACTAAGGAGAGGGGAAGGAGGTGAGGTTCAGATCCTTATTGCACAAAGCGTGAAAACCGCTATACCTCAAAATTTAGTATAAAAATGTCGGTCTACAACAGATTTCTGCTAGACTGACGCAAATTTGTAGAAAACTATATAAGGATTATCTAAATGGCTTATTTGTGGCATTCTTGCGATTCCCCTAACTGTACCTGGCAACCGTTCATCGGAGCTAAACAGCGTTTTAATTTGAGTATCATCCTGGTAGCAATCCTCGTTTTTGCCATTTTAGAGTGGTTAGCGGGTAATCTCAGTCATAGCTTGGCTCTACGCTCCGATGCTTGGCATATGCTCGCGGATGGAGGGGCAATTATGTTGGCTTTGAGTGCCAGTTGGCTAGCCCGTTTAACCATCAGGAGCAAACTACCAGGGAATCCTCGGTTCGATGTGATGGCTGCCCTTTTTAATGGATTAGGACTTGTGCTGATGGCGGGATTAATTGCCTGGGAAGCAATTACACACCTGATTCAACCACCTGAACAAATCCTCAGTGGCCCGATGCTCGTTACCGCAATCATTGGATTAGTGATTAATTTGGTCGGTGCTTGGCTTCTCCATAGAGACATTCAGGATAACTTAAATGTCCGTGGTGCTTTTCTCCATATGCTGGCAGACTTGGCAAGCTCCGTAGGTGTTATTATAAGTGCGATCGCTGTTTATGTTTTCCAATGTTTCTGGCTGGATGGTGTGGTAAGCATACTCATTGCTTTATTCATTACCAAAAGTGCAGTACCTTTGATTCAAACAAGCTGGCAGCAATGGAACCAGAGGTCAGTTCCTTTGCAGAACTTGCAAATATCAGAGATTGGTCGTACAAAACTTAAGGATTTGATTGTTGAGAAATCCGAATAAATTAAGTAAGTCGGCGAGAAAAATTCAATTATACTCTGAAAAAATCATCACAGGAGCAAAGCCATAACCCAATCGATTATTATCACCAAAATGAATTTTATAAGCCATCGAACCATTTTCCTGTTTGACACAATGGCCAATTCTTGCCATCGGTATAATATTCGTAGCTTCCGTTGTATATGCGGTCATAAATCGCAACTCCACGATTTTCTCTAACCCATCATCGGTTTGAAATATTTTGTAATTTACCTTGCGTTGTACCACATAATCGGACAGCTTATTTTCTGCTATCAATTCCTTCAAAATAGCTTCGGTAGGCGATAAAATAAGGTTAAAACCTGCCGCACCTTCTTTGTGTTTCCAAACATAATCAACATAAGAAAGGCTGCCATTCAAGAACTCTGATACTGTATTTTTCAACTCGAAAGCAGGGGGATTAAACGGGTGATGTAGGTAAGGCAATAAGCGTTTGGATACTTCAAATAGCTTCCGAGGATGATTAATAAATTTTAAATTTTTATAGGGTTTATCGTACCTAAATCTCCATGTTGAAGCCGTCGGATAATGGTCTTCATAAATGGCTTCGGAAGGTAAAACCCGATTGTAAAGGCGTTCTATTTTTTGTTTTTTGTTGGTTGCTATTTTATAAAATAGCATTTCATCTTTTTCAAAAATATCTTCAATATCAACGATTGTTACAGGGATACCCAAATCTTTTTGTATGGCATAAAATTCAAAATTGGTCTTTTGTTTTTTGACATTTCTATCGATTAAGACGATAGGCATTTTATCTTTTCCACCCAGAATAGTTTGATAAATGCTAATCAAATTATCCCAAGTTGCCTTTTTATCATTTGCAAAAATGTAAGCATTCGGTAGATTAAGTTTGTTTTTAATAAATTGATTTATTTTTGCAGCTGTAAATGGATAAGTTGCTATAGCTTGAAACTCAATATTTTGCAAACTATCTTCCGTTACCGCCATATCAAAACTACCAAATGAAAATCTATTCGTTTTTTCAAAATCGGTTAAATTTTCAGCTTGACTACCAAAACCTTCAGGCAAAGCTATTCCAGGTAAATCATGATTTTTTATTTGTGCTACCACATTATTAATAAAAGCAATAAATTCATCTGCCAACGGCTGCGAAATACCGACAAAATAATTGGCTAATCGCATTCTACCACCATTTTCAATGCCATTCAAAAAACGGTATTCATCTCTTAATAAATTTACGGCTTCTGTATAAATTCGTTCGGGAATGCGTTGTAAAAATATTTTATTTTTCATTTTTTTAGTTGTACAAATGTATTTTAATTGGTAAAATTGGCAGTTAATGACAAGCCATTCGTACTGGGATTGTACCATATTTAGGCACTAATAAAGCATTGTATTAATCTATTATTTGTTGCTAAATTATAAATTCACGAGTTTAAATTTCACCTTAAGTCTACAATGAGTTTATAAAGATAATTATTTCAAATATTGAAGTGCGATCGCTGATTTTTGTTAAATTATAAATTAACTACGAACTCTAAATTGAAGTGATGGAAGTTTTCTTTGAAATTCACCAAGATATTCCCAAGGAAAGTCCTGGTGGAGATGAATACACTCGGCAAGCATTTCAGATGCTTCCTCAGCTATACCAGCCGAACATTCTAGACATTGGCTGTGGCCCAGGGGCACAAACCTTAGAATTAGCAAGGTTAACTGATGGTCATATTACAGCGATCGATACCCATCAGCCATTTTTAGATCGTCTGCAATCTCAAGCAATTGAACTGGATTTTCTCAATCAAATTACCTGCTTAAATCAATCAATGTTCGATCTATCTTTTCCTGAAGCAACATTTGATTTGCTATGGGCTGAAGGATCGATGTATATTATTGGCTTGGAACAAGGTTTAAAGCAATGGCATTCTTTGATCAAACCAGGTGGTTATTTGGTTGTGAGTGAACTAGTTTGGTTGCAGTCTCAGCCACCAAAAACCATTCAAACTTTTTGGCAAGAAAATTATCCAGAAATGAGAACATTGGAGGAGGTTTTAATTCTCATTCCTAGCTGTGGATATGAATTAATTGGACATTTCACTCTTCCAGCGAAAGCATGGTGGAACTATTATCTACCGTTGCAAGCAAATATCAATTATCTTTGTGAGAAATATAATAATAATTCAGAGATATTAGCTATTATCAAAAACGAGCAGCTTGAGATTGAAATGTACAGGGAATATCATGATTGGTATGGTTATGAGTTTTTTGCCTTGCAAAAATCATTTTCAGGTTAACTAATGACTGTATCTAAACTGCTCTTTAACTCATAACTTGCACCATTCTCAAGCAGAGCCAGAGGCTCTATATTCTAGTTATCAGGCTGAGTCTGGTAACGAGGGTCAAGGAGGCTCTGCCTCCTGTTATGGGAGTTGCTGCAAGTTGTTAGTTAAAGAATACGGATTTAATAAACTGCAGAGGCGCAGAGAACGCAGAGGATAGAGAGTTTTCCGTTCAAGGGGAATACCAAAAAATCAATTATTCTGTAGGGACACGGCACCCACAATATTCTTCCATAGGTTGTAAGCTGACTGATGCTGTGCCCACCTCATCTAATTGAATATTCGTAAGCAAAAACTATGGGTTTCAAAGTATAGCACTACGCCTCCGCGGTTAGGACATTTCTAAATCCTGAAACCTTTTGACAGCCTGCTGTTCCCTGTTAAGAGTTCCCTGTTCCCTAGCACGTAGTGCTATAGATGTGGTTTATAGTTACTAAAAATAATGTTTGCAATATATCCAATCGTAATCATATGTGGCATTGTTTTTTCAAATTGGTATTAGTTTTTCTCTTCTCATTCTTTACCAATATTTGATTTCTTATGATTAACATTGATGGTTCATGGGGTGAAGGTGGCGGTCAAATTCTGCGTACCAGCCTTAGTTTAGCTACTATTACAGGTCAACCAGTCCGTATCTATTGCATTCGCGCCAACCGCCGCAAACCAGGACTAGCGGCGCAACATTTAACCTCGGTAAGGGCAGCAGCTACTCTTTGCCAAGCCCAGGTAAGGGGAGATACATTGGGTTCAATGACCCTAGAATTTATACCCACTTGTGCCCCTCAAGCTGGACAATACACTTTTGATGTTACCGAAGCGAGGGAAGGAGGTTCAGCAGGAGCTGTAACGCTGATTTTGCAAACCATTCTAATTCCCTTAGCCCTAGCCAATGGCAACTCCCAAGTCATACTTAAAGGGGGAACTCATGTTGCTTGGAGTCCTCCTGTTACTTATGTTGAAGAAGTGTATTTGCCTATTCTCAGACAGCTAGGGGTGCAAGCTGAAGTGAAGCTAAATGCTTGGGGTTGGTATCCCCAAGGCGGAGGTGAGGTGAAATTGCGGGTAACTGGCAATAAACAACCTCTGGGTAGTTTGCAATTACTAGAGCGGGGAGCTTTACGGCAGGTACGGGGTTTGGCAGTGGTGACAGAATTGCCCTCCCATATTCCCCAACGCATGGCTAACCGTGCAGAAAACCTGTTGCAACAGGCTCATCTCCCAGCCCAGATAAAGCCAGTACGGGAGCGAGGAGTAGCACCAGGAGCAGGTATCTTTCTTACGGCTGAATACGAACACAGTCGCGCTGGATTCAGTGCTTTAGGCCGTCGGGGAGTACCGGCTGAACGGGTGGCAGAAACTGCTGTTCAGGAACTAATGGATTTTCACGCTCAAGCTGTACCAGTAGATCCATTCCTAGGAGATCAGTTACTTTTACCCTTAGCCTTGAGTTCACAGACAAGTGAGTATCGCGTAGCCAGTATTAGCAAGCATCTGACGACTAATGCCTGGGTAATTGAGCAATTTGAACTAGCTAACATTGTTGTAGAAGAAGAGCAAGGGTTAGTTCGCATTGCTCCCCAAGCTGAATTGGGGTTTTGGTAGCAGCTGGGGGTAAAGCCGACATAACCAGAAGGAAAAACAAACATTCATTCAGGTTGCAGCACTTTTTCATACACCAATTTACCCGTAATATCCCGGATTTGAACCGTCAGGTCAGCTGTTCTGCCATCCACCTCTGCCAATCCAAAGAACTGCAAATCAGTCTTAGATGGTGGCAAGTTGACGGGCAAATTGAGAGTTTCCGGTCCCCGTACAAACTTATACTCCGGACCAAAGCTAGGATCGAGATTTCCTGGACCAAAGGCACCAGAGTTAATCGGACCAATCACAAATTCCCAAAACGGATTAAAATCTTTGAAAATAGCTCTGTCTGGATCGGTTTGAATTGCCGCTGCAAAATGAACGTCGGCAGTAATGGAAACCACATTCTTGATACCCTGGTTCTTAATAAACTGCAACAGATCCCGCAGTTGTAATTCACGACCTAATACTGCTGGATCGTTTTGACCCCATGCATCCCGGTCAGTTTCTCCCCCAGTGACAATGGTAAAGGGATCGTGGGTAGCAATGACTTTCCAGGTAGCCTGGGACTTCCTCAGAGCTTGTTTGAGCCACTGGAACTGCTTTTGTCCCAACATTTCAATGCCATTGCGATCGCTATTTTGTGGGTTTGGTCCTCTGAAAGAGCGCTCATCGAGTAAGAATATTTCCAGATGCTTACCGTGTCGGAAACTACGGAAAAGTTCTTCTCCACGGATGGGATTATATTCAAACAGTGCTTGTGCAGCCCGTTCTGCTAGGATATCAACGGAGATACCATTGTAAGGATCGCCACTGGGCAGAATCTCCCCTGGATACCAGTTATTAGTTACCTCATGGTCATCCCACTCTACATAAATGGGGGTTTCGGCAAGGAAACGCTGGAACTTTTCATCCCCTAAGTTGTATTTCCAGTTGGCTCGAAATTCATCTAGGGTGATCGCCACAAAATCCTTAGGTACATTTGTCCACATACCACCACCAATTTCAGATGGAATTTCCTTGGTAGCTGGTATGGGATTATCTGCATAAATCATGTCACCCTGAAATACTGCAAAATCAGGCTTAAACTTACGGATAACATCGAAGACAACGTATCCCCCCTGAATTATCTCACCATCAAAAGATTTGATTTTCAATTCAGGGTTACGACCCCAACCTTGTCCTGCTAAGTCAGCTACCCAAGCAAACCTAACTGTTCTACTTTGAAATGGTGCTTGTGCAGTTTGAAAACGACCTTTACCTGAAAACTTGGCGTTGTATAATCCTCCATCCGTGTAACCTACCCGATAATAGTAGGTTCTTCCTGGCTGCAAACCCTTCACATCCACCTGACTAGTAAAGTCAGTAACTGCACTTAGATCCCCTCCAGCAATGGTGCGAGTGCGTCGGGGACGAAAACGGTGTGAAGTGGAAACCTGTACAATCAGATTTGATTTGCGATCGCTGCGTGTCCAGATAATAGCTCGATTTGAGGTAACATCCCCTACCTGAACCGGGTAGCCAGAGGATAAACTGTCATTTGCCTGAACTAAATCTAGATCCAACCACTGACTACCTGCTACTGCTCCAGCACTGGCAGCACTAAGGGCAAGAAATGAACGTCTGGAGATGCGATAACTCATAATATTTCTTCTGCTGCAAAATTTAGGATGGGCAACTAAACATATAAGAAATCCCCCAAAATACAACAGAGTTTTGGTTAATCAAAATCTGTTTTAGTCAAGCAATAAGTGAACCTGACATCAATTGATAAATTTAATCATTGTTTAGATGCTTTGAGGATAATTTCATTTGTCTGGAAACAATACACTACAGATTTAAACCTTAATTTAAGGGTATGTTAATTTCTAGTGAAGATATTATTATTAGATAGTGGAAAACATTCTTGTCTAACTTACTGGAATTTTTTTAGATGATGATATCTGTAGAATTGTTGTTTAAACCAAAACCACCTTGAGATTCGTAATTTTTGTAGGTTGGGTTAGCGATAGCGTAACCCAACGAAAGTATTGCTGCCGTTGGGTTTCATGCTTCAACCCAACCTACA
>JAAUYI010183564.1_pt1 | contig 10789 bp, 8 predicted proteins | sample 7278041 | NCBI WGS metagenome assembly JAAUYI01 (sample SAMN14350216, study PRJNA611818) | marine sediment metagenome | isolation source: surface marine sediment (0.6m) | place: French Polynesia: Moorea | collected 2018-08
CTCAGCGGCTCGTGCGACCCCTCTATTCGCAACAGCCCCCCAACCACGGAGAAACCCATGTCCGACAACGAGATGCCCCCCACCGGCCTACTGGCCGTCCTACCCTGTGCCGACGTCGAGAAGGCTCTGCGCTTCTACACCGAAACCCTGGGCTTCAAAGAGATCTTCCGCCAACCGACGCCCGACGGCACGCTGGTCAACGCCCGCGTGACCTATGCCGGCGGCCAGGTCATGTTCAACCTCAACCCCGAGATGGCGGTACATGCTGGCGGCGGAGTCTACCTGTGGTTCCGGCTATTCGACGATGACATCGACGAACTCTACCTGCGCTTCGTCAACGCCGGGGTGAAGACGGTCGAAGAGATCGGCGATCGATTCTGGGGCGACAGATCGTTCACCATCACCGATCATGCCGGATTCCACCTGGCCTTCAACAAAGCCCTGGAAGAGCCCAACGCGTGATTCGTCTATAGCCGTTCCTGCGCGAACCGCCGGGGCGGCTGGCCTTTACATCGTTTGAATGCACGAACGAACGATGAGGTCTCGGTGTACCCCGTCAGATAAGCCACCTCGTCGAGGCTGTGCGCGCCGCCTCGTAGGTAGCGCTCGCTCAGATCCATCCGGACCTGCTCGACCACACCTCGATAGGTGTGTCCTTCGGCCTTCAGCAGCCGCTGCAGCGACCGAGCGCTCATGCCCAGCGACGTGGCCACGACCTCCAGCGAGGGTGGCTGGGGTGCCATGCCTTGGGCGATCGCATCCATGACCTGCCGAGTCACCGGCGGCTCACCGTCAAAGGTCGCGATCAACTCGTCAGCGTAGTGCCGAATCGCCGCCTTGAGGCCCGGATCACTCGAGACCACGGCGCGCGACTTCAAGTCGGCCGGAAACCCGATGCGGTGGGCCGGAGCCTTGAAGTCGATGGAGCAATCGAAGACCTCGAACCACGTCATCACGTTGGCGGGTGAAGCGAAGGTGAGCGACAGAAGACTCGGTGGGTGATGTGTGCCGATCAGGCGCTTGAGCGACGACACGGCCGCCACGTAGGTGATCGCCAGACAGTCGAGTTGCACGATCTTTGGCTGGGCCTGCCATGCCGGCTTGAGCTGAAACTCGATGTACAGGATGCCGTCGGCCTCGCCGAGCTCGACGGTCATCACGTCGGCGATCAGCACCGAGTAGCGAGCGGCCAACTGGAAGGCCTCGAGCACGGTGGAGCAGCTTTCCATAATCAGCGAGGTGGTGCGATTGGCCCCGAAAAAGCGGCTGATGCCCAGGTTCATGGCCAGGTTCTCATCGCCCGTCTGCTCGATGGCCGCGGCCCACACGCGACCCATGGTCGAGCACGGGATGCGGACGTCTTCCCGGTTCATCGCGCCCTGCGGCAGGTGGGTCAATGCCGTCAGGGCCGCTCGATCGGCGCCGCGCTCAGCGGCGTAGGCGATGAGATCAGCGGCAAACTTGCTGGAGAATGTCGGCTCGATCACAGTGCGTCCGCGAGATTGCGCGGTCACAGGCCGACCCGCGCTTGCTGCACCACCAGCCACCCGCGAAATCCCTGAGACAACTGATCCCAGCTGCGGTCCAGGCGCGATCGCAGCTCCTCCGCATCCGATCGACCGCCGGTGGCCACCGACGCCAGGTAGTCGCGGAAACCGACCGCCAGCCGGGATTCGGCGTCGCTCAGCAGATAGCGTATCCACATCGCCGACATCAGGTAGTTGAGCCGGGTGTCGCTGTTGAAGAACGCTGCTTTGTCCATCGTCAAGAGATGCCGCAGCGACGGCGCGGTGCCTCCGACGCCGATCTGCTCCCCGAGCTCGAACAGCCTTACACCCAGACTGTTGCCGTAACGCAGATTGTTAGGCCCCAGAGGTCCCGCCATCAGGCGGTTATGGCGGTCGAGTCGCGACAGCGCCAGGTCTTCAGCCATGCCTTCTTCGAGCCAGATCGGCGTCGGAGTCCCCACTCCCCCGCCCGCGCGCAACAGCCGCCAGTTCAGCAGGTGGGTGAGCTCGTGAAGTAGGGTCGCGGCGAGTGTCTGTCGCGAATCGCTCCTTCGATACATGAGCACCGTGTCCGGCGATTGGAAGTAGGCGCCGATCGGAGCCTCGACAATAGCGTGATCATGGGCGCGCTGAAATTTCAGAAAGGCAGACCGGCCGGCGAAGAGCAACACCGTGCCTTGCTCTCGAGGGGCGAGCTCGGTGTCTATCTTCAGACCGTAACGCTCGGCGTAGACGCGGGCATGCTGTCCGGCGACCCGATCGAACAAGTCGATCAGCGGCGGCTCGTCGACTCTGCTGAACAGCTTGTATGGACCGAGCGTACCCTCTTGCCAGCCATCGCCGATGTCGAGTGGCTCCGATCGCTCGGTGACGAAGTGGCGAACCGGAGGCACGTTGCCCGGAGTCGCGGTGCCCGGCGTCGCCCCCCCTTCGAGGTCGACCCAGCCAACTCTATCGCCGTAGCGCACCTTGACCCACAGACCGCGCGCCTCGATCAACGGTAGCTGAGCTTCGGGCAGGATCATCAACACCCTCGCCGAATCGTTCGGCTCGAGGCGGAGCTCGCTGCCTTCGGCGACGGCGATCAGGGACTCCGACTCCTCGATCGCCCATCCCGCCGGCTGGCCCAGCGGCTCGTCCTGGGCCACGGCAGGCGCCGCCAGAGCCAAGACCTGGAGCAACAGAAGGACCAGGAGGCGTCGAGCGTTCATCGTCTCAGGATATCTCCCGCAGGCCGGACGACTGGCCGGTCAGCTCGATTTTATGGCTCAGGTGCGGGCCTTCGACCCAAACCACGACTTGTGACTTCAACACGTCGCTTAGATCGAAGAGTGCCTTTCTCATCCGCTCGTAGCTCGAGACGTCCCGCTCCTCACCCCAGGCCGGCGGCGCGCCGTCCATCGCGGCAATCGACCAGACGACCAGCGGCACGCCGAGCCGGCGTAGATAAGAGCGGACGATCCGCGGCGAGAAGCGACTTGTGTCCTCTGCCACGCCCGAGCGGATCAAAAGCACCGCTCGCCGCCGGTCCCCGGCCGCTGCCACCAACCCGGCGATCGCTACCGCGTCCGCCAGCTGCTGCCGGGCCGCGGGCGCCTCAACTTCGGCCGAGAAGGCCGTGGTGAGCGTATCGAACAGCGGGCCGAGATCAGTGACGTTGCGCGACACCGGGACCTGCTCGGTGAGCGGCGGCGCCATTCCTTGTCCGATCGCCACCTGCTCGCGGCTGATCGTCGGATAAGCGAACCGCACGCGGTCGCCTTCGCCAACCACCACGGGCGGCGCCGAAGGCGCTTTCGCCGGCAAACCCAGAGATCCTCGGCGCCGCGGACGGTATCGACGATGATAGTCGGCGAACACCTGCCGCAGCGCACTGGATGTCGCCTCGGAGCGCTCGCGGACGACCACCAGGTTGGCCGGCCCGCGGTCGACTGCCACCACCTCCAGGGGCTGATCGCCCTTGCGTAGCCAGCCCACCATCTCCTCGGGCTCAGGCGGTCGCTTTGCCGCCGCGAGCACCAGGGCGGTGAGCTCCGTCGAGACCTCCTCGCCGTAGGTGCCGCCGAAGACCAATTCGGCATGTGTGACGCTGGCGGCCCACTCGAGCTCGGCGCGCAGCAAGTGGATGCTGCGCAGATCATGAGCCGGCAAGACGATCGCTCCCAGGTCACCGACCGGAAGCGGCTGGCCATCGAACGTCACTCTGACCTCGGGAGGGTCCAGGTGGTCGAGCGCCGCCCAGATCAGACGCGCGGTCGCCGGCTTGGGTTCGGGTCCGTTGTCAGGCCGCTCCAGCGTCAGACGAGCCTCCGCTCGCTCGCGGGGTAGGTTGACCCATTGGCGGATGGTCTGCAGCTCTTGCCGATGCGAGCCATAGGCGATCACGACCAACTCGTGTGGTGACAGATCGTCACCGAAGTCGCAGGTCAGGACCCACGGCGGGCCGCTGACCACACCTGCGAAGCGACCGTCGAGCCGAAATTCGACCGCCGCCACCTGTTCGGAGACGCTCAGCTCCACTGCCTGGCTGCCGGTCACCAGGCCGAGAAGCAGGGTCACGAACTCGATCATACTCAACCGTCAGCCGGGTCTGGCTCTCCGGATCTCCAGCGCTCTAACGTATAGGCGGGCCTGCTTTGCCCTCAGTAGGCCACCAGCAGACGAGCCGCCTGCTCGACCTCGTCTTCGCTGACCAGGAACGCGGCCTCAAGCGGTGGCGAGTAGGGCACAGGCGTGTCGAGCGCGCCCAGGATGCGCACCGGCGCATCCAGGTATTCGAAGGCCTCTTCCTGGATGATCGCCGCCAGACTCTCGCCGATCGAACCGGTGCGGGTGTCCTCGTGCACGATCAGCACCTTGCCGCAGTGACGCGCGACGCGCAGTACGGCTTCTCGGTCGAGCGGCGCCAGGCTGCGCAGATCCAGAACCGACGCCTCGATGCCGTCGCCGGCCAGACGCTCGGCGACGCGCGTCGCGACGTGCACGTAGGCGCCGTAGGAGATGATCGCCAGGTCGGAGCCGGCGCGACGCAGGGCTGCTTTGCCCAGCGGCAGCGGCGCCGGCGGCTCGTCGCCGAGCACCTGTTTGACCCGCGGATCGCGATAGAGCGCGATGTGCTCATAGAAGAGCACCGGATCGTAGTCGGCGACCGCCGAGGCGAGCAGCGCCCGGGCGTCCTCCGGGGTCGACGGCACGACGATCTTGATCCCCGGCGTGCGATAAAACCAGGCTTCGGTATTCTGGCTGTGGTACGGCCCGGCGTGGCGCAGGCCACCCCACGGCATGCGGACCACCATCGGCACCGCGGCGCCCCAGCGGTAGCGAATCTTGGCGGCGCTGTTGACCAGCTGATTGAAGCCGGTGGCGATGAAGTCATTGAACTGGATCTCGCCGATCGGCCGTCGCCCGGCCAGAGCGGCGCCGATACACACCCCGAGAGTGCCCGCCTCGGTCAATGGTGAGTTGAGAATGCGGTCGCCAAAATGCTCGAGCAACGGGCGTAGCAGCAGGAAAGCATTGCCGTATTTGCCGCCGACGTCCTCGCCGTAGACAAAGACCCGCTCGTCGCGGGCCAGCGCGTCGGCGACGCCGAGGGTCACCGCCTCGAGGAAGGTGTGCCCGCCGGCTTCGAACGGCGCTCCGGCCTCGACCTTCCCCGGCCCGGACACCGGATCCGATGAACGCTCGGCCAAGACCTCGACGCGCCGAACCGGCGGCTGATTACCGTAGACCCCAACGCCGACCTGCTCGGCGTCGGGCCAGGGCGCCTCGATCACCTTGCCGGCCTCACCAGCGACCAGCTGCTCGGCTTCCTTTTTCCATTTTTCGAGATCGCTGTCTTCGATCACCCCTTCGGCCTTGAGCCGTTCGGCGTAGGTCTTGAGCGGATCGCGCTCCGCCCAACGCTGGTAGGCCTCGGGATCGGCATAGCCGGATTTGCGCAGCTCAGGGTAGTCCCACGAAACCTTCGGCTCGTGTCCCAGGTAGAGCATGTCGTCGTGATGAGCGTGCCCACACATGCGCATCGACACCAGTTCGAGCAGGGTCGGACCGCGACCCCCGCGGGCGCGCTCGGCGGCCCAGGCGAAAGCCGCGGCGATCGCCTCGGGATCGGTGCCGTCCACCGTCAGGCCCGGAATACCGTAGCCGATCGCCTTGTCGGCGAACGTCCGGACCGCCGCCTGCTCGGCGAGCGGCGTCGACAGCGCGGTTTGATTGTTCTCGACACAGAAGATCGCCGGCAGGCGCATGGCGGCACAGACATTGATCGCCTCGTGCCATTCGCCGAGCGACGTGCCGCCCTCACCGATGTAGGTCACCGCCACCCGGCCGTTGCCTTCACGCGCCTCCGGCTCGCGGGACATCGCGAAGGCGATGCCCGCGATGGTGAGCGCCGAGACCGACAGCGGTGCCGCGGGTGGCAGGATGCCGTGCGCGAAATCACCGATGTGCAGATCCCGGCCGTCCATCGGCGGCCCCCCCTTGCCCATCTGGGCGCTCAGCACCATGCGCACGGTTTCCGGCTGAGGGTGCATCGCCAGGGCGGCGCCAAGGTCGCGGATCAGCGGGGCGACGACGTCGCCCCGCCAGACGCCGTCATCGCCGATGTACTCGGTCCCGCGGCGCAGGCGGATGCAGGAGGCATAGACCGCTTCCTGTCCGAGGGATCGAAAGCCCTTGCCCTGAAAAGCCTTGTTCTCATAGCGCACCTCGCCGCCGAGAAAGAAGGTCTTCAGACGATTGTCGGTGGCGCGGGTCAGAATCATGCCGCCGAGCATTTCGCGGCGCTCTTCTTCGGTGAACGACGCGGTGATCGCTTCCCGGCGCAGGAAACCGTCGCAAGACTCGATCATCTCGCCGACAGCCTGGTCGAGACGCTCGCGGGTGGTGACTCCGGGGGTGGTCTCGAGCGCGCCGGGCAGGCCGCCGTCGCCGCTGCGCCGCCGCAGCTCCCGCCGCAGCTTGATCCGCAGATCTTCGATGGCGTCCAGCTTGCGCCAGGAGGTTTCCGACGCGTCGCCCAGCGCGACCTCGAACGCCTCGCCGGTCAGATCGAGGGCATAGGGATAGCGCTCAGCCACGAAAGAGGCGAAGCGTGTGACTAGGTCGTCCGGTTTTTGGATCATGGTCGTCCGTACCAACGAAGGCTTATCGTGTGACTAGGTCGTCTGGCTTTTGAATCATCTGTTGTCCGTCCCAAGAAGGCTTATCGGTCCCGAAGCCCTCTCGCCGTATAACCTTCCGGCGGTTCGAGCTCGGCGGGCGACAACGACTGCTCCCCGACCGAATGGAGGACGATTTCGGTCCTGACGCGACCGTCGGCAAAATTCCGGGTGAGTACCGGGAATCCGTTCATTCGCCCGAGGTCCTCGAACGGATTCTGGTCGACTCGAAAGCCACCGCCGAGGCCCGGTATCGTTCGATCGACGGAGTCCATCAGCGTGCTGTAGAAATCCGACATCTCTTGCAGAATCGCGAGCGCCGACTCGCCCCCTTGCACCGATTCGGGCGAAGTGACCCACACCTCGCGCAGCTTCTCGCCGCGAAGGAACACCTCGTACTTGACACAGGGCAGGCCGCTCAGAGTGTCCCGCTCGTGGGTCTTGAGCACCGTGCTGGGGTTTGGATTCGGTTGCCGGGCCTTGCCGATCTGGCTCTCGATCATCTTCTGGACGATCGCCCGCTGCTCCGGCGGCAGCGATTCAATCCGCGTCGAAGTGGCCTGCATCAGGATCTGCATCTCGGTGCTGAACGCCGCCATCGACTCGCGATCGATCACCGAAAAGCTCTTCTTGTGATGATCGATGACGGTGATCGAAGACTGTTCGCCGCCCCGAAAAACCAGCGTCTGATCGCGCCCCGCTGCCGGCGGCTTGTCCCCCGCGCCTTTGGGGGAGCTTTCGCCCACGGGCGACTCGATGTCCATCTTGAGCAACCCGGCCTCGATCACCATTCGCGTCGCTTCGACGCGAGGCTCGGGCTGAGAATAATCGGTCGTCCGGAGATTCATCACGACGCCGGCTTCGAGCGGCAGGCCGATGAGACACCATAGGCCCCAAGCGCACAACCACGTCACCCCCATGCGTCCTGGCGAGACGATCCCGATCATGGAGAGATGATCAGCGCCCTCGAAGCCAATGTCAAGCCAGCCCCAAGGATCAAGCCCTGTGCTTGATCCTTGGGGCTGGCTTGATCCTTGGTTGACTCGAGATTTCACGCCTTCGGCGCGAAATCTCGACCTGTTCGCTGATGCCCGCCCGGGAAGGCAAGTTTCTGGAACAAATGAGATACTTGCGCAATGCTCGACTCCGTGACTCTACTGCTGCCACGCCCCCGCCAAGCGACCACTCCCGGCGGTGGGTTCCTTCTCCCTGATCGACCGACCCTGGCGCTCAAAGGCGCGGTGACCGGCATGGCGAGACAGCGAGTGACCGCCGAGCTCGAAGCGCTCGGCGTGCGCCCTCGAGTCGTCAACGAGCAGGAGGCCGACGTCCGGCTCGAGATCGATCCGGCGCTCGACAAGCCTGAGAGTTACCAGCTCGAGATCCGCTCTTCCGGCATCAAGCTCCGAGCTGCCGATCCGCCCGGCCTCTACTACGGCGCGTCGACCCTGGCACAGTGGCTGCGCATCCACCTCCTGGGCCAGGGCCACGGGCCTCGAACCGTGCCGGGTCTCGAAGTCTCGGATCGGCCGGAATTCGTCCATCGCGGCGTCATGCTCGACATCAGCCGCAACAAGGTTCCGACGCTCGACACCCTGAAGCAGCTGGTCGACATGCTCGCGGGCTGGAAGATCAACCAGCTACAGCTCTACATGGAGAATACCTTCGCCTACCGGGGACACGAAGTGGTGTGGCAAGACGCCGACCCGCTCACCCCGGCAGAGGTTCGCCAGCTCGACAAATACTGCCGCGCCCGATTCATCGAGCTGGTACCCAACCAGAACAGCTTCGGTCACTTCCACCGCTGGCTGGTCCACGAGCCCTACCGACAGTTGGCCGAGACCCCAGAGGGTGTCGAGCACGCCTTCAGCGTCGAGATCGAGCCTTTTAGCCTGTGCCCGGTCGACCCCGGCAGCCTGGAGCTCTTGGCTGATCTCTACGATCAGCTGCTGCCGTGCTTCTCGAGCCGACTCTTCAACGTCGGCCTCGACGAGACTTTCGACCTCGGTCTCGGCCGATCCGCCGCCGCCTGTGAGGAGCACGGAAAAGGCAAGGTCTATCTCGACTTCCTGACCCAGGTTCACCGTCTGGTCACTGAGCGCGGACATCGGATGCAGTTCTGGGGCGACATCATCCTCCAGCACCCGGAGCTGCTCAGAGATTTGCCGGAAGACGCCATCGCGCTCGAATGGGGCTATGAAGCCGACCATCCCTTCGCCGTCGACAGCCGGCGTTTCGCGGCGTCGGGCCTCGACTTCTACGTCTGTCCCGGCACCAGTTCCTGGAGCAGCTTCGCCGGTCGTACCCGCAACGCGGTCGAAAACTTAGCGGCGGCGGCGATCCAGGGCGCCGCCCAGGGCGCCATCGGCTACCTGATCGCCGACTGGGGGGACCACGGTCACCTGCAGCCCCTGCCGGTCAGCTATCCCGGATTCGCCGCTGGCGCCGCCTTCGCCTGGAATGCCAAGACCGCCCAAGAGCCGCAGCGCGTACCACTCGCCCAATGGCTCGACTTGCACGCCTTTCGCGATCGCGGCGGCCAGGCAGGCGTTGCCGCGGTCGACCTCGGCGACGCCTACCTCCATTCCGGCACCGAGATCGTCAACGGCTCGGCCCTCTTCTTCGCCCTGGTCTTCGCCCACCAGACGGCGGCCAAACGACGTGGCAACGGCATGACCGCCCCCCACCTCGACCGTACTCGCGAGCATGTCGAGCACGCGGTGGCCTCGCTCGCCGCCGCGCGGATGCAGCGCCCCGATGCCGACGTCATCCAGCGCGAGCTCGCCTGGGTCGCCGACGCCCTGCTGCTCGCCTGCCGACTGGCGACGGCGCGACTCGAAACCGGCGAGGAGAAGCCCCTCTCCGCCCTGCCCAACGGCGTCCGTCGAGCGGTGGCAGGAGAGCTCGACACCCTGATCGAGCGGCTTCGCGAGGTCTGGCTGGCACGCAACCGGGCGGGCGGCCTCGACAGCTCGACCTCCCGCTTGAGACATGTCCAGCAGAGCCTCGCGGCTCCATGACCACGTCGCAAGACAACGCCGGCCGCTGACCCGTCTCTCGACCGACACTGACGCCAGACCCCGACGCCCAACCCCAGCTAACTCGAGCGCGTATCAAGGAGCGATCATGACCCCGACCCGACTCCCTCTCCTCCTTTTGACCCTGCTGGTAGCCGCCTCGACGTCGGCTTCCGTGCCCAAGTCCAGCGAGCTCGGAGCCGAGACGGCAGAGCCGACGCAGCCGCTCGCGGCCCAGGAGAAACAGCCCCCCGTCGTCTCGCGGGGCAGCGAGAGCCGTCTCGAAGAGCCCGCGCAGTCGGCCGCCGTGGACACCATCGAAACCCATGAGCTCCGGCTCGACGGCAAACGCCTGCACCTGCTGAGCGCCGGTCGTCCCGACGCGCCGCCCGTTCTGCTGCTCCACGGCGCCCGCTTCAGCTCCCAGACCTGGCGCGAGCTCGGCACCCTCGAGCTGCTCGCCCGCCAGGGCTACCTGGCCCTGGCCCTCGACCTGCCGGGCTACGGCGAGTCCGAGGTCAGCGATCTGCCGCCGTCCAAAGTCCTCAGCAGCCTGCTGCCGCTGATCACCCAGCGACCGGTGGCCATCGTCGCGCCGTCGATGAGCGGTCGATTCAGCTTTCCGCTGGTGGTCGACCGCCCCGCCTTCGTCGCCGGCTTCGTGCCGATCGCCCCCGCGGCCATCGACCGCTATCTGAACCAGCTCGAGGGCTCCCAGGTCCCGACCCTCATCTTCTGGGGCAGCGAAGACCGCTTGATCCCGGTCAAACAGGCCCAGTATCTCAACCGCGCCATGGTCAACAGCCAGCTGATCGTGCTCGACGGCGCCAGCCACCCCTGCTACCTCGACAAACCGCTCGACTTCCACCGCGAGCTGCTGCAATTCTTGAACGGTCTCAATTTTTGATCCCGCATCGCCGCGTCATCCTATAGACTGTTGCGGGAGAACGACGCGCAGGACAGTTTCGCGGAACGGTCGGGGAGAAGCACTGCCAGGAGAGCAGTATGACCTTCTTGACTCTTTTTTTGGGCCTGGTCACCGGTGTCCACCCGGTTGAGCTGACGGTTACCGATCCTCAGGTCACTCGCATCGAGCTTCGCC
>JAAUYI010094861.1_pt1 | contig 10786 bp, 10 predicted proteins | sample 7278041 | NCBI WGS metagenome assembly JAAUYI01 (sample SAMN14350216, study PRJNA611818) | marine sediment metagenome | isolation source: surface marine sediment (0.6m) | place: French Polynesia: Moorea | collected 2018-08
GGGATTGTCGATCCAAAGGGCGTCGCTTAAACCTAAAGCAGCTACCAGGGGTGTAGCAGCCTCTGTTTTTAACCGTTCAACCACGGCTAGAGGGAGATCTGCTAGTACCTCGGCTTCTGTTAGCTGCTGAGCGCGATTCAGTAATGTTTGGAGTCGTTCTGGAGGTATGCTCATCAACAACTATCCGCCACTTGTCTATAGGACTTCCAGCTTGACACAGTCCTAGAACTTTTTCTCAGAAACTTTACACACCTGACGCAACCATACGCCTGTTCCGTAACGTCACGTAGCTAATGAACACAATCACCATCGCTTTTGGGCGTTGATCCATGGCATTTCCGAGAATTTACTCAGAGCAACACTATACGTCAGCTGTTACTGCTGCTGTTGCAGATCTTCTAAAAAGCTATCGCGGTCATCAAATTGACGTTCTGCGACAGCTACCCTGCTACGAACGCAATACTCGCGTCTATGAGCTATGGATTACCGCTTGGGATAGAAACGAAGATCGCTATGAGTTTATCTATGAGCTACGCATTGGTGTGGTGAAGGGTGAACTAATTGTATTGTCTTGGATGCCGCTGTAGTCATAAAAAACCCCTAAGGCTGACGGACCTCAGGGGCGAACGGAAATAACTAAACTAGCGCGGTAAGAGCAGTTACTGATTTGGAGGACTGTGTCGATCCGGAGCAACCGATTTTGATTAAAGGCATCAAAGGTTAAGCCATATCGAAGATCAGCAACGCCCAGGGAACATACGCAAGGGTATGTCTAAGGTATTCAAGTAGAGCGACAGTCGGTCTACGCTTTACGGGAGTAGTACTCAACGACGAGTAGTTCGTTAATATTGAGGGCTACCCATTCGCGTTCGATAATGCTATTAACTTTAGCTTCGAGTTTGTTTTTATCAAACTCAAGGTGGGTAGGGATATTAGCCAAACCAGGAAATTCCAGGTTGGATTCCACCAGCTTTTTAGAAGCTTCCTTATCACGAACGCCGATAACATCACCAGGACGACATTGATAGCTGGGAATACTAACAACGCGACCATTTACGGTGATGTGACCATGGTTAACGACCTGGCGAGCAGCGGGAATTGTGGGTCCCATGCCCAGCCGGAATATGGTGTTGTCCAAGCGCATTTCTAGCTGTTGCAGGATAACCTGCCCAGTAGAACCACCGGCACGACGTGCTTTTTTCACATAGCGCAGCAGCTGACGCTCAGATACACCGTAGTTGTAGCGAAGCTTTTGCTTCTCTTCTAGACGAATGCAGTATTCGGATTTTTTCTTCCGCGCCTGACCATGCTGACCAGGGGGATACGCCTTCCGGGCAACTTTCCGGGTTAGACCGGGCAGTTCACCCAAACGGCGAGTAATGCGGAGGCGAGGACCTCTATATCGCGCCATATGCGTCTAGTCTCCTATTCTAGGAATATTCCAGCCCCTAATTATAGGGGAAAGGCTAACCAAGTGCCACACGAATTTCCTACAGATCCCCGGAATAGCTCAACTTCTGAAGTCTACGGGAGGGCCTGAGATATGATGAGTACATACATTCGCTGTATGGACTATGGTTACAACTATTCCTACACCTCAGTCTGAGGCAGAATCCACCATCGTCTATCCCAGTTCTGACGGAGAGCCCGTGGCGGAAACGTTTGTCCATCTCTATGCCATGTTAGTCACCATCGAGGTGCTAACTCAATATTTGCAGGGCCAGCAAGCGACGGTGCTAGGTAATCAGTTTATGTACTATGCCCAGGGGTTTCCTCGTCTGCGAGTCGCCCCGGACGTGATGGTAATTTTTGGCGTAGAACCTGGCGGACGGGACAACTATAAAATTTGGGAAGAGGGGAAAGTACCTGCAGTCGTCTTTGAAATGACTTCCCAAGGAACTCGCAGTAATGACGAAGTTTTCAAGAAAACTCTCTATGCTCAGTTAGGTATACAGGAATATTGGCTGTTTGATCCCAAAGAAGAGTGGTTAGAGCCTGCCCTTCAGGGATATCACTTACGCGGTGAAGAGTACGAACCTATCAGCGATGGCATCAGTAAAGCCCTTAAATTACGACTCGTTCATGAAGGACAGTTGATTGGCTTTTACCGTCAGGATAATGATGAAAGGCTATTGATACCTAGTGAGCTATCTGTCGCTCTTAAACAAGAAGCTTTGGCACGGCAACAGGCAGAGCAACGCGCAGAAGAAGCCGAGAAAGCCCAACTGGAAACCCAACAACAATTAGAACGGCTGAAGGCAAAACTGCAGGAAATGGGCGTCGATCCAGACGATATTGCCTAATACATTTCTCTGCATGGGGTAGTGGGTAATATCCACCCTAAAGTTTTGGGTATTAATCCCGAGGAGATTGATGGGGAAACGTTTTTGCAATCTCAAGTGGCCTCCAATCATTAAAATTTGTCAGGAATTTTAGGGTCACAGACTGTATCTGACTATCACTAGGGAAGGAACCCCTAAGGAGATACTGTGCAGTCAATTTATTGGTTTTGTTTTGTTACCGGTGGCGTATTTGTTGCGATCGCAACCCTGGGCGGTGCCGGTGATGCCGATTTTGATGCCGATGCCGATGTCGACTTTGATGCCGATTTTGACGTGGACCTTGATGCGGATTTAGACGGTGATCTAGCGCTAGACGGAGATACCCCAGACGCAGGGTTTGATGCTCAAGTAGACACTGACCTCCAGCTCCTACGAAAAGTCAAAGGAGCTTATGTCTTTAGCCTTAACATCCTGACTAGTTTCAAATTCTGGACCGTCGGCGGCTTTTTCTTTGGCCTGACCGGTCTCAGCCTCGGTTGGGTACAGCCAAACTGGCCCACCTCAATTATCTTCATCGCCGCTCTGATCATGGGCATTTTGCTAGGGGGTACCTTAGCAGTTGCCCTGCGCCAGCTAGCCCGTCGTCATGCCGACAGCCTCATTCGTACCGAAGATTTTGCTGGACGGGTGGGCATCGTAGAACTGCCCTTTGATGCCAAAAGTAAGGGCAAAGTCCGCCTGGAACTACGCGGCAGCACTTTGCACATGATGGCATTAACGGACGACACCAAACAATTCGTACCGGGGGACAAAGTGCTCGTCGTTAATGTCGAGAAAAACTGCCTTTGGGTCGTTTCTGACGAAACCGCTGCTCAGGGTTGAACTCGCTAATCTATTAATCCATACCATGACACACATTCCACTCTTGCTAGGGCAGACCGCACCAGCAAGTGATCACAAAACACTGGCCCAGGCCGAAGCCGAAACTGGCAGTTATGAAGTGGCTCAGGCCCTACCTATTCAAACCAGTCAAAATACGGCGCAAGTGGGTGCCGTCCTCGGTGGCAGTGCCTTAGTGCTAGGCCTCATCGGCGTTGGCGCACTGATTATAGTGCTCAAGACCTGCCTGCGTATTTGTAACCCCAATCAGATTTTGATTATTTCGGGCCGCAAGTACAAAAACAGAAATGGTCAAAATGTTGGCTATCGTGTGGTCTTTGGCGGTCGCACCCTGGTAGTACCGATCATCGAACGGGTACAAAGCATGGACATGACTACCATGCCCATCCCCGTAGAGGTGACCAATGCCTATGCCAAAGGCGGCACACCTCTAAATATTCAAGCCATTGCCAATGTCAAAATCTCAAGTAATCGCAGTGTTGTTGGTAACGCCATTGAGCGCTTTTTAGGTCGCAATCGCTCAGAAATTCGTCGAGTAGTCCGTGAAACCCTGGAAGGCAACTTGCGCGGTGTTGTCGCTCTACTTACCCCTGAGCAAGTCAACGAAGACCGGATGAATTTTGCTGAGCGCATTGCGGCTGACGTTGCTAAGGACTTGAGTAAACTAGGTCTCCATTTAGATACGCTCAAAATCCAAAGCGTCACCGACGATGTGGACTACCTCAGCTCCATTGGACGTCGTCGCATTGCCAACATCATTCGCGATGCCGAAATTGCTGAGGCTGAGGCCGTTGGTGAGGCGGACCGCATTGAAGCTGATTGTCAAAAGCAAGCGGAAGTCGCCAAGACCCAAGCACTGACCGTAGTGCAGGAAAAGAAAAACGAGCTGCGTAAAATCAAAGCTGAGCTAGAGGAGCGGGCCAAATCTGAAGAAGAACGCACCACAGCAGCTGCGAAAGAAGCTCGGGCCCGGGCAGAACAACAGTTGCAAACCGTACGGGCTGAACTCGAACGGCTGCGTCTACAAGCTGACGAAGTCCTTCCTGCCCAGGCTGCAAAGCAAGCTCAGGAACTATACGCGAAGGGCCAAGCCGCTGCTCTTGAAGAAAATGCCAAGGCAGCTGCTCTCGTTAACAACATGCTGGCGAAGGTCTGGGCTGAAACTGGAACCGATGCTACCCAAGTCTTTTTGATTCAGCAAATTGACATGGTCTTAAAGGAAGCCGCAAAGATCCCTGGACGCATTCATCTCAAGAATGTCAATGTCATCGACAACGGCGACGGTCAGTCCATTGCCAGTCTCGTTAATGTCTATCCCGACGTTGTCCGTCAGTTCCTCAAACAGGTAGACGACACTCTAGGTATCGACGTTACCGGCACCCTACACCAAAGTTTAGATTTTCAGCGCCAGCTAGAACCTGCCGCCACAACCAATACAACAACAACTGTAGAGCCCAATATGGAGGGCAATAACTAATGGAAGGTTTAATTCTTTTACTCGTTATTCTCGGTGGTGGTTCTGGAGTCATCTCCCTAATCATTCGCAACCTCTACTATATCTGCCAACCCAATGAGGTACTGATCTTTGCAGGGGCTCAACAGCGAGTGGGGCAAAAAAAGGTAGGCTACCGCCTGGTTAAAGGTGGCAGTAGCATTCGCAAACCCTTAGTAGAAAGGGCACTGCGTATGGACCTCACCAATATGATCATCGAGCTAAAGGTGACTAATGCCTACTCGAAAGGGGGAATTCCGCTACAAGTAGATGGTGTTGCCAATATCAAGGTAGCTGGTGAAGAGCCGGCTATTCACAATGCCATTGAAAGACTGTTGGGCAAAAGCCGAAAGGAGATCGAAAAGATTGCCAAAGAAACGCTGGAAGGAAACCTGCGGGGCGTTCTTGCCAGTCTCACTCCAGAACAGGTTAACGAAGACAAAATTGCCTTTGCAAAAAGTCTCTTAGATGAAGCTGAAGAGGATCTCGAAAAGCTAGGATTAGTGCTCGACACCCTGCAGATTCAGAACATTTCTGACAACGTGCGCTACCTCGATTCCATCGGTCGTAAACAGCAGGCCCAACTCCAGCGTGATGCCCGTATCGCCGAGGCTAAAGCCCAGGCTGCATCCGCCGTTCAAACCGCTGAAAACGAAAAGATCACCTCTGTGCGTCGGATTGAGCGGGATACCGGCATTGCCGAAGCCGAAGCCGAGCGTCGGATCCAAGACGCCCTGACTAAGCGTGGTGCTGTTGTGGCTGAGGTCGAAGCGGAAATCGCCTCTGCACTTGTTCGTATTCAGTCTGAGATTCCAGTACAGCAGGAACGAATCAAGCAGGTCACCGAACAGCTCAAAGCCGATGTAATTGCCCCCGCTGAAGCTGACTGTAAGCGAGCGATTGCAGCTGCCAAGGGTGACGCTGCTCAAATCATTGAAGACGGGAAGGCCCAAGCTGAAGGTACCAAACAGCTAGCAGAGTCCTGGCGCGCAGCTGGGAATAATGCTCGCGACATTTTCCTATTACAAAAACTGGAAATGTTGTTGAAAACACTCAGCGCTACGGTTCCTGATGTGGACGTTCAGAATGTCACCATAATTGATGGTCAGACAGGGGGAACAGCCAAACAGGCAATTGCCATCATCGAACAACTCAAACAGACAACTGGTCTAGACATTGCCAGCGCAGTGAATAATCTGGCTAGTAGCTCCCAGCGATTACCAGAAGGGAAATAGCGCAATACACAGGCATAGTCTAGTCTGAAAATCTCTCTATGAAATCCCCCCATAAAGGCGATTAGCCTTTATGGGGGGATTGTTTTTGACCTGATGGGAGAGAGATCTTGGATCTTTGCTGTAAGTACTGTGGAGCAACCACAAGGATTGCCCCACAGGAATCTAAATTAATTAGACAACTATCAAAGGATTGATGCGGACCCCAATTACATATGGCCAGCGGTGATTGCCCCTGCAGCCACTGTGAGCAATACACGGGTAACTTCAATAACACCAGCAACAATCAGAACAGCACCAATCTTACGAATGATGGCTGGAGGCATATTGCCTTCCCACAGTGGGTTAACAGCACCAATGTAGTTGAACTGAGCTACATTGCCTTCACCCTGATAGCGCTTGATGCTAAGCTCCTTAGGCAAAGCAGGTAAATCCTGATCGCTGGAGGATAGCTTGATAGACCGACGGCTGGGTACCTGATAGGGACCAAACGCATTCATATACTCATCGGAGCCAGTCAGCTGCTCAGCAAAGGAGCGAATCCCTTCTGATGCCAACAATGAACTCCACTTAAAGACTTCTGACTGAATGGCAGGACGACCTAGCACCCGCTCAAAGCAAAGCTGAACAAAGCGATAGTTGCTATTGGTAGCCAGGATGTAGTTAATGAACATATCAGAGCAAATCAGCGCGCGCACCAGCTCCTGGGTTGTTATTTCGCCATTGAGATAGGCCGAGTCTAAGGATGTATTGTGATGAAAATCAATATTACGATTGTCTTTGAAAAGACGACGATAAACTGCCTGGAGGCAGTCTGCTTTATCCATTTTCGAAAACATCTTAATGCCACTGGCATCACCACTTTCTAGACGGATACCGCCATTGGTGGATACGGGGATGACCTGATTATTATTGGCAAGGGTTTGCATTTTTCATTGACTCTTATAAATGGACAAGCAGGCTGACATAGAGCCCTTCAGTCAAAGTCATCTTAGTGACAGGCCACCCCTTACCCATAAAACTGATAAGTATATTTACTCAATTTGTTTCATTATGTTGCATTTCTCTCAGAAAACGGGCCTCTACTTGAGGCATTCATCGACTAGAAACGACTGATATCTGAAGATTCTTGAGAAAATATTAGGGTTCCTATACTTCTTCTAGGATGCGTAAAGAAGCATAACGATAACTGCAGCTGAATCAGCCTTGTCTGCCTAGAGTCAAGTCAATAATTTTGAACTAAGGCAATGGCAACCGTCCAAACTAATGTGCGATCGCAAGATCCTCTAAGGTAAAGCCTATTTCTTCGCATCATGCTGCGCCAGAAATGTAAGCACATCAGCACACCACTGCAGCCAGCTTGTTTCATAGGCAATGCCCCGCTTTAGAGTGAGGTACTTAAACTGTAGTGCCATCGGAGGGTCGGGCTCAGCCAGACATAGCTCCTCCTTGGCACGGTACTCGTCCAACTGAGCCTGATGTAATGCCTGGCGATGATGTAATTCGTTCAACAACATCTCCCGGGGCATCTTGTAACCAATCATCACCTTAACCAGCAAATCTTCTCGGATTTGAGTACGCTCCGTAGGTTCTGCATACCAGCGAGTAAGTTCAGCCCAACCCGACTCCGTAATGCTGTAAATCTTTTTGTCTGGCTTGCCTTCCTGGGGCACTTTCTCAAAACTGACCCAGCCCTGGGACTCCATTTTTGACAGCTCCCGGTACACCTGCTGCTGAGTAGCTTTCCAATAGCAGCTTAGCCCTTCGTCAAAGCGCTTACTGATGTCGTATCCGCTATCGGGCTGCTGAGCTAACAACGCCAGGATGGTGTGGGCTAAGGCCATAGGAGCTATTAAACAAACAAACTAAACAAGAGTTTGTTGACATATCCAACATGTTGAGTATACGCTATGAAGACATAGACAACAAGTTGAATATCAATTATTTGATTATCAACTAAGTGAATATCAACTGTTTGGATATTAAGCCATGGTTTCATCAACGTCTGATACCAGCGCAAAGCGCATTAGCTGGCAGTGGTTGTGGTTGCTGCCAGTATTAGTGGCTCCTGCCTTATGGCTGGGGCGTTTTCGGTCTGGCTCGGCTGTGGCGGAGGATGCGATCTCACCGCTTCCCGTTCAAACCCAAGTCCTAGAACGTGTTAACAAATATCAGGTAGAGCGCACCTACACAGGAGAAATCGTCGCTCGACGCAGTAGCGACCTGGGCTTTGAGCAAGCAGGCACCCTGGTAGACGTACTTGTAGACGAAGGCGATACAGTTGCTGCAGGAACCCCCCTAGCTCAACTAGACACCCGCAGCTTGCAAGCCCAGCGCCAGCAGCTCGAAGCCCAACGTCGCCAGGCCCAGGCTCGATTTCAAGAATTACAGCGGGGGCCTCGCCAGGAGGATATTGTCGCTGCCGCCGCTACCGTTCAAGACTTGCAAGCTCAGCTTGATCTGGCTCGTTTACAACAGACACGTCGCGAAGATCTCTATATCCAAGGCGCAATTTCCCTAGAAGAACGAGATGAAGCCGCCTTTGGTGCTGATGCCTTAGAAAGTCGTCTAAACCAGGCAAAGAGCCAATTAGATGAGCTAAACGCAGGCACCCGAGTTGAACAAGTCAGCGCCCAAGATGCCCAGGTTGATCAAATTGAGGCTAGCCTAAAGAATCTAGATGTCTCAATTGCCAAAAGTGTTATTTACGCTCCTTTTAATGGCCGTGTCTCTCTGAGGCTCGTGGATGAAGGCGTTGTTGTCAGCCCAGGTCAAGCAATCATGCGCCTGGTAGAAGGTAATGCTCTAGAGGCTCGTATTGGAGTACCTAGCCAGATGGCTAATCGCATTAATAACGGCGATGTTCAGACTATCGAAGTTAATGGTGAATCATTTGAGGGCCGAGTCACTGCCCTACTGCCAGAACTTGATGATGCCAGTCAAACGGTTACGGTGGTAGTGACATTACCGACCGCGGCACAGCCAACTATTGGGGCAACTGCACGACTTAAGCTGAAAGATCAACAGAATGAAATTGGCTATTGGTTACCCACCAATGCTCTCGTCGCTGGAGAGCGAGGATTATGGTCAGCCTATGTACTAGACACACCAGAAGATAAAACCGCTGAGAATCTCTATGAGGTTGCTCGTAGAGAAGTAGAAGTGATTTATACAGAAAGTGACCGAGCTTTTGTACGGGGGTTATTACAGCCAGGGGAAGAGATTGTCACTAGTGGCACTCATCGTCTTGTCCCAGGCCAGCTTGTTCAAAACTAGAAGACTTTTTAGGAGACTTTTATGAAAGCCTTTGTGACAGGTAGCACCGGGCTACTGGGCAGTAATCTCACCCAGCTGTTACTCACCCAAGGATATGAGGTACTGGCTCTAGCACGGGACTTAAGCAAAGCTCGCCGAGTACTGGGTGAACACCCTAATCTGAAATTCGTTCAGGGTGACATGCAAGACATTCCTGCCTTTGTCCGCTATTTGAAGGGCTGTGATGTTTTATTCCATACCGCTGCCTACTTTCGTGAGTCCTTTGGGCTAGGCGAGCATTGGAGCAAACTCAAAGCTATTAACATTGATGCCACAATTCTTTTGCTAGAAACTGCTGAGGCTGCAGGTGTTGCTAAGGTGATTTATGTTAGCTCTTCGGGGGCTATTGGCCTGACACCAGATGGTTCTCCTAGTAATGAATCAACACCTCCTAGTGCCCTCAACTATGAGAACCTCTACTTTAAAAGCAAAGTAATGGGCGAGGAAGCGATCGCAAACTTTCTCAAAACCCATAATTTACCGGTCATACTGATCTTGCCAGGGGCAATGTTTGGGCCTGGTGATGCTGCGCCGACGGAAGCTGGGCAGTTTGTGGTGGATTTTCTCAATAGCAAAGTTCCCTTTGTAATGAGCGGCGGTTTTTCTGTTGTGGATCCTCGGGATGTGGCCCAGGCGATGGTAGCTGCTGTGCAACTGGGGCAGTCAGGGGAGCGCTATCTGGTAGCAGGGAGATTCCACTCTGTGGAGGAGATTATGCAGACGTTGGCTCGATTTGGGAATAGGTCTGTTCCTAAGATTAAGCTACCGGGGTTTGCAATGCATCTGGTGGCAAGAATGTTTTTGATTGTGGGATGGTTAGCTGGGAAGAAACCGGATCTGACGATTAATGCAGTCAAGATTATGTTGTCGGAGCAGAGGTTTGATTCGAGTAAGGCTGTGCAGGCGTTTAAGGTGCCGTTTCGGCCTTTAGCGGAGACGTTGAAGGATATGGTGGTTTGGTATGAGCAGAACGGATATGTGAGATGAGTGTAAATCATGTTTAATCTCTTCTTTCGGAATCGACAACTATTGTTTTTGACATTGACATTGGTCATTGTCTGGGGGTTCTCTGCCTTCTTATCCTTACCTCGGTTAGAGGATCCTGAAATTGTGCAGCGGGTCTCAACGGTGACTACGTTCTTTCCTGGGGCAAGTGCTGAGCGGGTAGAGTCTTTGGTGACTGACAAGATTGAGGAGGAGCTTTCAGATATTGAGGAGGTTGAGGAGATTCGATCGTCTTCTAGCCCTGGGATCTCGGTGGTTACGGTGGAGCTGAAGGATACTGTACCTGATGTTGAGCCAGTGTGGGCGCGGGTGCGCAGCCAGATTGATGATGTGATTCCTGAGCTACCAGCTGAGGCCAGTCGGCCAGACTATGAGGATCGGGCAGTTAAAGCCAGTGCCATGATTGTGGGGCTAACGTGGGAGTTAGATGAACCGGTTAACTATCCTATTTTGCGTCGGGTGGCTGAAGGCTTAGAGGCTGAGCTGCGAAATTTACCTGGGACGGATAGTGTTGAGCTATTTGGGGAGCCGGATGAAGAGATTCAGGTGGAAATTAGCCA
>JAAUYI010031369.1_pt1 | contig 10785 bp, 10 predicted proteins | sample 7278041 | NCBI WGS metagenome assembly JAAUYI01 (sample SAMN14350216, study PRJNA611818) | marine sediment metagenome | isolation source: surface marine sediment (0.6m) | place: French Polynesia: Moorea | collected 2018-08
CGAATCCGTTCGCGGTGACGGTCACGAGCCGCGTGCCGGCGTCGCTGCCGATGAGCTCGGCCGCGACCGCCAGCCCGTTGGCGAACGGACCGGAGCCGTACGGCGCAGGGTCGCCCGGAGCCGGCCGGTCGACATCGCCGCGGACGGCGTCGGCGATGGCGTCGAACTCCTCGACCGCCCCGACCGAGGTGGCGAGTGCGGTCCGAGCGGCCGTCCGCAACGGGTCATCCGATGTGTCGACCTCGGCGAGCGCCCGGATGTCGCCGTTCGACAGATCGGCGGGGAAGGCGAACGCGTCCACGTCCCCGATCGCGCTCGGTCGGCGGGCGGCGCCGGTCATCATCTGGCCGGTTCCGCCCAGCGCGGTCGCGCCGAGCACCGGGAGGTCGGCGTCGAGCAGGTCGAGCCAGCGCCCGAGCCAGCCGAACGACTCGTCCATCCGGTCGGCGCGGTCCCAGCGGTCGATCGAGGTGAAGTGTGACCGGTCGGGTCGCTCGAACCCGACGCCGGCGATCAGTGCGAGTTCACCGTCGTCGAGGAACGGCAGCAGTGGCTCCAGGGACGGGTGCAGGCCGTGGTCCGGGAGCGCGCTGTGGCGGAGCAGCACCTCCTCGTCGAGGGCGAGGCCCGGGCGGAGGTCGCGGTACGAGCCCAGGTCGGGGACGAGGGTGTTGACCGCGTCGTTGCCGCCGTCGAGTGAGACGACCACGACGACGCGATCGTTCGGTGTGACGCCCGAGGGGACGGTCGTCGCCGTCACCGATCCGGCAGCGGGCGTCGTCGTCGAGGGCGGCGTCGTGGTGGTCGTCGTCGGGCCGTCCCCGATGCCCAGGCGGTCGTTGCCGCTGCTTCCGGTGCACCCGGCGAGTGCGAGCCCGCCGGCGAGCGTGAGGAAGCGTCGTCGAGACACGGCACCCGCGGGGAGCGAGAGCACGGATCGCTCGAGCCCGGCGCGCCGGTCGGCCGTTCGGGAGTCGTCGGTCATGTCAGCAGGTACTCCGGTGAGACGAGGGCGAGGGCCAAGCCGGCGGTCGGCGACTCGGCGTCGGCGATGGCATCCGCGGTGGTGCGGGAGAACGGCTCGCGGAGACCGAGGAGTGCTGCGAGCCGGTCGAGATCGCCGTCGTCGACGGCGACGGCGACGGGTTCACCGTCGTCGATCGCGGCCGCGAGCGCCGCCGCCACGTTGGTCCGGGCGATCAGGCCGCTCGCGGTCAGCCACCGGGTTCCACCCGGCCAGCCGATGACCGACGGCGGCAGCAGTGGGATCTGCCCCATCTCCTGGATCCGCTCGCGGGACAGCCCGGTCAGCCGAGACCCCTGCACGCCGGTCGTCCGGGCAGCCGCCAGGAGCCATGGCATCGGTGCGGACACGATCGGGTGCGCTCGCCCGTCGTCGGCGATCCGCAGCGCAGCGTCGATGACGGCGTCCAGTCGACGATCGGCGCGGTCGTACACCGCGGCGAGGCCTGCGACGACCTCCGGGTCGGGTGCCGCGTCCACCGCGTCATGCTCCGCGACGCCGACGTACTCGCGAGCGATGCGATCGGCGACGAAGCGGGGGTGCTCCGGGTGGGCGACGATCGCGTCGATCACCCCGTCGACGTTGCTGACGCCGCTGACGCCGAGCAGTGTGTTCGGCGTGTCGTCGTGGCGTCGTGGGACGAACCGTGCGGCCGATGCGCCGCGTTCGACGACCCACCCGGTCAGCGCCCGCGCGGCCGCCTGCACGTCGTCCTCGGAGTAGGGGGTCGGTGCCCCGGCGGTGCCGGTGCCGAGTGCGAACAACTCCAACAGCTCCCGGCCATAGTTCTCGTTGGGCGCGCCGCGCGTCGACGTGTTTCCGTCGAGGTAGATGAGCATCGCCGGGTCGACGGTGATCGACCGGAGGAGGTCGGGGAACGGCCCGCCGCCGGCTTCCATCAGCAGCCGGATCTGATTGGCCATCGCCTCGGGAGGTGCGACCGACAACGCCGACGTGAGCCAGCCGTGCAGGACGAGCGTGCGGCGGTCGACGTAGGTGGTCGTCGAGCGGAGCAGGTGCTGGAGCCACCCGCCGATCGCCGCCCGTCGCCCTTCGGCCTCGCGGGGCAGCGGTTCACCGGGCCAGGGGTCGGGTGGTGACTCGCTCGCCGCCGCGAGCAACGCCCCGATCGGATCATCGCCGTCCGCCGCCGTGGCGGCATCGTCGGGGTGGATGCCCAGCCCGGCGCGGCGGTGCACCCACGCGACGCGGGCGACGGCCTCGAGCGACGGGGCACTGGTCGTTGCCATGGGTCGCAGCGTCGCGAGCGGGGGTGGGGCTGCGGTGTGACGGGGGTGAGAGCCCGGTGAGAACGCGCCGGTTCGTTGGGTGGGCGACTCCGAGCGTGCGGATCGCGTCCGTTGGCGCCGAGTGCGTATCGTCGCAGCGATGAGTGCGGCGCCGCGATCGGTCCCTGTCGAATCCGTTGAGTTCGAGACGATGCGGGTGCAGCGCGACGGCGACGTGCTCGTCGTGACGATCGATCGGCCGGATTCGGCGATGAACGCAGTGGACGCCGCGCTGCACCACGAGTTCGGCGAGCTGTTCCGACTGCTCAAGCAGGAGGGCCGCGCTCGAGCGGTCGTGCTGACCGGCGACGGGCCGGCGTTCTCCGCCGGGGGCGACATGGAGTGGTTCCCGTCCCTGCGCAACCCGGAGGCGCTCCACCGGCTCCGCCGGGAGGCCAAGCAGATCGTGTGGGACCTGCTCGACGTCGAGGTGCCGATCGTGTGCGGGGTGAACGGCCCGGCCGTCGGCCTCGGTGCCTCGATCGCGCTGCTCTGCGACGTGATCGTGATGGCCGACTCTGCCGCGATCATCGATCCGCACGTCCAGGTCGGGCTCGTCGCCGGCGACGGGGGTGCGGCGATCTGGCCGCTGCTCGTCGGCCCGCTGGCGGCCAAGCGCCACCTGATGCTCGGCGATCCACTCACGGCGGACGATGCGGTCCGACTCGGGGTCGCCGTCGAGCAGTGCCCCGCCGGCGACGTGGCGACACGCGCCCGCCACTGGGCGGACCGTTGTGCTGCGCAGGCCCCGCTCGCGCTGCAGGGCACGAAGCTGGCGGTGAACGCACAGATCAAGCAGGCGCTGCTGACGAGCTTCGATCTGTCGACCGCGTTGGAGATCGGCTGCTTCGAGTCGGAGGACCACGCCGAGGCGGTCGACGCGTTCGTCGCGAAGCGGACGCCACGCTTCCAGGGCCGCTGATCGGTTCTGCGACGATGGCGTGGTGACGACGGCAGCGGAGACCGCCCCGAACGACTCGATCCCGGCCAACACGTTCGTCCGCGACGGACGCCTGATCGCCGACCTGCTCGACCCCGAGCTGTATCGCCGCGAGCCCCACGACGTGTGGACGTGGATGCGCGCGAACGAGCCGGTCTACCGCGACGAACGCAACGGGTTGTGGGGCGTCACTCGGCACGCCGATCTGCTCGACGTCGAGCGTCGCTCCACGGTGTTCGTGTCGGGCCAGGGCTACCGGGCGATCTGGTCCCCGAGCGAGTCGAACATGATCGCCCAGGACGATCCGCGACACCGCCAGCAGCGCATGCTCGTGCAGCCGACGTTCACGAAGCGCTCGGTCGAGTCACGCCACGCCGAGGTCGATGCGCTGGCCGACGAGATCGTCACCGCGGCGGTCGGTGACGCGGCGCCGGGTGACGACGTCGCGTTCGAGGTGGTCGATGCGATCGCGGGTCGGCTGCCCGCCCGCCTGACCGCTCGGCTGCTCGGCTACCCGGAGTCGGAGTGGCGGGACCTCAAGAGCTGGTCCGAGCGGTTGATGCGGACCGACATGCGCGAGCGCGACGGCAAGGTCTTCCGCGACTTCATCGCCGCCAACCACGAGTTCGTGGGTCGCCTGGGAGAGATCGCGCGGGAGAAGTTCGCCGACCCGGGCGACGACCTGATCTCCACCTGGATCCACGCCCGCATCGACGACGAACCACTCCCGCCCGAGGCGATCGCGCACGAGGTCGGTCTCTTCATCTCCGGCGGCGCCGAGACCACCCGGACGGCGATCAGTCACGGCCTGCGCGCCTTCGTCGACCATCCCGATCACTGGGAGGCGATCGCCGCCGATCCCGCGCTCCTCGAGGGTGCGGTCGAGGAGGTGCTCCGGTGGGTGTCGCCGTTGAACAACATGTTCCGGCGAGCGGCGGCCGACGATCACATCGGTGACCAGCCGGTCGAGCGCGGCGACCGGATCGTGCTGCTCTACCCGTCGGCCAACCGGGACGAGGACGTGTTCGACGATCCCTTCCGGTTCGACATCCGTCGGAGCCCCAACCCGCACGTCGCGTTCGGCTTCGGCACACATCTGTGCATCGGCACACACGTCGCGAGGTCGTCGTTGCGGGCGGTGTTCGGACACCTGGCACGTCGCCTCACCGACCTGCGCGTCGTCAGCGAGCCGCAGGTCGAGTCGAACATCTTCGCTCGGGCCGTCGTCCGGTTCGACCTCGCCGCGACGCGTCGGGCCTGACGGGTCGTCCGCTGGGATCGGCGGCGGAAGGGTGCCGTAACGTCCGCCGCATGAGCCGACCGTTCCGCTTCGCCGTCCAGTCGTTCAACGCCGAGTCGCCGGCGGCGTGGCGGGATCAGGCTCGGAAGGTCGAGTCGCTGGGCTACTCGGCGCTCCACGTCGCCGACCACTACCTCGGGCCCGGTCCGGCGCTGGAGGCCACGCGACATCCCCTGCAGGAGCTCGCTGCGGTCCCGCTCATGACCGCAGCCGCCGGCGCGACGTCCACGCTGAAGATCGGCGCCCGCGTCTTCTGCATCGACTACCGGCCGCTGGCCGTCCTGGTGAAGGAGGCGGCGACGATCGACTGGCTGAGCGACGGCCGGCTCGAGTTCGGGCTCGGCGCAGGGTGGCTCGCGGGTGAGTACGAGGCGCTCGGGATCCCGATGGACGCTGCCGGCGTGCGCGTGTCTCGCCTCGCCGAGTACGTGCGAGCGGCCAAGCTGATCCTGTCGGGCGAGCCGGTCGAGTTCGAAGGGGAGTACGTCGCGCTCTCCGGGTTCAGCGGTGCGCCGGCGCGGACCACGCCCCCGCCGATCATGATCGGCGGGGGAGCGAAGCGGGTGCTGACCATCGCCGGCCGTGAGGCCGACATCGTGAGCCTGAACTTCGACAACTCCTCCGGCAAGATCGGCCCGGCGGGTGTGCAGTCCTCGACGGCGGAGCGGATCGACGAGAAGGTCGGCTGGGTCAGGGCGGGCGCCGACGCAGCTGGACGCGAGCTGCCCGAGATCGAGATCGCCGGCTACTTCACGGTCGTGACGCCGAACGAGGCCGCCGGCGAGGCGACCGCCGAGCAGTTCGGCCAGATGTTCGGCCTCGAGGCGGCCGAGATCGTCGAGCACCCCAACTGCCTGATCGGCACGGTCGATCAGATCGTCGATCGGCTCGTGGCGCGCCGCGAGCGGTACGGCATCAGCTACGTCACGGTCAGCGACTCGAACCTCGACGCGTTCGCCCCGGTGGTGGACCGGCTCGCCGGGACCTGACTCCGACGTCGGGGGCGTTCGCTCAGCCGAAGATCAGGCCCGGGTCGATCCGGCAGATGCTCGCCGCCTGGTTCATGGCGTCGATCACGGTCTGGCGAGCGGCGCCCGATGCGGCGTTGTGTTGACCGGCGCCGACCGCGTCGATGCCGATCAGGCCGATGACCTCGGCGCCGAAGCAGACGGCGGCGTCCTGACCGAGCCGTGACGAGCCGGTGCGCGACGAGAGGAGCTCGCCGACCCAGCGGGCGAACTCGGGTGCATCGCGAGCGTCGAAGTCGGCGGGATCCCGCTCGGCCTCGAGCGCCGCGTCGGCGAGGGCCTGTTCCGCAGCGACCCGCTCCTGCTCCAACTCCAGGATCGAGGCCTCGGCGGCCTCGAGTTCGGCCTGGACCCGTGCCGACTCCTCGTCGGCGGTCTCGAGCGCCGCCAGCCGGGCTTCGGTCGCCGCCAGCCGCGCCTCGGTCGCCGCGAGGTCCTCCTGTGCTCGCGTGAGGTCGGAACGCGCCTCGGCGACGTCCGCGTCGGCACCCGCGAGGTCGTCCTGCGCTCGGGCGACCTGGGTCTCGAGCTCGGCAATCCGTGTCTCGGCGTCGGGCGCCGGCTCGCTCGACCCGTCGTCGCGGGCGCCGAGCCAGAGCAGCGACATCAGGACGGCGATCGCGACCGCGACGAGCGCGACGAGCACGAGCAGCTTGGTGGTCCGCTCCGCCGCCTCTGGCGACCTGGACGGCGGTGGTGGCGGCAGCGGTGAGCCCGCCGGCGGCGTGATCGTGGGCGTTGACGACACGACGACGAGCGTACGACCGTGGGCGGTGTGGTTCGGGGACCTCCGGCGGGCGGACCTCGCTCGACCCGGAGCGGCCGGACCGCCACCGGTACCTTCGACGGCCATGACCGAACAGATCACCAACGTCGCCGGCATCGTCCGAGTCCACGGAGCCGGTCGGGCCGAGCAGACGGCGCTGATCCAGGACGAACGTTCGCTCACATGGTCCGAGCTGTACGAGCGATCCCGGCGGGCTGCCCAGGCGATGGCGGCGGCCGGCGTCGGCGACGGCGATCGGGTCGCCTTCCTCGACAAGAACGGCATCGAGCACTTCGAGATCTTCTTCGGCGCCAGCCTGCTCAACGCGGTCTGCGTCGACGTGAACTGGCGTCTGGCGGCGCCCGAGGTGCAGTACATCGTCGACGATGCCGAGGCCAAGGTGCTCGTCGTCGGTCCGGACTTCGTCCCGATCCTCGACGAGATCGCCGACCAGCTCCCGACGGTCCAGAAGTTCGTCGTGATCGGCTCGCACGACACCCACGAGTCGTACGAGCCGTGGATCACCCGCCACGAGGCCGTCGATCCGGGCGCATCGGGTGGGCCCGACGACATCGCCTTCCAGCTCTACTCCTCCGGGACGACCGGTCGCCCGAAGGGCGTGATGCTGTCCAACGCCAACTTCTTCAGCCTGCTGCCGCTGGCCAAGGACATCTGGGAACTGAGCCCCGACTCGATCAACCTCGTCGCCATGCCCCTCTTCCACATCGGTGGCGGCGGGTGGGCGACCGCCGGCATGTACGAGGGGTGCACGTCGGTGATCTTCCGTGAGCTCGACCCGGCGGCGCTGATCACCACCTTGGCCGAGCAGTAGATCACGCACGCGTTCCTCGTGCCCGCCGTCCTCCAGTTCATGTTGATGGTGCCGGGCGTCGAGGAGGCGGACTACTCCAACCTCCAGGTGTTCGTCTACGGCGCCTCGCCGATCTCGGAGGAGGTGCTCGCCACCTGCGTCGAGATGTTCAAGCCGTGCAAGTTCTGGCAGGCCTACGGGCTGACCGAGACGACGGGGGCCGTCGTCAACCTGCCGCCCGAGGACCACGACCCGACCGGTCCGAACCGTCACCGGCTGCGCTCGTGTGGTGTCGCCGGTCCGGGCGTGGAGCTCCGAATCGTCGACGACGCCGGTGAGCCGCTCGGGCCGAACGAGGTCGGCGAGATCTGGATCAGGTCGCCACAGAACATGGTCGGCTACTGGAAGATGCCCGACGAGACGGCGGCGGCACTGACCGACGACGGCTGGTTCACATCGGGTGACGCCGGGTTCCTCGACGAGGACGGCTACCTCTACATCCACGACCGGGTCAAGGACATGATCGTCTCCGGCGGCGAGAACGTGTACCCCGCCGAGGTCGAGAACGTCCTCATGAAGCACCCGTCGATCGCGGACGTCGCCGTCATCGGTGTGCCCCACGAGAAGTGGGGGGAGACCGCCAAGGCGATCGTCGTGCCCGCCGCCGACGTCGAACGGTCGGAGGCCACGGCGGCCGACATCATCGGGTTCGCCAAGAGCCAGCTCGCCACGTTCAAGTGCCCGACGTCGGTCGACTTCGTCGACCTCCTGCCGCGGAATCCGAGCGGCAAGATCCTGAAGAAGGACCTGCGCGAGCCGTTCTGGGCCGGCCACGACCGCCGGGTCGGCTGACCGTTACATCCAGGGTCAGACCCTGGACGTAACGGTCGATGAGTGTGGGATCAGGCGGGAGCGCAGTCGAGGATGCCCGACAGCGTGTCGAGGCCCTCGGGGGAGAGGCCCGGCGGGATGTCCTCGCTGTCGATGTTCTCGAGGATCACCTGGAAGTCGGCGTCGGACAGCTGGGCGACGACGTCGGCCACACACTGCTCGTCCGTCCCCGGAGGAGCATCTTCGAGCAGGGCCAGCACGAACTCCTCCCGATTGGTCGGCGCGTCGAGCGCTGTGTCGTCGGCGGAGCCCTCGTCGCCACCGTCACCGGCTTCGCCGGCCACCGAGCCGGACAGCTCGACGATGATGCCGGTCGGCGGACCGTCCGCGCCGCCCTGGAGCGCCACGAGGGTGCGCGTGCCGGGGCCACCGGTCACGGGGAACGTCGCCACCGGGTCGGCGCAGTCCTGGTCGGGCTGCTCGAACAGCTGCAGCTCGGCGCTGTCTCCCGGGTAGGGGTACACCGGCGTCTGGTTGCCGCCGACGAGGATGCTCGGCTGGTCGATCGCCTCGACGCACCCCTCGACCGAGTCGAAGCCGACGCGGAATCCGAAGACGTCCTCGTCGAGGGCGATCCCGACCGGGAACACGAGCCCGGTCGTCGGGTCCGCCGGGCGCAGCAGGTTCGAGGCGGCCGCCGACGACTCGACCGAGTCCGGCTCCTCACTGAGGTCGAACGCAGACGGGCCGCTGAACGGGTCCTCGTAGAGCAGGACCGTACGCGTCGGGCCCTCCCCGAAGGCGCCGCTGACGTTGGCGACGAAGTGATCGCACTCGGTGACGCACGTCGCGTCGCCGGCGCCCGCTTCGGTGACGACGTATGAACCGTCGGCCGGTGGCGCCGCATACTCGGTGACCGCACCGGGCGCCACGCCGGCCTCGACCGGGAACGCCTCGACGAGCCCGGTCGTGCGCACGTAGATGTCGACCGGGCGGTCGAGCAGGTTGACCGACCGGAACGCGATGTCGCCCGGCTCGAACGAGCCACTCGCCGCCTCGTCGGCGTCGCCGGTGTCGCCCGTGTCGGCATCGTCCGCCGGTGTCTCCTCGACCGGCTCCTCGTCTGCGGGTGCTCCGTCGGCGGGTTCCTCGTCGACGGGTGGTTCGTCGGCGGGTTCCTCGGCGGCCTGCTCGGCTGGTTCGTCGGCAGTGCCGTCGTCACCGTCGTCGTCGGAACCGCCACAGGCGGCGATGGCGACGCCGATGGCGGCGACGATGGCGAATCGACGGATTCGGGTCGATGTGGTCACGGTGCTCCCTCTCGTGCGGACGCCGGATCCGACGTCGATCACGCAAGGTAGGTGACCAACACGCTGCGAGGTCGACAATTCGCATGAACTCTGGGTGTCGGCGAGGCGATGGCGCTTGACGAACGCCGATCCCCTGCGTACTGTACGAGCTCGTTAAATAACCACTTCGTGAAGTAACGACATGACCACCACCCCGACCCGGACCACGACCGAGCCCAGCGAGGGCGACCGCCTCTCGGCGACGTTCTCGGCGCTCGCACACCCCACCCGCCGCGCGATCCTCGCCCGGCTGGCGCAGGGCGAGGCGAGCGTCGGCGAACTCGCCGAGCCGTTCGACGCGACGATGCCGGCGATCTCCCGCCACCTGCGGGTGCTCGAGCGCGCCGGTCTGATCGTGCAGGGTCGCCGTGCGCAGTACCGCCCGTGCCGGCTCGACGCCGAGCCCCTCCGCGAGGTGGCCGGCTGGGCGGAGCAGTACCGCCACGTCTGGGAGGAGCGTCTCGATCAACTCGAGGCGTACGTCGAGTCGTTGCATCACGCACCCGACGAGAGTGAGTCCCACCGATGACCGACCCCGACCCCACCACCGCCCCCGCCGACACCACGTCGGTGCGGCTCGAACGAACCCTGCGCGCGCCGACCGAACGGGTCTGGGAGATGTGGACCGTCGCCGAGCACTTCGCGTCGTGGTACGGCCCGACCGGGGCCACCATCCCGTTCGTCGAGTTGGACGCGACCGTCGGCGGTCGACGCCACTTCCGGATGGAGGTGCCGACACCCGACGGCGCCCACCAGATGTGGCTCGTCGGCGAGCATCGCACGGTCGAGCCGACGTCGCTGCTCGTCTACACCGAATCCATGTCGAACGAGGCGGGTGAGGTCGTCGAGCCGGCGTCGATCGGCATGCCGGCGGACCATCCCGCGGTGACCGAGGTGACCGTGCGGCTCACCCCCCTCGACGACGGCGGTACCCAACTCGTCGTCGTGCACGCGGGCATCCCCGCCGGATCGCCCGGCGAGATGGGCTGGAACATGGCGCTCGACGCCCTCGCCGAACTCCTCTGACCGCGACGCGGCGCTCGGCTCAGATCGAGTCGAGCGCCTGACGCAGGTCGTCGACCAGGTCGTGTGCGTCCTCGATCCCCACCGACAGGCGGATCAGGTCGTCGGGGACCTCGAGCGGGCTGCCCGCGGCCGACGCGTGGGTCATCGCGCCCGGATGCTCGATCAGGCTCTCGACGGCGCCGAGCGACTCGGCGAGCGTGAAGATCTGGGTGGCGTCGGCGACGCGCATCGCGGCGTCCCGGCCGGCGGCGACGGTGAACGAGACCATGCCGCCGAAATCCTTCATCTGCTTCGCCGCGGCGGCGTGGCCGGGATGATCGGGGAGCTGCGGGTAGAGCACGCGATCGACCGCCGGATGACCGACGAGCATCTCGACGACGGCGCGGGCGTTCTCGCAGTGACGGTCCATCCGGACCGCGAG
>JAAUYI010160676.1_pt1 | contig 10785 bp, 11 predicted proteins | sample 7278041 | NCBI WGS metagenome assembly JAAUYI01 (sample SAMN14350216, study PRJNA611818) | marine sediment metagenome | isolation source: surface marine sediment (0.6m) | place: French Polynesia: Moorea | collected 2018-08
CTTGTAGCTGTTGAGGGATGATTGTCTCCTAATTTTTCCTTGACGATAGCTAAAGCTTTTTGATAGAGAGGTTCAGCTTCTTTATACCTTCCTTGGGACTTATAAAGTCCCCCCAAATTATTAAGACTTGTAGCAGTTGAGGGATGATTCTCTCCTAATTGTTCTTTATGGATAACTAACGCCTGTTGGTAAAGGGTTTCGGCTTCTGCGTACCTTCCTTGGGACTCGTAAAGTGTGGCCAAATTACTGAGAATCTTAGCAGTATGGGGATGATTGTCTCCGAATTGTTCTTTTCTAATGGCTAACGCTTCCAGTAAGAGGGGTTCTGCTTCTGGGTACTTTCCTTGAGACTTGTAAAATAACGCCAAATTATTGAGAAGAGAACCCATTAAAGAACGATTGTCTCCTGATTGTTGTTTGGCAATAGCTAAAGCTTGTTGATAAAGAGGTTCAGCTTCTGTATATCTTCCTTGTATCTTATAAAGTCTCGCCAAACTACCGAGACTGAGAGCAATATCAGGATGATTTTCTTCTAATTTTTCTTTTCTAATCGCTAAAGCTTCTAGCAAGAGAGTTTCTGCTTCTGTATATCTCCCTTGAGTCTGATAAAGTTGTGCCAAACCATCGAGATTTTGTGCAATTGAAGGATGATTTTCTTCTAATAATTCTTTATAGATAGCTAAAGCTTCTAGGAAGAGGGTTTCAGCTTCTGTGTATCTTCCTTGCATCGGATAAAGTGTTGCCAAATTGGTGAGAGTAGCAGCAGTTAAAAGATGATTATCTCCTAACTCTTTTTTAACAATAGCTAAAACTTTTTCTCCTATGGGTATAGCCTCATTATGTTTGCCTTGTTTCTGTAACTCAAGGAATTGTTGAATTAATTGTGTTGCTTCTGTTGATAGTTCTTCATCTTGCTTAGAAACCTGCGCTACAGTTTCCGCTACAGTGGGGGTTAATGTTCCCATTCCTAACCCCATCACTCCCAAAACTGCCACAGCAACCAATCCCGATTTTAGCCTTTCTTTCATAACTTATATCCTAGCCTTATTGTTCTTATGTATAGCAAGTCCCCTACTTGTCAGGGACAAATTTTTCTCGTTTTCTCGAACAAGGAATAGCGAAAAGTGCGTTCTTGGTGTCGGACCAAGTGGAGCAACTTTTCAAGACAGGGAACAGTTAATACTATTAAGTGTAGCTCATGAGTCTGAGAAATGCTACGCACTACGACAGTTAAAACAAGCTCAAATTAAAGGAGAAAATTAATGCGTTACGCTATTTTAATCGAAAAAGCAGAAAATAATTATGCAGCTTATGTTCCTGATGTTCCTGGTTGTGTCGCCACTGGTGCAACCTTAGCTGAAGTCAAACAGCAAATACAAGAAGCACTTTTATTTCATTTTGAGGGAATGTTAGAAGATTCAGAATCAATTCCTGAACCGACTACTCTTTGTGATTACATAGACATTAATGTTCCTGTTAAAATGTAATTGGAGAGAATATCAAATTTAGAATTATGACTAGCCTAAATAATCATTCCAACACCGATAATAACGAGTTGTCAATAGACGAACTCAACGCCAAATGGGATGCTCTAGAAAATGACCCCGAATTTCTGGCAAAACCTATCTGGCAGCAAATTGTAGAGATTGGTAACGTTGTTCCTCAATCAGAATGGCGTAAACACTTACCCAGAGACTTTGCCCGTAACTTTGAACATTATATGTATGGCGCACCCAGAGAAGATGAGGAAGAATGAGACAGATTTTCTTGTATATATTATATCTATAAAGATAGTTTTTGTTATAATTAAATTAGTGTATGAATTACAAAACCAAAACCTAATTATGACTAGCCTAAATAATCATTCAAATAGCGATAATAATGAGTTATCAATAGATGAACTTAACGCAAAATGGGATGCTCTTGAAAATGATCCCGAATTTCTGGCAAAACCTATCTGGCAGCAAATTGTAGAGATTGGTAACGTTGTTCCTCAATCAGAATGGCGTAAACACTTTCCTAGAGACTTTGCCCAGAATGCTGAACATTATATGTACGGCGCACCCAGAGAAGACGAGGAAGAATGAGACAGATTTTCTTAGATACCTTCTACCTAAAAGCATTAGCTGACAAAGGAGATAATGCTCATAGTCTTGCTATTAATATGGTAGCAAGATTGGGCAATTTTAGAGGTGTTACCAGTGAAATGGTTCTCACCGAATTACTCAATGCTTTGTGCAGTCGAGGACAATTTTTACGAATATCAGCTATTCGCTTAACTTCTAGATTACGAAATGATAAAAACACCCTAATTATCCCCCAAACTAGCGAACAATTTGAGCAAGCTTTCGACTTTTATAAAAGACGATTAGATAAGGGTTACAGTTTAACAGATTGTGCTTCAATGCAAATTATGAGACAACTAGAAATTAATGAAATATTAACCTTTGATAGACATTTCCAGCAAGAAGGGTTTAGAGCTTTACTCAGAGAATAATTATCATATATTCTATAAGGTAGATAATAGCGATCTCGAAGAGATCCGCAAAGCGGTGCGCAAATTTATAAACTCTATTTCAATTTTAATTTTTTCCTCGCTTCATATACCCATTGTTCTTCTTCAATTGTTAATTCTTTTCCTTGAGATAATTCCCAACATTTACGCCAATTTTCTTGCGCTTCTTCTGGCAAAACTTGAGCATAAAGACAAAAAACAGCCCCAGGATTTCGGATATATTTTTGATACGCTTTATTCTCAGCAATACTTTTAGCAATCAAAAGATTAATCATTGCATCTTCATTACGATTTTGTTTAAATCTTGCCCACCCTAAATTTTTATAAATACTATATTTTTGAACTTGTAAATTAAGCTTCTCGTTTTCAGTTAGTTGGTCTAACGTTTGCTCTCTTTCTGCTAATAAAACTTTTGCTTTTTCTAGTAATTCGACTGCTTGAGGAGCTTTATTTTCTCGAATATAGATATAAGATAAATTATTATAAGCATCCAAAAAATCTCCTTTTACTGCAATTAAATAATGTTTTTTGGCTTTATCTAATTCCTGTAATTCTTCATAAAGCGTTGCCAACTTATAATGAGCGTCTAAGTTATCTGGGTTGAATTCGATTGCTTTTACATATTTTCCTTCTGCTGAAGCTAATTGAGGTAATTCTTGGCTATTTTCAGGAGATTGTAATGCTTCCCCTTGTTGTTTATAGAACTCAGAAAAACAAGGAAAATTAAGAGTGATAATTAATAATCCAACAAAGATTATAAATGTTGTAAAAAGTTGAACTTCTTCATACCAATGTTCCTTAATATTAACCTTATTCATTAACTTAATAAAAACTTTTTCTCGTCCTTTTGTTAGTGCATTTTCAGTTTGCAATAAAGAAATGAAAGTTGAAAAAATAACAACTGCAATTTCTTGCCAACCAGAACCCCCTGCAAGAAATCGAGTTGCAATGGTTGCAATCAGTGTAAAATTAACCCCTAATAATAACAGTTTAACTATTTTAAATACCCAATCAAAGCGATTGCAAGGATGCTGTGATTCTCTACTATCTAAATACCACCACCAAGCTTTTGTAGAAATAGGTAAAGCATCTCGATATTCTTCTAAGTCAACAACTCCAGTTATTTTATAAGAATTTTGTTTTAATTTGTTATCTTGCTCAATTAATTTTGACCAAATCTCAACAGGAATTTTTCCCTCAGATTCTAATTGCTTCTGAAGCTCATCTCTAGCTGCAAGAAGATCTAAAATTTGTTCTTGATTAACTGAACGATTAGAAGTATCTAGATTGTCAAGAGCTATTTTGTAACGGGTTAAAGCAGCTTCAAGAGGTGTAAAATTAGTCATAATATTTGACTCCTAAAACTAGAAAATTTTGTCCCTCACGAGTATGGGAAATGCTACATATTAAACCACAGACATTCCATAAAAAGGTATAATTTCTGACCAATAGGGACGTTTTCCTTGTTGCCATTGATAATAGGCTAATTCTAAAACACTACTAGCAGTCATTCCTAATTTTGATGGGGTTATTAAGGGTGGACAAGATAAATTTAACCCTTGCAATGTTTTCTCCCATTCTTCGGGAATCATCACCGTATCATCTAAGATAATATCTAGTCCATTTTCTTGTTTATTTTTACAATAAATTCCTCCATAGAATTGACCTCTTGAGGCTTTCATTTGTACAAAAATAGGCTCATTAACAGCATGATTTTTCTGGTTAAACCATGCAAAAGCAGCTAAGCTAGAAATTCCAAATAAAGGAAGATTTAATTGTTGTGCCAAAGTTCGGGCTGTTACCATACCAATACGATTACTGGTAAAACTGCCAGGCCCTTTCGCCACAGCAATAAACTGAAAATCTTGCCAGGTTTTCGGTTGAATAAATTCTTGTAAATATTGATGTAAATAATTAGATAATTGTCGATCTACTTCCCAAGTTTTTGTATAAGTTTCTGTAGCAAAATTACTTAAACTCAATCCCAATTGTGAACTGGTGGTATGTAACCCTAAACCATAAACATCAGAAGTTAAGGAGATCATAAATGAAAAATAAATTGAGCAACAATCAAATCTTAATTATTTTATCAACTGTTGTTATATCTATTAAATAATTCATACTTTATAATTGATGAATGAGCAAATCTGGGAAAAATGTAAACAAAATCTAACTTTGCTCTCCAGATTGACTACAATTGCCTAAGCGAGCGTAACGCGACTTTTTCAGGAGCCAATCGTGACCCATACTACCCTAACAGCAAACCCCGCTAAATCCTTTGATCCGCAACACTTTGATAACTACGTGATGCACACTTATGGACGGTTTCCCATCGCCATTGAACGGGGAGAAGGGTGTCGTCTCTGGGATACCAATGGCAAGGAATATCTTGATTTTGTGGCCGGTATTGCCACCTGTACCCTTGGCCATGGCCACCCTGCTTTAGTCAAAAGCGTCAGCGAACAAATTAAATCCCTGCACCATGTCTCCAATTTATACTATATTCCCCAACAAGGAGAACTAGCAGAGTGGATCATTGAGCATTCTTGTGCTGATAAAATATTTTTCTGCAATTCTGGGGCAGAAGCGAACGAAGCAGCCATTAAACTCATTCGTAAATACGCCCACACAGTTCTTGACTTTTTAGAACAACCGGTTATCTTAACCGCTAAAGCGAGTTTCCACGGACGAACCCTTGCCACTATTACTGCTACGGGTCAACCTAAATATCAACAGGACTTTGAACCTTTGATGCCTGGGTTTGCCTATGTTCCTTACAATGATATCAAAGCTATTGAACACGCGATCGCAGACATGGATGAAGGAAACCGTCGGGTTGCTGCGATTATGTTGGAACCCCTCCAGGGAGAAGGGGGCGTAAGACCGGGAGAAATTGATTATTTTCTGCGTTTACGGAAGATTTGTGACGAAAATAATATTCTTTTGGTATTTGATGAGGTGCAAGTCGGTGTAGGCCGCAGTGGTAAACTGTGGGGTTATGAAAACTTAGGGGTGGAACCAGATGTATTAACCAGCGCAAAAGGGTTAGCTGGAGGGGTTCCCATCGGCGCGATGATGTGCAAAGAGTTTTGTAACGTTTTGACCCCTGGAACCCATGCAAGTACCTTTGGAGGGAACCCTTTAGCTTGTGCAGCAGCTTTGACGGTCCTGAAAACCATTGAGGAAGACAATATTCTACAAAATGTTCAGGCCAGAGGGGAACAGTTACGTACTCGCTTACGAGCGATCGCACAAAAAGATCCTACCCTATTTACGGATGTGCGGGGTTGGGGATTAATTAATGGAATGGAAATTAACGAGGAAATGTCCATTACTTCCATTGATATTGTGAAAGTGGCAATGGAAGAAGGGTTATTATTAGCCCCCGCAGGACCTAAAGTTTTGCGTTTTGTTCCTCCATTAATTGTATCAGAGGAAGAAATTGATGAGGCTGTTGATAAGTTACAAACAGCTATCAATAAAGTTTGTGCCGTTGCCGGTAATTAGAATAATAACAAAAGTCCGTTAATTTTTTAACGGACTCTTGTTATGATAGCCAGTAATGAAATGAGGAAAGGATGATTATGAGTGAGGATATTACAAAACGAAAATTACTGGCTGCTATTTCTCATGGATCTATTTTTTTTAGTGCCACTTTTGTCTCTATTGGGGTTCCTATTGTTATTTTTTTCATATCTAATGATGAAATCGTCCAAAATAATGCGAAAGAGGCTTTAAATTTTCATTTCAATGTTTGGGTATATGGTATTGTTTTTGGAATTTTAACTGTTGTTTTAATCGGTTGGCTATTATTAGCTATTTTAGGTATTGTCATTGTGGTTATGCCTATTCTTGCTATTATTAAATCCCTTAGTAATCCTAATCAAGTGTTTCGCTATCCTTTTATTTTTAGGGTTTTGTAATCAATTGTAATTACCTTGAATAGCTGTAATGACTACAGTATTAATAATATCTTCTACGGTACAACCTCGACTTAGATCATTAACCGGCTTTTTTAACCCTTGTAAAATAGGGCCAATAGCGATCGCTTTAGTTTCTCGTTGCACTGCTTTATAGGTATTATTTCCTGTATTTAAGTCGGGAAAAATAAATACTGTTGCAAGTCCCGCAACTTCTGAATCTGGCATTTTTTGCACTGCAACGGCCTTATCTACCGCAGCATCATATTGTATCGGCCCTTCAAATAATAAGTCAGGACGGCGTTTTTTCGCTATCATAGTAGCCTGTTTAACTCGTTCTACATCTTTTCCTATTCCCGACTCTCCTGATGAGTAAGATAGTAAAGCAATTCTGGGAAAAATACCGAAATTCCGGGCAGTTTCCGCAGAAGTAATGGCAATTTCTGCTAATTGTTCTGCGGTTGGGTTCGCATTAATTGCACAGTCTCCATACACTAATACTTTATCAGGCAAACACATGAAAAATACAGAGGAAACTAGCTTATATTCTGGTTTCGTTTTAATGATTTGTAAAGCTGGTCTAATGGTGTTTCCTGTGGTATGAATTGCCCCTGAAACCATCCCATCTGCATCCCCTGAATACACCATCATTGTACCAAAATAAGACACATCCATCAACATATCTTTGGCATTTTCTAAGGTTATTCCCTTATGTTTTCTAACTTCGTATAGTGTCTGAATATAATCATCTGATTTGGGACTTTTAATCGGGTTAATAATATTGAGACTATTAATATCTAATTGAATTCCATGACTTTGTATTGTGCGTTCAATGCGATGTTTTTCTCCTAGTAATGTAATATCAACGATGTCTTGAGATATAAGGGTAGCAACTGCTTTGAGAATTCGGGAATCTTTTCCTTCTGGTAAAACAATATGACGCTTATATAATTTCGCTTTTTGAATTAAATTATAAGTAAACATTTTAGGGGTTATTCCCTCAATTTCTATTTTATCAATCAGATGTTCTAAAATCGGTAAATCAACGGATTTATCAAACAGTTCAATACTCCAAGTAATTTTTTCTATGTCTCCTGCTTTTAAAGAACTATAAATTGTTTGTAAACGAGAAGCAGTTGGATAAGTATAAGTATCAACCCAAAGGATAGGTAAGGGATTACTTAAACCTGCAATTAGACGACCAATAGAACTCTCTAACTCACATTCTGTTGTTAAAAGTATGCCAGCTAAATTAGGATAATTTGTGGATTGATGTGCTTGTAATGCACCGATAATAACATCCCCTCTATCTGATGGTGTTACCACTAGATCATTATCCCGTAATTGAGTAATTGCGTGCTGCATTTGCATCGCAGCAATCAGATAATTAAACACTAAATTATTTAAACGCTTTTCACCGTATAAAACTTTTGCTTTTAATTGTTCTGCTACTTCTGTCATTCTCGGACTATCTAGTTTTTTATCATAAGGAATGACTGAAAATAAATAGTTATTTTTCTTGTAAGTATTTTGTAAATAATCTTGTATGATTTTTATATCAGACTGAGTAACTTTATTAATAATGATTCCTAAAATTTTACAGTGTTTATCTCGGTAAGAATCAGCAACAATTTTAAGAGAAATAATAATTTCTTCTACGGATTTTTGGTGACCATTCCCTAAAATTAATAAAGAACATCCCAATGTTTTAGCAATAGCAACATTGATGTCGAAAGCAAAAGCAGAGTTTTCTCCCACATAATCAGAATTTTCACAAACAATAAAGTCACAATTTTTTTCTAGTTTCTTATATTTAGTAATAATTTTATCTAAAATCTCATCTAATTTATTCTCTCCCATAAGATGATTAAATTCAGAATAATATAAACCAAAAGAATTATCATAGGTTTGAGATAATTTAAAATAGGACAGAATTAAATCAATATGTTTATCTGGTTTATTATCAATAGGATCTTGAATAATGGGTCTAAAAAATCCAACTTTTGTGGTTTTTCTCAGAATTAATTCAATAATTCCTAAAGCAATTAAAGATTTACCACTTCTGGGTTCAATGGTACTGATATAAATTGAATTTGTCATTAGTGATACATTACCTTAACAAGAAAAATAAAATCTCTGTATTAACATACAGATTTCTATTCAAAACTTCTAACGGTTATTATAAGTTTAGCAAAACTTATTAATTTTTCGGGTGTAATCAGAACTTATTTTAGTAGGGATACGTACTATAGATTTTGATGTAAGTTTTAAGCGGAATTTAGCTAATAGACAAAACAAAACTTACACTAATAATTAATCATTGAAATCAGGTAGAGATATTTCATAAACGTCTCTACAGTACGGTGTTTAGGGTAGTAATAAATTTTTATTCAATCAAAAATGTTTTACTTCTTCCATTAAAAGTAATACAGTAACGATTCAAAAAATTCCGTCCCAGAATAATCAAACCATCCGTATCACTATCGGGACAAGCATACACTTTAATTTTAATAAATTCACGATAATTAAAACTTATTTGTACTCGATAAGGAACCACAATAATTTTCTGTTTTCCGACTCCATAAATAACTGATGTATTTCTGCCTCGAATAAGTTTAACTGCTTGCAGTTGAGAAATAATTGAAAAAGGAACTAAAGTACAATCAGAACCTGTATCAAGAACCCCTTGACTTACTATTAATGTCATAGATTCTGATTGTCTAATTTGTAATTTTATTAAAGGAATTGATGGAGAGTTGGGAATTTCAGTGTACTTTCCTTCAAACATTATCAGGTTTCTTAACTTTCTCAATAAACATAGGTTTTAGTCCATATTTTTTTTCGACTAAATCTAGTAATTGTTCTTCATCAATATTATATTCTAAAACTTTTCCTTCTTCAAAATATACATAATAATTTTCATACTCTAATAAAAGCTTGGGTAGCATCTTATCAAATAATTTCCCTTGATGTTGTAAATATTCATAGGTAGCTAAATCAGGATAAAGATTTTTAGCTATTTGTTGATTAGCTACTTCTTCTTTTAGTTGTAGTAGTTTTTGTACTTCAGAGATATGATCATAATAATAAGCTAATGCACTCAAAATTAATGCAGGCTCTAAATGTTCCCATTTTTTTATAACAGCATCAACAGATTGATTGAGTCGATAATAATCTTCAATTAAATAGGTTAAAGGAATTTTAGTTCCTTCAATCATTAACAGCATTTTTTCTCCACTTTGTATTTCTTCTAAATGAGGATAAAATGAAGCAGATAATCCCTTAGTTGGTTCACCCATAATTGATTATTTCTAATTTGTTATTAACTAATTATAACTGATCAGTAGTTGGTTTGAGGAACGAAACCCAACAATGTGAGTTATGTCTCTAAGTTATTGCTTCTCAAAAATAACGGATAAATTATTAGCTGGCATTTCAACCTTTTCTTTAAATATTAATCCTTTTCCTTCAGCAATTTTAATAACATCCTCTAAATCTCTTACACCCCATTCTGGGTTTTGACTGAGTAAAGATTTATCAAACGATTCGTTACTGGGTGCAGTATGTTTTCCTCCTTGTTTATAAGGTCCATACAAGTATAAAATACCTCTTGATGGTAAGATTCGTTTTGCCCCTTCCAGTAATCCTAAACAAGCTTCCCAAGGAGAAATATGAATCATGTTAATATTAACAATTGTTGTGATATTTAGCTGGTGTTCTTCAATTTTCCACATAGAATCTGCTGCATTGATATTAAGAGGAGGTTGAATATTCTCAATTAAACTCTCTTGTCTCCATGCTTCAATGCTATTTCTAGCTGTCGGATTCGGATCAGAAGGTATCCACTGACGAGGACTAAAAGCAGGAGCAAAAAAGATACAATGTTCCCCCGTTCCACTGGCAATTTCTAGAATGTCCCCTGATGATGGAAGTACCCTTAATAATACCTCTAAAATCGGTTCTCTATTCCGTTGTGTTGCTGGAGCATATTGTTTAAAATTGTTCATAATTTTCACTATTTTATTATTTTAAGTAATTGTCTTAATCGCTGCTTCCAAAGCCAAAGAAATATGAGTCCAATGAGTTCCCCCTTGACAGAAAACGATGTACGGTTCTCTTAAGGGTCCATCCGCAGAAAATTCCGATGTACTTCCATCAATAAATGTACCCCCAGCCATCACTAATTTACTTTCATATCCTGGCATTTCTGCTGGTACAGGGTCGAGATAAGAACCCACCGGAGAATAGGTTTGAATAGCACGACAAAAAGCCATTAATTTCTCAGGAGAACCCAACTTAATCCCTTGAATAATATCCCGACGAGGAACCATCGGCAAGGGGTTAACTTCA
>JAAUYI010181606.1_pt1 | contig 10784 bp, 8 predicted proteins | sample 7278041 | NCBI WGS metagenome assembly JAAUYI01 (sample SAMN14350216, study PRJNA611818) | marine sediment metagenome | isolation source: surface marine sediment (0.6m) | place: French Polynesia: Moorea | collected 2018-08
GTTTAGGAAGCACCACGCTATCATACTCCTCAAGTAATTTTAATTATTATGGGTAATATTTCAGCATTTTGATTTAACTATCTATCTAAAGGATGAAATTACTTTATATTTTATCCTTCCCAGGTAGTGGAATATTTATTTCTAAAGATAGGCTACATTTTATTCAAAGTGAAGCTAGATTGATGGGGCAAATATTTTTAATAATAGATCGTATTGGAGGAGGAGTAGAAGTTTTCCGTCATATATGGATTGCTCGAATATTATTAGTGGGATAGGTTCAAAGAAGCGTGCATAATACCAATTTGCAGTCTAAAGCGTAACTTTCAACATCGTAGTTTGTCGAACAAAACGCCGACTAATCTTGGAATCCGCCGATTAGACAATTAACTTTAAAGTATTGACAATTGTTTGGTCAACAATTAACCACCAACAAAACTACTCAGTAATTTTCAACTCTTCTAAATTCCAAAAAGCTCCTCCTAAAGCTGAATATTCTATAGTTTGAATATTATTACGCACTGCACCCAATGCTAAAGGATTAACTAAATAAATAAAAGGTACTTTTTCTTCAACCAAAGTCTGAATTTCTGCATAAATAGCTTTACGTTTTTCTGGATCTAATTCCCTGGCACCTTTGATAAAAAGCTGACCGATTTCTTCTTCCCAAGGGTCTACTTTTCTACCTTGAAGTGGAGTTTGACCAGGTTTTGGTTTTTGATTAAACATATGTAAGCTACCATCAGGGTTCCAGATATTCGCTCCACTATTAGGTTCATTACCACCAGTAAAACCAAGTAAAACACATTCCCACTCCAGGGAGTTACTGAGTTTATTAGTTAAAACATTAAAAGCGATGGGGCTAAAATTCACTTGAATCCCGATTTTGCCCAAATCTCCAGCTATTTGTGAACCCATACCTTCCCTAATTTTATTACCAGAATTAGTAGTTAGGGTAAAGCTTACTCGGTTACCTCGATCGTCTAGTAATTGTTGCTTGTTATTGTACTTAAATCCAGCTTGTTTTAATAACTGTCTGGCTTTTTCTGGGTCGTAATCATAGCCTTTCAAGCCATCATAATAAAAAGGTGATTGTACCGAAACAAAAGATGTTTGTGGTTCACCCAAGCCTCGATAAATATTATTTACCATTCTTTGGCGATCGATTCCATAAGCAATGGCTTTTCTGAATTTAAGGTTATTAAACCAACGAGATTTAATCGGATTGACTAAAGGCTTACCATTTCTCGAACCAGTATTAAGATTGAAAAGAATAAAAGTAGTTCCATAGTTAGGACCACCATTATAAATAGTAAAATTGCCTCGGTCTTCTTCTTTTTTTAAGAGAGAAAAATATTCAGGATAGACAAAAACAGAATCTAACCCACCAGAACGAAATTGGAGTAAAAAGGTATCAGTAGATTCAACTATTTCCCAGACTACTCTGTCAATGTAAGGTAATTGATTTCCTGCTTCTTTTTTCCAGTAAGAAGGATTGCGCTCAAATACTACCCGTTCACTGGTAGTGTAATTTCTAATCTTATAAGGACCACTAGCGGGAATTTTTCCTGGAGGAGTATCTACCGACCAAGTAGACAGAAAAAGCAAATTTCCATCTTTATCTTTTTTTTCAACCGTTTCTTTTAAAATGTGAGCAGGTAAAATTCCCGTCCCAGTTGTTCCTAAAAAGGGAGCGAAGGGTTCGGGCAAGGTAAATTCTATTTGCAAGTCATTAAGTTTGCGTACTTTGGGTAAAGCCCTACTTTGACCAATACGTAAAACATCGCGCATCCCAGTGGGAATAGCTTCGTTAAAGTAAAGTTGATTGTAAGTAAAATCTACATCATCAGCAGTGAGGGGATGTCCATCCGACCATTTTAAATTTTCTTTAAGAGTAAATACAATCCGCAGCTTATCTGCTGAAATTGACCAAGATTTAGCTAAAGATGGTTTTATTTCTCCTGTAAAAGGGTCTTGCTCTGTCAATCCAGCAAAAATCATCCCGCCAACATCGCTGCTAGTTTTATCTTGAGAAATTACAGGATTAAAAGTTTTCGGTCCTTCAAGAATAGCTAGTACTATTTGAGGAGGCTGACTAGCATCAGATTTTAACATAGCTGGATTGCAGCCAGTAATAACCATAGCTGTAACTATAGCTAAAGCAAGCGTGCTTTTCAACGGCAACCTTTGTCCTCTCAATTTCAGCCATTTAGGAATGGAATGGGAATAAGTAGATAAACGCAAAATTGACTAATCCTCGCTCGACAATAAGATCGTAACTAACAACTCCAAACTTCGGCTAACCCTACTGACTATCTTGACGACCTAGTTCGTAAACTCCACAACCCATACACGCCAAAATTCCGATACTAATTGCCCAACTGCTACCTAACCTAGCTTCTACGCCCCAATTACACCAAATTCCTGCAACTAAAAAAGGAATAATACTAAATATAGAAGCATAAAAAGCATTTTGCGCTTCTCTGGCAGGACGAGTCTCTTCAAATTCCTCCATAGAAGTATAGAGCGACCGCTCGGCAAAATTAAACCATCTTACTAACTGTTCGGTAATCCATTCTTTGAGAGACGACAAACTAAGGTAGAGAGCTAATCCCCATAAACACGAACCAGCTATCGTTGCTGTATTTAACTCAATCTGAAAAGGTAATATTTCTATCTGCATAACAAATTTTAATTTTAAATATCTTCACAAAAAAGTGCATGAGTAAGCAAATTATGTTCATATAATTACCTGTATTTTTACTTAATTTGTAGCTTGCTGTAAAAATAATTAGATTGTATATTGGGAATGTTTATAGAAGATTTTTCAAGCGTGGGTAACGTTATTTAAGTCGGTTTATCGACTTTTTTACTATTCTTGGATAGAGAATATCTTCTGTAAAAATTCTGGGCTTGATAGACGTAGCTAATAACAGCCAATTACTAAGTAATTTATGACGTTCCTGAACTAAAGAAAACATGATGATTAATTGTCTCAGAATAAAGCAACATCGTTTAATGTTACTTGCTGTTTTAGTCCTATCTATTTGCGTGGGAGTAGGTGGATTTAAGCAAAAGCAAATCCAAGCACTCGATGCACCAGATAAATCGACATCTCAAACCCAAAAAATAGCCAGTACTGCTTGGCAATACGGCTCGTTCCCGGTCGAAAATTTTCAGTCTTACACTTCTCCTTTTGGCTATCGTCTCTCCCCTATTGATGGAAAAAAACAATTCCATAACGGTTTAGATATGGCTGCTCCTTTGGGCAGCTATGTTCGTAGTTGGTGGACGGGCAAAGTCGTTGAAGTTTCAGACAACACACCTTGTGGTACTGCGGTAATTGTCGAGTCTGGAAGCTGGCGACACGCCTACTGCCATTTAGATGGTCATGTAGAAGTTGCTGCCAAAGGTCGTTATATGATAGACCGCAGTGGTGGTATTCAAATTTGGCAGGGTCAAGAAGTACCTGTGGGCATGAGAATTGGTCGTGTTGGTATGACAGGACGCACTACAGGCCCTCATTTACATTGGACTCTCAAATTTAATGGCAGCTATGTAGACCCGGCTTTGGTTTTGAAAGAGATGTTCAAACAACAAGCCATGCTCAAGCCAGATCCCCTTGGTTAATGTGTTTCTCCTTCAAAGAGTATTAAGCAACAAAAAAATTATTAAAACTTAATATTTTTGGAGGGCAAACTATTAAAAAATACTAAAATTTTCTGTTCCATTTTCAGATAATTAAGTTATTTAGCTCAAACATTATATTTATTAATATTTCCCGTTTTACTGGGGGTATTTTTGGTTGTTTAAAGACCGAATAAACTCCCGCAAAATGTCTGTTTTAGTCCGCTTTGTCTTTTTAGCGTAGCGGTTTAAGATTTTAAGCTCATGTGCGGGAACTCTTATATTTACTTGCTTCTGACACATGATCCCCTTTAGTTATTTGCTATTTTAGATTGACTTACTATCAATATGCTATACTTTTAGTATACCAAAATACATTATTAGTTAAGACACAAAAGTAAATACAAAAAAACCAAATATATACTGTCATAATAATTATGACAGTTAAGAATATTTGCTGTAAGTTCAGAAATAGCAAGCATTCTAGTTTAGTCATAACTGTCTTTTATTAAACAGCTATCACCTAGTCTTAAGAGTCACGAAATAATTTTTATAAAGGCTTAAAAGGCTGAAGATAGCCTTTAGGAGAAGAGAGATTTAATCTCCTTAAATTGCCAATGTTTTATCTTAATAAAATCGAGCGAGCTAACCCTAGCTCAGATAGCCCAATTTTGGGTCGTACCTTGCCTTCATTATTAGATGAGGCAGTCGATCGCTCCCCTAATCATACTGCTTTCAATCAGTGGACAGAACAAGGCTGGAAGTCTATATCTAACCAAGAATTTCTGACGGCTGCTGAAGAGTTGGCGTTAGGATTACTAGAACAAAACTTAGATAGGGGCGAACACGTAGCTTTCTTAATGCACAGTGATGTCAATTTTTGCCTGGCAGACATGGGTTGTCTGCTAGCTGGACTGATTGACGTACCGATCGATCTAACTCAAACTCTAGAAAATATCGTTTTTATTCTGCGACACTCAGAAGCCAAAGCCTTAATTGTTGCCGATCTCGATTTACTCGCTCAAGTAGTACCCTACCTATGGGATACTCCAAATTTGCAGACTATTATTGTTGCTGATGTTCCCCATAATTGGGAGCAAAAAAGAACACAACTACTAACCTGCGATCGAGATTCGGCTATAACCAAACAGGAAGTCGAGTCCACTAAGATGTCAGCAGAAGCCTGTTTATGTATTCCCATGTTGCTCTGTCAGGGACGAGAAGACCGAACCTGCCCTGAATTGCCCCAATGTATTCAATTATTATCGCTTGAGGAAATTCGAGCCCAAGGAAAGGAGCTATGGTGTGAGGCTCAACGTCAGCAATTGCGATCGACCATTGAGCCTCAAAATTTAGCGACCATTATTTATATTGCGGGAGAAACAGGAAAACCCAAAGGGGTCATGTTAACTCATGAAAATATTTCTGCCGATATTTTAACTACTTTTAAAACTATTCCTGACCTTAAGCCAGGAGTAAAAGAAACCATACTTTCTTTTTTACCTCTAACTCATATTTTTGCACGGGCGTTAATTTACGGTCATATCAATTACGGACACGATCTGTACTTCACTACTCCCAATCGGGCAGTCAAGGATTTTCAACAAGTTCGGCCGACCATTGTTGCCACTGTCCCCAGATTACTGGAAAAGGTCTATCACAAAATTCTCGACCGCGGTGGCAAACTGAAAAGCTGGAAACGGATTATCTTTAATTGGGCGTTAAAGCTAGCTCAAAGTTACCAACTGGGTAAATCACCGGGACTATTGGACGCTTTCGGGCTAAAACTAGCAGATAAGCTTGTATTTTCTCAATGGAGAAAACCTTTTGGTGGCAGACTAAAATATTTCATTAGTGGTGGTGCAGCCTTAAAAGCCGAGCTTGCTAATATTTTGAGTGCAGCAGGTATGACCGTACTCCAAGGTTATGGTTTAACCGAGACTAGTTCGGTGATCTGTTGTAACCGAGATGGCTTAAATCGTGCCGGGACAGTTGGATTACCCATTGCTGGAGTAGAAATAGCGATCGCTAAAGATGGAGAAATTTTGGTTAAAGCTCCTTACGTGATGCAGGGCTACTATAAAAACCCAGAAGCCACTCAGTCAGTTATCGATGAGGAAGGCTGGCTACATACAGGAGACTTGGGAGAATTTACTCCCGAAGGTTTTCTCACTATTACCGGCAGTAAAAAAGACTTATTTAAGCTTTCTACTGGCAAGTACGTTACCCCCGAACCTTTAGAGAGTCATGTCAAACAATCTCCCCTCGTCAGACAGGCAGTGACAGTGGGATTGCAAAGAAAGTTCTGTGGAATGCTCATTTTTCCCGATCTAGATAAACTGTACGAGCGTGCCATGACTATGGGTTGGCATTTAACCACAGCAGATTTACTCAAACAACCCGAAATTGTTGCTCTCTATCAAGATTTAATTGATGATGCTAATAAACAGTTACCTAGTTGGTCAAAAGTAAAGCGATTTCAGTTAGTTGATGGCAATCTCACTCCAGAAAATGGGCTACTGGATTCTAACCTCAAAGTTAAAAGAGCCAAAGTTAATGAGGTATTTGCTGCGGAAATAGATTCTCTTTATGGAGAGACAGAATTACAACGAGTTGTATCTCCAAGCATTGTCACTAAAACTTTCATCAGGTCATTCACCAGGAAAATTACCATCAAAGTCAAGCGGTCATGGCGATCGCTCAAAAACTATCTTACCCTTCCCTCCTTCGAGGGGTGGAAACTACAAAAAACACCTAATTCTGAAGAATTGGAATAAAGGAGAAAAGCTCCTAGCTAATAGCTATTAGCTAATCAATTGCTGACAGCCCTTAAAGATAACAAAATCAGGTTGAAAAATTATGTTTAAACCATTCCGAACTGCTGCCGTTTTAGGTGCAGGAGTCATGGGTTCTCAAATTGCAGCCCACCTAGCCAATGCCGGCTTAACAGTTCATCTATTGGATATACCTGCTCCAGAAGGAAACAAAAATGCGATTGTAGAAGGAGCTTGGAAAAAAGCTCTCAAACTCAAACCCCCGATCTTATTTACGGAAAAAACAGCCCGTCGCATTACTCTGGGTAATTTTGACGAACATCTCGATCGCCTGGCTAATGTCGATTGGGTAATTGAAGCAGTCGTGGAAAATTTAGCCATTAAACAGCAGTTAATGGCACGATTGGAAGGCGTTATCGGTAAAGATACGATTATCTCCACTAACACTAGTGGCTTACCCGTACGAGAAATTGCTCGCGGATTGCCATCATCGTTTACTCATCGCTTTCTCGGTACTCATTTCTTCAATCCACCCCGCTATCTTAAATTACTAGAACTGATTCCCACCGAAGACACTGACCCTCAAGTACTAGTTCGACTGGAGTGGTTCGGTCGCCTGCATCTAGGCAAAGGAGTAGTAGTTGCCAAAGATACTCCTAACTTTATCGCCAATCGCATTGGTATGTATGCAACCATGCTGGGGATTAAAGGCTTTACTGAAGAAGGATACACTATTGAAGAAATCGATACCCTCACTGGTACTCTAGTGGGCAGACCAAAATCGGGAACTTTTCGTACAGCCGATCTAGTAGGACTAGATACCCTAGCTTATGTCACTAAAAATCTCTATCCTGCTATTCCCCATGATGAAAGCCGTGAAGTTTTTCGGATACCACCATTACTAGAGAAATTGGTAGCAACAGGAACTTTAGGGGCAAAAACAGGTCAGGGATTTTATAAAAAAGAGCGCGGTCAAATTCTCTCTTTAAACCCCAAAACCTTTGCTTACGAACCAGCCAAGCCTTTAGATTTAGGGGATATTAAATCGATGCAAAAGCTGGAATTACCAGAAAGGTTACGCGCCCTGTATCGAGATTCTGGTCGAGCGGGAGCATTTTTCCGCAAGATGATCTTATCTATACTCAGTTACAGTTCTTATCGCATTCCCGAAATTACCGATAGTCCCGTAGAAATCGATCGCGCCATGCGCTGGGGATTTGGTTGGGAACTAGGGCCTTTTGAAATTTGGGATGCCTTGGGTTTTAAAACTGTAATTACCGATATGCAAACAGCAGATATCCCCTTAGCCGACTGGGTAACTACGATGGTAAAACATCATCAGGTTGGTGGATTTTATCAACGAGAACGAGAAAAACACGGGGACAAAGAAGAAATCAAAGTTTATGTTCCCAGTCAAGGATATGTTGTTTTGAGAACTCCTCAAGATGAAATCGACCTCGATGTAATTAAAGCCGAACCAGAGCGTATTCTGTGGCAAAACGAAGAAGCAGCTTTACTCGATCTAGGAGATGGAGTAGTTCTGTATGAGTTTCGCTCTAAAGGCAATACTCTCAGCTTTAAAGTCATGAATGGGCTGACAGAAGTATTAGATATCTTAGAAACCAGCAATTATCGAGGCATGGTTATTGGTAACAGTAATGTCAATTTCTGTGGTGGTGTTCATCTTGCAGAAGTCGGTAAGCTGGCCCAATCTGGTCAATTAGAGGCGATTGACGCTCTTGTGGTTCAGTTTCAAACAACTCTCCAAAGAATTCACTACTTCCCCAAACCAATTGTTGCTGCTGTCAGAGGATTAGCTCTCGGTGGTGGTTGTGAATTAGTCATGGCTTGTCCTCAAGTAGTAGCATCGGCAGAAAGCTATATTGGCTTAGTAGAACTGAGCGTGGGCTTAATTCCTGGGGCTGGTGGCATTATGCGCATGGCAGCCTGGGCAGCAGAACGAGCAGCCAACGAAATCGCACCTCAGATTCAACCATTCTTACAAAAAGTCTTTGAAACTATTGGGATGGCGAAAGTTGCTAATAGTGCTCACGAAGCCCAAGAAATTGGTTTTATTCAACCTACAGCCAAAATTGTCATGAATAGCGATCGACGTTTATATGTGGCGAAACAAGAGGTTCTACGTCTCGCTCTCGAAGGTTACGCACTCATACCCGAACGTAATTCTATTATGGTGTTAGGTCGTCCAGCCAGAGCAGCATTAGAAAATGGAGCTTATGTTTTCCAACAAGGCGGATACATTTCTGAATACGACCGCTTCCTTGCCAATCGTTTGGCTTATGTTTTAACTGGTGGGGAATTGTCTGCACCTTCTTTAGTTAGCGAAGACTATCTACTACAACTAGAACGAGAATCCTTTGTTCCCTTACTCAAAGAACAGAAAACCCAAGAGAGGATCGCTCATTTGCTTAAGACTAAAAAACCCTTGCGTAATTAATAGCAGGGGCGTTTCGCGAAACGCCCCTACAGCGAACGTCCCTAATTTTATAAGATTTTTGATTAATTATTTAACCATGAATAAAATGAACGAAGCATATATAGTCAGCAGTGTGAGAACTGCTATCGGTAAAGCACCACGGGGAACTTTGCGTAATGTCCGCCCCGATGACCTCGGTGCCACTGCAATTAAAGGCGCGATCGAGCGAGTGCCGGGACTAGCCCCCGAACAGATCGATGATGTGATTATGGGCTGCGCCTTTCCTGAAGGAGAACAGGGATTCAACTTAGGACGCATTGCTGCTCGTCGGGCGGGGTTGCCTTATTCTGTACCTGGCTGCACCGTCAACCGTTTTTGTGCGTCGGGATTGCAAACTATTGCCATGGCATCCCAAGCGATTATGACAGGACAAGCAGAGGTTATTGTCGCTGGTGGGGCAGAATCGATGAGTTTGATGCCTATGGGGGGTAATTATCTCTCTCCCAATCCAGATTTGCTAGAACAATCTCCCAATACCTATATCACTATGGGGATTACGGCAGAGAATGTAGTACATAGGTTCGACATCTCCCGACAAGAACAAGACCAGTTTGCCCTGCGATCGCATCAACACGCCTTAGACGCGATTAGATCTGGTCGCTTTAAAGCCGAAATTGTTCCTGTTACTTTTAAAGAAACAGTTTACGACCATGGCAAAACCCAAACAATCGAGCGGGTATTTGAAGTAGACGAAGGTCCCCGTCCCGATACTAGTTTAGAAGCCTTGGCTAAATTAAAACCAGTTTTTAGACTCAACGGTACAGTAACTGCTGGTAACTCCTCCCAAATGTCCGATGGGGCAGCAGCAGCAGTGGTGATGAGCAGAAGAATGGTTAACGAACTGAGAGTACAACCCATGGGGCGACTACTAGGCTATGCTGTCGCTGGCGTACCCCCAGAAATCATGGGCATCGGCCCCGTAGAAGCTGTCCCTAAAGTACTCAAACAAGTCGGTTTAACATTAGACGATATTGGTTTAATCGAACTAAATGAGGCCTTTGCAGGACAATCTCTTGCCGTCATTCACAAACTAGGACTGAACGAGGAGATTCTTAACGTCAACGGTGGCGCGATCGCTCTAGGACATCCTCTCGGTTGTACGGGTGCAAAACTGACTGCTACCTTACTCCATGAAATGCAACGGCGTAGTATTCGGTACGGAATGGTAACCATGTGCATTGGTGGCGGAATGGGTGCTGCGGGAGTGTTTGAAAACTTGATGTTATGAGTTCGGAGTTCGGAGTTATTTAACAATTAACTCTCCCTTGCCCCTCCACCGATTAATGACGAACTCCAACCAATAAATCCCTCTCTGCGCTCTCTGCGTCCTCTGCGGTTTATTATTTCCAAAATTTGCTTCTTACCAATTACTAATCAAGATCATTTGCCACACAAATTTAAAAATCTTTATGAACATTTCTTTTCCCACAATCATTATTCCTAGTCTCATCTTGCTGTTCGTTATTTTAGGTTATATTGGTGTTCCCCTTTGGACATGGTCGCTATACATCGCAGCAATTTTAGGAGTTTGCCAAGCACCAATTTGGCTATGGAGTATCTTTGGTATTCTGGCGTTAGTTGTTAATGTTCCTCAATTGCGTCAGCTAATAGTTACAGCCCCAATTGTTAAAGCCATCAAAACTCTCAAACTCTTACCCAAAATTTCCGCTACCGAAAGGGAAGCGATCGAAGCTGGTAATGTCTGGGTAGATGGCGAATTCTTTTCTGGCAAACCCAATTTCCAACGTCTTCTCAGCGAACCCTACCCATTAATACCTAAGACTCAATTTCAGCTAGATAAAAAGGACAGTCTGTCAGACACGGGGACACAGAGACGCGGAGACACGGAGAAATATAACAACTCCGAACTCCGAACTCCGAATTCCGAA
>JAAUYI010204479.1_pt1 | contig 10767 bp, 10 predicted proteins | sample 7278041 | NCBI WGS metagenome assembly JAAUYI01 (sample SAMN14350216, study PRJNA611818) | marine sediment metagenome | isolation source: surface marine sediment (0.6m) | place: French Polynesia: Moorea | collected 2018-08
ACTTTACTCCAGACATTATTGCCCGGCAATATAGAGAAGTTTTACATGGAGAAACAGAAACTATCTCGGTAAACGTCGATTCATCTATTAGAAGTTTGGGAGTTTAGAAATTACTTGGCTAATTCTGTTTCAATTGCTTGAATTAATTGGGAATAGTTGGGAGTAACGCTACTCGTAAATCTAGCTACTACCTCACCTTGTTTACTAATTAAAAATTTCTCAAAGTTCCAAGCTACATCGCCTTGGGGATTGGCATTTTTAGTTAGCTTTTCATAGAGAGGATGTTGTTGGCTTCCTTTAGCATGAAGTTTATCAAATAGCTCAAAAGTAACCCCAAATTTAGTTTCGCAAAATTTAGCAATTTCCTCATTAGTACCTGGCTCTTGTGCGCCAAAATCGTTACAGGGAAAACCTAAAATTCTCAAACCGCGGTCGCGATATTGCTGGTTTAATTGTTCTAGACCTTTATATTGAGAAGTATAACCACAATAAGAAGCCACATTAACAATTAACAGTACCTTACCTGCATATTCAGATAACTGTTTATCTTCACCGTTCATTGTTTTGACTGTAATATCGGAGATAGTGTTACTCATGAGATTAATTACTAAATTTTCGCTCCAATTGATTCCCTATGAATTTTACAATATCATCACAACCCAAGCGAATAGCTTCCTTTGATGATTTATCTGTCAGAGTTTACGAAGAAGACAGAGAATTAGCCCAAGATGCTGCTAGACTTGCTCGCAATTACTTACAATCTCGTCTTCAACAGCAAGAAATAGCCAGGTTTGTTTTAGCCACAGGCAATTCACAAATTAAATTTTTAGAGGCTATTACTACTGAAGAGTTAGACGAAGTCCAAGCAGGATCTTCTCTAAAAGGGCAGAGTACCTTGGACTGGTCGAGAATAATCTTTTTTCATCTGGACGAATACTTAGGAATTTCAGAAGAGCATCCTGCTAGTTTTCATTATTATCTACATCACAAAGTAGAACAAAAAATCCCCTTACAAAAATTTCATTATCTTCAAGGAGATGCGCTTCAACCTCTTGAAGAATGTTACCGCTATAGTAATTTGTTGCGACAAAAGCCGATCGATCTTTGTCTTCTGGGTGTTGGAGAGAACGGGCACTTAGCTTTTAATGAACCAACAGTAGCAGATTTTGCCGATTCTCGGTTAGTAAAAATTGTCAAATTAGAAGAAACAACTCGTCAACAGCAAGTAGATAGTTGTTATTTTTCTAGTCTAGAAACAGTACCTCAGTACGCTTATACTCTAACTATTCCCGCAATTTGTTCGGCTAAAAAAATTCTTTGTTTGGTATCGGGAAAACATAAAGCAGAAGTAGTCAAGACGATGTTACACAGTCCTATTAATATTAATTGTCCTGCTTCTATTTTAAGAAAGCAAAAACAAGCTACCTTATTTCTCGATCGCCATTCAGCTAGTTTACTTTGACTGCTGTTTTTCTTCTCTTGGTTTTACAGGGTTTTTACCAAGTAAAAACAGTAGCATACTACGAAGCTTATCTTTATCTCGATCGCTCGTCTTTGTTTTCAGATTTAGTCTACTTCAAAAGAAAGCGGTTTGGGCTTATCGATACCATAACCTTGAGCGTAATCTACACCTAGTTTACGTAGTTTTTCAATAATTGGTTCATTTTCGACAAATTCAGCAATAGTCTGCATATGCATCACATGACCAATGCGATTAAAACAGTCTACCGTAGCATGATCTACGGGGTCGTCGAGAATATTTTTGACAAAACTACCATCTATCTTGAGAAAATCTACAGGTAAATTTTTGAGATAAGCTAAAGAACTCATCCCACTACCAAAATCATCGAGAGCAAAAAGACAACCCAATTGTTTTAATTCATCGATAAATTCGGCAGCTTTGGCTAAATTAGAAATAGCAGCAGTTTCGGTAATTTCAAAACAAATATTACTATGAGAAATAGGATAAAGAGCAAATTGCTCTTTTAAGAAGATAAAAAATAAATCGCTATTAATACTAGCTCCAGAAAGATTAATAGTGTAAATTACGTTAGTACTATGATTGCCTGGAAGCGTTTCTTTACTTTGTTGACTTTGGCAGTAATTATGATACGCAGCAAAAAAAGTGGCAATTACCCAACGATCGATGGCTGGCATAAGATCGTAATTTTCGGCAGCAGGAATAAATGCCATTGGAGGTACTAACTTTCCTTCTGTATCTAACAGACGCAACAAAATTTCATAGTGTTCTTGGCGATTTTTCTCTTTTAAAGGAATAATTTTTTGGCAATAGAGACAAAAACGATTCTCTTCTAAAGCGCGAGTTATACGAGTAACCCATTGTCTTTCTTTTCTTTGCCTAGTTAATTCGCAATCGTCATGACGATAGACAAAAACTCGATTACGTCCTTTTTCTTTGGCAGCGTAGCAAGCAGCATCTGCTGCACTCAATACACTACTAAAATTATGACTATCTCGGTCTATAGCAACTAAACCAATACTGACACTAAGAGTAAAAATTTTGTCTTCCCAAGAAAACCGAAATTCTTGAATTAAAGTTCTAATTGTATTAGCAATATGCTCTGCTTCATCAAGAGAACATTTTTTTAGTAAAATACCGAATTCATCACCACCAAGACGGGCAAAAATATCAGAAGAACGAATTAAACTTTTGGTTAGTATAGTTAATTGACGTAATAATTCATCTCCTCCTACATGACCACAAATATCGTTAACAACTTTAAACTGGTCTAAATCTAAATAACATAAAGTATGTTGAGCGACGTTTGCTTTACTAGTTAAAATTGCTTCGGTTACTTGTACTTCAAATTCTTGACGATTATATAATCCTGTTAGAGTATCGTGTTTAGTTTGCCAAAAAAGCTGATGTTCTAATTGGCGAGATTGAGTAATATCACGAGCACAAGCATAAATTAATCTCTTGTCTATGTCCGATCTAGCTTTCCACTCTAACCATTTATAAGAGCTATTTTGACATAAGTAGCGATTTTCCCAATAAATTACAGAAGTTGTTTGAGCGAGTTGTTCGATGATTTCTAAAGTTTTAGCTCGGTCTTCTTCATGAACCAAGCTTGAGAAAGGCTGAGCTATTAATTCTTGTGTCGAGTAACCAATAATTTGCAGAAAAGATTTATTAACCTGCTTTAGGTATCCGTCTAACCCAATCACGCAAAATAATTCTGAAGAAAGATGAAAAAATATCTCTAATTCCCTAGGAAATTTTATACTAATATCTTCAGAAAACTCTAACTGCAAAGGTTGTTGGCTATTTTTTGATAAGGTCATAAAATAGAAGATTTCTGTTAATTATACTTATTAATTAGAGCGATCCCGCATCGGCAGTGCAAGAAGTAGAAACGTTTTTAAGGTTTCTGCCAAAGAATGCACGCCGAGCAAGGGAAAGGGCGAGTGGTGACTTACACAAGTATCAGTCATTGATTTGCAGTAAATTAGTCTAGAAATTAAATAGATAGTATTATGAGTTGTTATATTGCAATTATTATTCTGTATCACCTAAATTTAATAAATTTTCTAGCAAATTAATAACCGTAATTATACTTAAATTCTTATTCTTCTTACTTTCTTCATAAAAAAATATTAAGAGTAATTAGAGCGAGTTTATTTACCAAGAAAAGATAGTAAAATTGACAATAATTAATTAAATATTTAAAATTTTGGATTCGACCGATAATAATTTTCACTTCTATTTCCAGCTTATTTTTGCTTGTTCTAGTACATAAGCTGATACTTCTTTAATTTCTTTCTCTGTAAGACGGTCTTGATATGCCGGCATATTATTTTTACCATTGGTAACTAAAATTGCGATCGCTTCAAGAGAATCTAATTTATTTCTATGCAAAGCCCTTAAAGATAAATTTTTGCCCCGTCTGATAATATTACCGCCATGAGGATGACATCCCGCACAATTGATTTCAAAGATTTTAGCAGAGTTATCGATATCTGCTGCCAAAGAAGCAGGAGAAAAAACCGAAAAAATTGATAATAGCAATAAAATCAGCAAAAATCGTCTCATTTTTATCGAGCCTTTTTTTTCATGATTAATAATTAATACTAGGGCTTAGATGAATAAGCTGTTAGGCATTACTCTATCTATCGTAGCTTTTGGTTAAGATTTGAAACTTGCAAAATATCGGTTAAGGTAGAACAATAGTTTTTTTGCCCAAAACTGGCTGAATTGACGCAGTTTTGATAAACAAAGTGACGATAGTTTAACGAGAATTTACTCCAAGAATCCATCTGAATCCGAAATACTTTAATTAGAATATTAGCTAGCCAAATTGATAAAGGAATACGGAAATAAATTTTTTTATTAAAATAAGCAGCCACTTCTTTAATCGCTTCGTCAACGGTAATAGCAGATGAACCCAAAACGAACTGATTACCTGCTTTTCCTGTTTGGGTATCTCTAAATGGTGAAGGCGGACGATCTACTAGATAGCTTACAATTTGAGCGATATCATAGGCATGGATAAAATGAAAACTACCATCGGCTTTTAAGTAACGAATTAAGCCAATCCATTTAGTTACCTCTGGTATACCAGAAGAAAGATGAGAAATAGGCTTATTTTCATCTCCACCAAAAACTAGGGTAGGAAATAAAGTAGTAATGCGATCGGCTATGGGTAAACTAGATAGTCGAGCAAAACACTGATATTTAGTCCGAATGTAGTCTATACCAAAACGCTCTGCTTCAGGTAATAATTCATTATGGCGATCGAGAATACTGGCAGTAGAAAAATAAAGAACTTGCTCGCAAATATCGGGGTTCAACATCTTAAGCAAAGCTAGAGTTTTGACTACATTAATTTCATAAGCTTCTGCTGCACCACCCCAAGCCGTTGCCACCAGAATAGCAACATTAATGTCTTTCTGCAACAGATTACTATATTCCTCGATATTACGTAAATCTCCTTGCAGAATATGAATACCAGGACGATATTGGCGATCGAATTTTAGTTTATCTGGATTTCTAACTAGTAAAAATAACTCATGGTCTGTTTTTTGAATCAAATTTTCGGCAATATAGTGACCGATACAGCCACTAGCACCAGTCATAAAAATGCGCTTCATCTTAATTTAAGTAGCAAGTAGCGAGTAGCAAGTAGCGAGTAGTTAGTAGTTAGTAGTCAGTAGCAACTTACTGATGGGAAAGAACTTATTTCTCATAAAGATATATGTAGTTAAAATACACATCAGCTTAGTTAAAAAGGAAAAAGCTACTAAATATAATACATATCTTTCTCCTTTTAACTTTAGATAGCTTTTCTCAAGTAGATAAGGTACGAAATTTTCCGTCCGCGAAGTGACTACCGAAGGTCTCTGCGAATTCCGAACTTATTTTAATCGATCGACTTGCTTGGCAGTTTCAAAGAAAAAGCGCACATTGTCTTCTGGAGTACCAACTAATACCCCATGTCCCAAGTTGAGAATATGACCGCGATTTCCTGCTTTGCGAACAGTATCGACAATGCGGTCGCGAATAAAATCTTGCGAACCAAATAAAACTCCAGGATCGATATTACCCTGTACTTTCATATCTTTTCCTAGTCTAGCTCTGGCTTCTGCCATATCTACAGTCCAGTCTACACTGACAATATCTACACCAGATTGTCCCATTCTTTCTAACACGCCCGCACTACCACTGATATAGAGAATTAAAGGAGTATCGGGATGAGTTTCTTTAACTTGACGGACTACTTGTTGTTGATAGGGTAAAGCAAAGGTTTCGTAGTCTTGAGGACTTAGTTGTCCAGCCCAAGAATCGAACAATTGTACTACTAGCGCGCCACAATCAATTTGATAGCGAACATAGATAGCGATCGCATCGGCTAGTTTACTCAAGAACTGATGAAGCATTGCCGACTCAGAAAAAGCCATTCCCTTAATAATAGAATAATTTTTAGAGCTTTTTCCTTCGATCGCATAAGCTGCTAGAGTCCAAGGTGCACCGACAAAACCTAAAACAGTTGACTTATTACCGACTTCAGCACGCAAAGTTTCTAAAATAGTCTTGATAAAAGGTAAAGACTTTTCTGGGTTTAAAGAATGAAGACGATCGATTTGTTCTTGGGTACGAATCGGAGTTTCAAACAAAGGTCCTTTACTCTCAACGATATCAAAATCGATACCGATACCAGGTAAAGGGGTTAAAATATCTGAGAACATAATTACCCCGTCGGGTTGAAATGCTCGCCAGGGTTGTAAAGAAATTTCAATAGCAATCTCGGGATTTTCGGAACGTTCCCTAAATCCAGGATATTTTTCTCTTAGATCGCGATATACTTTCATATATCTACCCGCTTGACGCATCATCCAGACAGGAGGACGGTTTACAACTTCTCCACGAGCAGCTTTTAAAAGTAAAGGAATTTCGTTATTTTCTGTCATGATATTTATACTTTTAATAGAGGCATTTTTGAGCGCAATTGCTAGCTTACCATTCCGCGAGTAATCAACAGATATCTTGCAACCCCACGGTATAAATCTTGGTTAAGCCAAGCGCGCCAAAGTCTCTAGTAGTAAGTGAATAGATTGACATCATTAAATATAAGTATGTCAAGAAGTGTTAAATTTCCTAAGTTCTTCTGACTTGGTAATTCTATTTTTCAAGCAAGTCTAGACCTTTTTTGACCGTGTAAGTAACTATTTAAAAATAGTCAAAATCTTTTAAATTATCATAAATTTTCGGGCAAAATTGTATAAAGCCATCTCTTCTAACTGGACAAATATTCTGAGATAGAGATATTTTGGGGGAGTATTAGTTATTTTTAAAAAGTATTTTATCTCTAGTAATGAATAAAAAAAGTTGGAACATAGCTAGCTTTTATTTGGCTACTATAACTATTCCTATCTTTACGACTTTACCTACTTTTGCTTTTACTATTAATTCAGAGAAAGTGTCCAATATCACAGCTAAAGATATTAATAAACCTTTTACTATTCGTTTCGATGGTAAAGTTGAAGAACAAGATATATTTGGTCTTTCTTCTGAAGCAAATTTGCAACTAACAAGATTTACAACTTCTCCTCAAAAAACCACGGCAGTCTTTGATGTCATCCTCAAAAATACATCTAGCAATGGCATTAAATCCAGAGTATCTGTCTTTGGTTTTAACACAGATACTAATATTAAAAACGCTTATTCTCAAGGTCTTTTTAGTACTGCTGTTTTAGATGGTTCTTTACCCAATCATCTAGGCTATGCAGATGTTTGTTTTAATAGTGGAGGAAATACTCGTAATTGTAAATATAGTTCTGGAGGTATTAGTAACGAACATTCAGAATTATTTTCCTTGGAAATAATTTTTGATTCTGAGGTTGCTGAATTGGAATTAGCTGACTTTATAGTTCGCTATCAGGGTATTCAAGGACTTGGTGGAAACAAAAAAGGCAGAGGATTCGGAATGACAACGGAAATACCAGAACCAAACACAAATACAGCTTTAGCTTTATTAACTGTAGGTAGTTTAGGCTGGCTAGCTAAAAAAAGTAAGCAATAAAATTTTCTCTCATTCTCAATTATGTTTCGATCGTGAATTAGCCTGAAAATTTATAAAATTTTTTTGTCATGTCCTATTTGGCAGATATATAGGCTATACGTCAATTACTACTAAAAGATTTAATAAACCGTTAATTAACCTTCACAGCTCGATCGAATCCTTTAAATAGGTAAGGATTAATTATAATTATTTTGATAAAAATCTTGTCTTTCTTGTTCTTTGATGTATTTCAATTCTCGAACGCATTCTTGACTCATGCCGACAATAAAGCCGATAGTTGCTCCGATTAAACCATAGTGCTTATAGGGCGAATTTTGCGTAAGTTGACTATTGGTCAATTGGATTGGTTTTAATTCTCCTCTGCTCATTTCTGCTGTAGCTAGTCCTAAAACGATACCAAGGGAAGCTGTCACGAAACCAGAGAATACAATTAATTTAATATTCATTTTGACAACAATAAAAAACAATAGCTATCTTTATTGTCCCAAAATAGTCATTTTTCAGATTACCCAATCAACATTTCTTGATGTTCATGGTAGTAGTCAAATCACCTTAAAATAACTTAAGCTAAGAAGTTGATTAATGTGGCAAGTTTTTAATTGTATCATCAAAGATTTTTGCTCAATCAAGGAATAGAACTAAATGTTTGACAAGAGAGCTAGCGGGATATTACTTCATCCCACTTCTTTACCGAGTCGTTTTGGGATTGGAGATTTAGGAGACAGTGCTTACAACTTTGTTGATTTTCTTGCTGCCAGTAACCAACAAGTTTGGCAAATTTTACCCATAGGGCCTACTGGTTACGGTAATTCTCCCTATTTATCTTATTCTGCTCTAGCAGGAAATCCTTTACTAATCAGTCTAGAAAAACTGCAAGCAGATGACTTATTAACTGCAGAAGAAGTAAACTCTTTGCCAGATTATCCTGTAGATAGAGTAGACTATAATTTGGTTATTGCAACTAAAATTCCTCTTCTGGCTAAAGCAAGCGCTCGCTTTCAACAACAAGCAACACCAAAACAGCTACTGAAATTTCAACAATTTTGTAATTATCATAATGACTGGTTAGATGACTATGCTCTTTTTATGGCAGTCAAAGAAGCTAATAAGGGAGCTAGCTGGCATACTTGGGATGCAGAAATTGCTAATCGTAAACCCAAAGCTATGGCAGAATGGGCAACTCGTCTTAAAGATGCCATTTTCTACCATAAGTTTCTTCAGTATCAATTTTTCTGTCAGTGGACAGAATTAAAACAATATGCCAATAGCCAAGGAATTGAAATTTTTGGCGATATCCCCATCTATGTCGCTCACGATAGTGTAGATGTTTGGGCGCACCCAGAAATTTTTCGCCTCGATCCTAAAACAGGAGAAGCAGCTTTGATGGCTGGTGTACCACCAGACTATTTTAGTGAGACAGGACAATTGTGGGGAAATCCCGTATATAACTGGGAAAAACTGCAAGAAACCAACTTTCATTGGTGGATTCGCCGAATAGAAGGGATGCTGGAATATGTAGATATTATGCGCATCGACCATTTTCGGGGTTTTCAGGCATACTGGGCTGTACCCGAGGGAGAAAAAACCGCGATGAATGGTAAATGGATTGAAGCTCCAGGAGAAGAATTTTTTCAATTACTCCAAGAGGAATTAGGAGAACTACCCATAGTAGCTGAAGATTTAGGGGTAATTACTCCGGAAGTAGAAGCCTTAAGGGATAAATTTGAGTTTCCTGGGATGAAAATCCTGCATTTTGCCTTTGATTCCGACAGAAGTAATCCTTTTTTGCCCTATAACTACGTCAATCGCAATTGTGTTGTTTATACAGGTACTCATGATAATGATACTACTGTGGGTTGGTTTTACGATCGATCGCCAGAAGAACAAGCTAGAGTCGTCGATTACTTAGGTTGCGTTTCTCCTAAAGGACTTCACTGGAGTCTGATTAGTCTTGCGTTAAGCTCTGTAGCTAATACAGCTATTTTTCCTTTACAAGACATTTTAGGTTTAGGGGCTGAAGCCAAAATGAATACTCCTTCTCAAGCAGAAGGAAACTGGGAATGGCGGTACCATCCAGATGCATTGAACGACCGTGGGTTACAAGAACATTTAAAGTATGTAACTTATCTTTATGGTCGCGCACCTAATGATTAAGTAAGAGGTAATAGGTAATAGGTATTAGGTAAAAACCCCCATCTGATACCTATTTTATTGGTTAAATTTAGGAGATGTGGGCGTAAATAAACTTACCAGTTATACAAAATTACTCATTACTCATTACTTATTACTCATTACTTCTGCGAAGCAGTACTAGCCACCAAAAAAAACAAAAACCATTATGCCAATAATTAGTAGGGCACCCGCAGCAATAAAAGAAATTAGTAATAGTGATAATTGCCGTTCCAGTTTTTTATAATCCGAACGCAGCTTAAAAACTTGATTTTTAGTCTGCTTTAAATCATTAAATAAACCTTCTTGTACTTCGTTTCCGCGAGAATTAAATGTTTTTTCTAATTTGAGCAAACGTCGAGCGAATTCTTTTTCTATTTCAACTAAATTACCTTCTAACTTTTCTTCCAACTTAGTTAACTTTTCTGGCTCTGAAGTCTCTCCTAGCTTACCACTGCCCTTAACTAGTTTTTCTAATAGTCCGGGTCCAAATTGGGAATAACCCTTATATATATAGCGAATAGCAGTAGTTAGTTCGGCAGCAGGAGTATTTTTTTGTAGATAGCCTTTTGCTCCTGCTTGAATCGCTTGATTTAAATATTCTTGGTCTTCATGACTACTCAATACCAAAACTTTAGTTTGAGGAAAACGCTGATTGATAATTTGCAACGTAGTAAAACCATCTATTCCTGGCATTTCTAGATCGAGAATAACTACATCAGGATTGAGTAAGTCGATTTGCTCTAAGGCTTGAACACCACTATCGGCACTGCCCACAACTTCAAGATCTGATTCTGCCTCTAAATTCATTTGTAGAGCTTGCCTAACCAAGTTCTGATCGTCAACTACCAGAACATAAATCATATTTTGCTATCCTAGTCTTCATCAATAATGTAACTTAAACCTTCAAAAAAATAAAAGTTCTAGAGATATATATATATATATAGATGACTGGTGTTAAAAACAATCAGCCGATATAATACCCGAAGCATAGCATGGTAACTAATTATTCAAAACTTTGACTTTCTTTGATATACTGTGAGTTATGGAAAAGAGG
>JAAUYI010216237.1_pt1 | contig 10765 bp, 2 predicted proteins | sample 7278041 | NCBI WGS metagenome assembly JAAUYI01 (sample SAMN14350216, study PRJNA611818) | marine sediment metagenome | isolation source: surface marine sediment (0.6m) | place: French Polynesia: Moorea | collected 2018-08
GGAATACAGGATGTTCTGGGGGAGAAGCCATATAGTTTAGTTGATTGGTCAAAACGGTTGTGGGATCTTCGTCTTCCTGGGCGGTAGGTAAGATAGTTTCGACTAAAATGATGTTTTTGATTCTTTGGGGTCTAATGGTGGTAAAAATCGCTCCTAGTACCGAACCTAAAGAGTGTCCCACTAAGACAAAGGCTCTTCCTGCTAAATTCTCGACGATCGCATCAATGTCTCCCAAAAAGTCAATTAGGTTATACGAACCACCTTTACCAACGCGATCGCTCCTTCCATGTCCCCGCAAGTCGGGAGCAATTACACGATAACCTTTTTGAGCTAGACGAATTGCTACTTCCGACCAAGCTGCACCCTGTTCTAAAATACCATGTAAGCAAAGAACTAATGGCCCTTCTTCTGGCCCCCAGGTACAGAGACAGATTTTTAGTCCTCTGATGGTAATTAAAGTTTCCTCCATCAGTAGATCTACAACATCGGTATTGGCTTCTTGAGGTAGTTCGTAGTTTAGCTGTTTGGCAAGTTGCTGACTGTATCTGCCTAACGGGTTAGGGAGTCTGATTTCTCGCCAGGTGTTAGCAAGTTGAGCCTCAATTTTTTGATGATTGAGAAAGTTAGGATCGCCTAGAGACATAGCCGTACTACTTACACCATCGGTCATGCGATCGCCTTGATAGGGAGTTAACAACGCCTCATTAAAGGGAATGTCTAAAAATTGGCAAATTTCTGTCATTACCTGTCGGGGTTTACTGACTAAATCTTCGTAATAAACCAGATGATAGCGTTCTGGGTCGATCTCTTGGGCAAAATCGAGTACATTTTGGTTGCTATCGCGCCAAATTAATTCTGCCATCTCGTAAGGATCGCTCTTACCACCGATTAGTTTATCCATCCGCATCCGCGCAAAAGATTCAATTACCGCATAGGGATGACGAACCAAATGGATATATTTGGCATTGTTAAAAATAGTTTCTGCTTTATCTAAGGTTTCGCGGTTGCTGGCATAGCTAGGCGATTTATCTAGTAAAAGGCGACTGCCACTTAGCTGCTGTAGCATTTGATAGACTTGGGCTACCGACAGATTTTCGGCAATTAAATCTTCAATTAATTGTTGACTTTCTTCGGCATTAATACCTTTTAAGCTCATAAAAGCCCTTTTTAGCCCTTCTCCTAGTTGAGAAACCCCTAATTCTCGCTCTCGCTCTGTCATCGTCTCGAATGGTAACAGATGTAATTCTGGAGGTGCAGATATATCGGGGTGTCCAGCTAGCATCACCCGTAGTAAAGTCGAACCAGAACGAGGACTGGAGAGGATAAAGGCAGCAGGGGGTAATTTATCTTTGATTAGGTCTAATTTTGCTTGAGATTCGTTGACGGCAGCTATACTTGCTTGTTGATGGGTTTTGGCAAATTCGACCGCTAAATATTCTGCCAAAGTAGTAATTTGCGGATGTTCGTAAAATTCTCTGGGATAGAGAATCAACTGTAAATCGGCTTTTAATCGGTCGATCGCTTCCATCACCATCAAAGAATCCATACCCAGATCTAACAGACTCTTGTCAAGAGAAAGATCGGCAGGTTGGATCTGGAGAATTTTCGCGATCGCCTTTTGTAAATAGTCGGTTAGATAGGCTGGACGGTTTTCGGCTGTGGTTGCTAATAATTCCTCTAAGATCTGCTTGTTTACTGCTGAATTGCCCTCTGTTTCTGACTGAGGGACTAATCGAGCAAAATAATTAGACTGTTGTAGATAGGGGAACTTCTGACTTAACTGTTGCCAATCTGCACTGATAACGCCCACCTGAGTTAAATTACTAGTCAATAACTCCTCTAAAGAATCCAATCCAGACTGGGGATTAATTAAATTCAAGCCTGGAATTTTAAATCCTCGTTCTACCGCCATGCCGCTATCTCCCCAAGCACCCCAGTTAATGCTTAAAGCGGGTAAACCTTGACTGCGACGATAACGAGCGATCGCATCTAAACCTGTATTAGCGACGCTATAGTTGCTTTGTCCTGGCGAACCAATTAAAGATGCCACCGAAGAGAATAAAACCAAGAAATCCAAAGGAAGATCTTTGGTACACAGGTGTAAATTCCAAGCACCAGTTACTTTCGGGGCAATAACTTTATTAAATCTCGTCCAAGTTTGCCCTTGAAGCAAGCCATCATCTAATACCCCCGCTGCGTGGATGACTCCCTTGAGGGGAGTAGAAGGGGAGAAGACAAAAGCTTGTTTTAGAGAATGGTAATCGGTAATATCGGCTTGGATGACTTTAACCTTAACGCCTTGTTGTTCTAACCCCTCGATTTGTTGTCGAGCCTCTGCTGAGGGCTTACTTCTGCCCAGCAACAAGAGATTTTTAGCCCCTTTAGTTGCCAGCCAGTGAGCGATTTTCAAGCCCAACGAACCCAATCCACCAGTAATTAGATATGCACCCTGACTATCAATTGCTCGCTCTGACTCTCTAGCTACTGTTAAGCGTTGTAAGCGAGGGACGTAGACTCTATCTTGACGAATTGCCAGACGATCTTCATTGGTTTTGCTGCTGATTACCCTGAGTAAACTTTCAGCTTCATTTGCTTCGGGTTGGCTATTAAAATCGACAATGCCACCCCAATATTCAGGATGTTCCATGGCGATCGCGCTGGCAAATCCCCAGAGACAACTGGAAGCCACAGCACCCGCATCGAGCTTATTGGTAATTTCTCGATCGCCTCTGGTTGCCAACCAAATCGGCGCAGTGACGGAGTTGGCGTACAAAGATTGAACCAGATTTAACAGATTAGTACAGTGCTGTTGCTGATAGCGATTAATTTCTGCAATAGTTTCTGTTTGGGAGTTATTTAATCCCGTGAGATAAATAATACCCTGCAACTCTTGGTTATCTTGCAATATCCCAGTCAGATCCTGAGAACTAAAATAACTTTTTTGGATCGGGATATAGGCTTGTTGCTGTTGTTTGAATTCAGCCTCTAACTTAGCTGCCAAACCGCGATCGTCAGCAAAAATCAACCAGGGATGTTGACTGAGTTCGATCGCCCTATCGGAGTTATCTCGATCTATCTGCCATTCTATTTGATAGAAATCGGGCTTTTCTGGTTGCTTTTGAGATGGTAAAAATACATCCAGTTTGCTACTAGCTCGATCCTTTTTAGTTAACCAATAACTTTGTCTTTGAAAAGGATAGCTAGGTAAAGCCACTTTTTTGCTGCTAACACCGAGATTAAATCTTTGCCAATCGATTTCTACTCCTTTAACGTACAGACAAGCGACGCTGTGGTTAATTTGCTGCCAATCTTGTTTTTTGGGACGAAGACTGGGCAACCACTCAGTGTTAGTTTTTCTAGTATCGCTAGATAAAGCCGAACGTCCCATCCCCAATAAAATCGGCTTAGAACCAATTTCTAAAAAGATATTGCATTTTTGCCCTATAGTTTGCATTCCCTCCGCAAAGCGCACTGGGGCAACTATATGATTTACCCAGTATTCGGGAGTAGCTATTGTTTCTGTTGCCAGTTGACCCGTAACATTAGAAACTAATTCGATCTGGGGTAAATTATACTCAATCGACCGAGCCACACGACTAAATTCTGGCAAAATAGGCTTCATTAACGGGGAATGAAAAGCGTGGGAAACTTTTAATTGTTTGGTTTTAGTTCCTCTGGCTTGAAACCCAGCGATCGCTTTTTGGACGGCGGTGGCTTCTCCAGAGATCACAATACTCTGAGGTGTATTAATAGCTGCGATCGCTACTTGGTTATTCAAAGATTCGATCGCCCCTCTTACTTCATCTTCAGTAGCGAATACGGCATACATTTCCCCTGCTTGGGATAAACTCTGCATCAATTTACCCCTAGTAGCCACTAGTTTTAAACCATCCGCTAAACTAAAAACTCCAGCCACGGTAGCAGCTACGTACTCTCCGACACTATGTCCGATTACTGTTGTCGGTTGCACTCCCCAATCCAACCACATCTGGGCTAAAGCATATTCTAGGGCGAAAATTGCTGGTTGAGTATAGACAGTTTCATCTAGGAGAGAGGAATGAGAAGCCAGTCGTGAAGCACGACTGGGATAGAGAACTTCGAGCAGAGGTTTATCTAGATAAGAATCGAGAATTTCTGCACATCGATCTAAAGCTTGTTTAAAAACTGGTTGGGTTTGGTAGAGTCGAGCGCCCATGTTTACATATTGCGAACCCTGTCCTGTAAACAAAAAGGCGATCTGATTATTACTGCTGCGATCGACTCGATCGCCAATAATCCCTTTGTTTGCTTCTCCAGCGATAAATTGAGCGAGTTTCGATTGCAGTTGCGATTTAGATTCAGCAGCGATCGCCAAACGATGATTAAAATGAGTCCGTCCCGTATTAGCGGTATAGCAAATATCGGCTAAATCTAGATCTCGATCGTTTTCCAAATAGTCTTTATAGCTTAAAACTAAATCACTTAACGCCTGTTCGCTTTTCGCTGAAAGAGTCAACAAGTGCAACGAACGTTGGGGTAATGCATCTTTCTTCCCACTTCCCAAATTCCCTAAATCCCCACCCTCGTCAAGAGGATTTGATAACTCACCTAAGACTACATGAGCATTAGTACCACCAAAACCAAACGAACTTATCCCTGCATATCTTGGTTTTTCACTCTGCCAAGGCTGTAGTGACTGGGGAATAGTAATTCCTGTATCTGAGAGATCGATTAGGGGATTTAACTGCTTAAAGTGGAGATTTGGAGGAATAGCTTGATTTCGTAGACACAGAACGGTTTTAATTAATCCTGCAATTCCTGCTGCTGCTTCCAGGTGTCCGATATTAGTTTTAAGCGAACCGAGATAACAAGTTCGCTCCTCCTCTCCCAATACCGCCTTAAGAGAATTTACCTCAATCGGATCGCCCAAAGATGTCCCCGTACCATGAGATTCAACATAACCAATAGCTGCGGGAGTAATCTTAGCATTCGCCAACGCTTGACGAATTACTGTCTGTTGTGCTATTCCGTTAGGTGCAGTTAAACCGTTACTTTTGCCATCTTGATTAATTGCCGAACCCTCAATGACTGCTAAAATGCGATCGCCATCTCGTCGGGCATCTGCCAACCGCTTGAGAATAATCACCCCACAGCCTTCACCCCGTACATAACCGTCTGCTTCGGCATCAAAAGTCTTGCAACGTCCGTCTTCTGCCATCATGCCTGCCAGAGAGAAGGTTTGAGTCAGTTCGGGAGATAACATCAAATTTACCCCACCCGCGATCGCTAAATCGCATTCTCCTGTTTTTAAACTCTGACTTGCCAGATGGACGGCCACCAGAGACGAAGAACAAGCGGTATCTACCGCCAAGGAAGGCCCTTTTAGGTCAAATAGATAGGAAAGACGATTGGCAGCGATACTATGGGCGTTTCCCGTGCCAGCGTAGGCATCTGGATCTACGCCATAATGAAACCTTAGCTGAGAATAGTCACTGCTACTCATGCCAATAAAAACACCAGTATTACTACCAGTTAAATCTCGCTCCGCTATGGCTGCATCTTCCAAGGCCGTCCAACTAACCTCTAATAACAATCTTTGTTGCGGATCGATACTTTGTGCTTCGCGGGGGGTAATACCAAAAAACTGCGGGTCAAACCGATCTACATTCTCAATGAAACCACCATAACTAGATTCCGACCAGCGATCGCTCGTACTAATAGCATCCTTGCCAGCTTCTAAAAGTTGCCAAAAGCAATCGGGATTATCTGCACCAGGAAAACGACAACCAATACCGATAATGGCTATTTTTTGCCGATGATTGCTGTTCGCCTCAGATACCAAAGATTTTACTTCGCTATTGGTTACCAATTGTCCCTTGTCAATTGTTCCCTGGGATAAATAGGCAGCTAGTTCGCTAATGTTGGGATAGTCAAAAACAATAGTCGGAGAAAGTTTTATCTCTAGCCAGTCTTCCAAATCTGCTGATAAACTAACCGCATCGACAGAATTCAAACCAGAACTGGCAAAAGGTTCGTGAATATCTATTGCTGAGGGAGAGATGCCCAAACGCTGCGCTAAATTCTCAATCAACCAATTTTGGATCTGATTTTGTCCCTCGCCAAATTTACCTCTAGCGAACCAGCGTTTTTTGCTACTTTTGCCATCTATTCCTCGATCCTTTAATTCATCTTTCCCAACCGTATTTAAACTACCATCTAAATATCCTGCTTTACAGGCGTGGCGTTGAATTTTCCCGCTGGATGTCTTAGGAATGCTGCCTGTTTTCAGTAAAACTATGGCGTGAGTTTGTAGCTCGTGATGTAGGGCGATCGCTTTTCTAATTGCTTTAGTAACTTCTTCTACATCGAGTTGACGCAGATGGGTTCGTTTGATTTCTAAAGTAATAACTAGCTGTTCTTTTCCTGCTAGATCTACTGCAAAGGCCGCGCTATTTCCTGCCCTGATTGCCTCATGAGCCTTGTCTGCCGTTAATTCAAGGTCGTGGGGATAATAGTTACGTCCGTGAATAATTATTAGGTCTTTTAAACGCCCCGTAACAAATAATTCTCCGTCTCTTAAAAAACCCAGATCCCCCGTGCGCAACCAACCTGCTTCTTGAGTATCCGCCAAAACCGCATTAAAACTGTAACTGGTTAATTCAGGTTGATTCCAATATCCTTGGGCGACGCTATCGCTTTTTGCCCAAATTTCACCGATTTCCCCGTCTGGACAGCGAGCGAGAGTATCGGGATTAACAATGAAAATACTTTGCCCTGGTATATTACGACCACTACTCACTAAAGTAACTTTATTTTCTTCATTGCTGGGAGCAACTGCCCGATTTTGCTCTAGGGCTTTACTATCGAAACTAGCGATCGCCGGCTGTTTGTACTTATCTCCCCCTGTAATCATCAGGGTAGACTCTGCCATACCATAACAGGGATAAAAAGCGGCGCGATCGAAACCGCAGTCGCGAAAATACTCACTAAAGCGAGCGATCGTTTCCGCTCTCACTGGCTCTGCACCAGAAAATGCCAGTTCCCAACAGCTTAAATCCAGAGTGGCTTTTTGTTCGGGGGTAATGCGGTCTACACAAAGATCGTAGGCAAAATTTGGCCCGCCATTAGTAACCCCTCGATAGCGAGATATTGCCTGTAGCCAACGATAAGGACGCTGCAAAAAGGTGACAGGAGCCATCAAATACATAGACAACCCGACATACATTGGCTGGATAATACAGCCAATTAGACCCATATCGTGATAAGGAGGCAACCAAGCAACAGCAGTATGCTCGCGGTTATTTTGAAAACAACGATCGATGGTGAGGGAATTAGCCATGATATTGCCATGACTGACCATTACTCCCTTTGGTTTTCCCGTCGAGCCACTGGTATATTGCAAAAAAGCTAGACTATCTGTACTGATATCTGGATGTTGCCAACTTTGAGCCAAATCGAGTTCAAAAGTATCAGTAGCGATAAATTTTATCTTTTCGGTAGCATGGTGATGAACGAACTTATCAGCAACCTGGTCTCGAATCGATTCAGTGGTGAGAGCCAAGCTAGCGGATGCATCGGCTACGATCGCCCCCAAACGTTCAACAGTACGATTTGCCCTGGGCGGGTACACTGGAACGGCTACTACTCCAGCATATAAACATCCCAAAAAAGCCGTAATAAAATCTAGCCCTGGTTGATACAATAACAATGCTCTCTGTCCCCGAGCCTGATGACTCTGCAAGACAGAGGCGATCGCCTTCGCTTTGTTATTTAGTTGTCGATACGTGAGACTATCTATTTCAGTTTCACCATCAGCCAAGAAAGTAAATGCCCGTTTGTCGGGTTGTCTACTCCCTTGCTCTTGTAATCGGTCTATTAGGGTCGTTTGCTTGCTCAATCGTTTCCTCTCTTTGCCACCCACTAAGCTAGATGTATGTACTAGCTTATCCAAAAGCGAGGTATGTTTGTAAATACTCGCTAATGAAATAAATATCTCTGACAAAGAATAACCGATAAAGGAATAAAAATACAGTAAGCATCTGGCAAAAGTAGTCCCAGACGCGATGAAATTCTTGATTTTTTAGTCTTTTGTCATTCGTAGCAAATAACCAATGACCAATAAAAAACTTCCAGTATTTATGTACTGGAAGCAAAGTTAACTAAAATAAAATGCGATCTAAGATATTATTTACCTTTGAAAGAGTTCACCCAAGATCTTAATTCTTCTTTTGCCACTTCTCTGCCACCCAAACCGAATGCCAAAGCGATCGCTACAGCAATTCCTCCAAGAACCAAACCAAAGGCTAGATTGACAATATTGGGGGCAATACCCATACGGTTGAGAGCCATAGCACCAACTAAAGTAATAATCGCAATCCGTGCAGATTGAGCCAACAAGCGTGATTGTGAAGTACCAGAAGACAAAATCAGGTTATAAGCCAGATTAGCCAGATACAAGCCGATAGCAAAAACAACTATCCCGATCAAGACTTGAGCTGCGATCGCTAAAACAATGCGGAAGACATCCTCCAAAGCGGGAATTTGCAAGATATCTACCGCTGTCAGGGTAGCAACTAGCATGATTGCTACCAGACATAGCAATCCAACTAGCTCTGAAGGAGTTTTTGAACCCACAGTAGGTTCGGTTTGAATCATAGTAGGCTGTTCTGTCCCCACGCCTAATTCTATTGGTCGATCTGAAGGTTGTTCTCCAGGAGTAGCTTGAGTACCAGGAGTGGAGGATGAGATACTCAACCATTGCAACAGGTTATTAAAGCCAATATTAGTCAGAATATTAGTTACAAAATCCGAGACAAATTGTCCTGCGACATAGAAGAAAGCTAACACCACCCCAGCAGCAAAGAGCTTGGGAATAAAGTCCAATACCTGATTGAGCATATCGGTTGCTGGATCGGATATGGCACTTATCTGTAGCTGTTCTAATGCCGAGATAATACCTGGAATTAAGATTAGTACAAAAACTACCGTACCAATAATCGAAGATAAAGATTGACTCCCTGCGGTGCGTCCTAAGCCGAACTTTCTGCCGACATTATCTACACCAGTAGCAGCTAATAAATTGCTGACAATGCGCTTGACAATATTGGCAATAAACCAAAATACTGCCCCAATGATTACTGCACCTAGTATATTAGGCAGCATTGCCAAAACTTCATCGAGCATTCCTTGAATAGGCTCTAGAGTTCCGTTTAGGTTTAAGGCATTAAGTACCGCTGGTAGGAACAAGAGAAAAATAAACCAGTACAGCGCATTGCCCAAAGTGTCAGTTAAGGAAAAATCTCCTGTATCTGCCGAACTTAGACCCAAACGCTGCTCGATATTTAAAGCTCCTAGTCCTCTGGTGACAATAGTTTTGACTATGGTTGCTACTACCCAAGCAATACCCAGCAAGAAAGCTGCTCCCAAAATTTGGGGAATAAAGCCCGTAATCTGATTGAGAAGAGTATTTAGAGGTGCTGAGACTGCCTGTAGTTCGAGCGCGTTTAAAGCAGCTACGATCGCAAACAGCAGGATCAGCCAGAAAAATAAGTTGGCAATCCAACTTTCGACGGGGATAGCTTCTCCCCCCCTTTGTCCTGTAACAGCAGCAGCAAGCTTATTGTCGATATCGGTGCTGTTGAGTATTTTTTTGATAATACCCTTAGCAACTACTGCAATAATCCATCCCGCAATAAAGATCAAAAGGGCTTTAATAAAGCTCCAGATATCACCCCCCAATTGGGTTTGGAGTTGTCCTATAGGATTAGCTTGCGCCAGCAATAAAGGGTTCAATGACGAAATATTACTAATCATTTGTGTCATGTTTTTTAGTTTTAATTCATCTAGTTATTCCCGCTCTAGATATTAGCGGTAATTGATATAGATGTCTTGTTATTTTCAGGGATCAAATATATTTTTCTGCGATAATTATGCCAAATTAAACCCAAGATGCTGAAAAAGTTAATAATCTTCGCTTTTTTTACGTCAATATGCCTAGATATAACTTAATGATTTATTGTTTTTATTAGATACAAAAATACTTATATTATTAAATTGCCTGAAAATTAAGAAAATATTAATTGTGTGTTATGTATATTTTTAAACTCATAACTTACATTTTTGACAAACAATAATGCCATCGTCTCAATTTTTTGAACAATCTATTCGGATCGCGGCCAGTGCTGTAATTACTGAAGAATGTCTGACCGATTTGAAGTTAATGCACCGTTGGCTAAATCCCATGTTGCAATGCGAACCAATCGGTACTTGGAGTACTAATGTAGGTAGTCTAAGTCGCTTTACAATTAAAATTCCGCTAATACAGCCGAGTCTGAGAAGCGTAGTAGCCCAAAGAGAGCCAGGCTTGATTGTCTGGGAATTTGATGGCTTTTTTAAAGGTCGCGATCGCTGGGAATGTCAACCCACCAAAGATGGTACTTTTCTTCTCAATCGGTTTGAATTTGAAATTCCCAATCCCCTAGTTAGTTGGGGATTCAATACTTTTGCTGCCAATTTGACTAAAAAAGATATGCAGGCACAGTTAAGACGACTGAAACGAGTTGCTGAAGAGGTATATCGCCTTAGCGATAATTAAAATCAGGAGTTAGGGGAAGCAGAGGGAGCAGGACAAAGGCGTAATTCCGCATGTAGCAGGGGGAGCAGAGGTGGAAAAGTCAACAGGAGAAGGAACAAAGAAGTACAACTAACAACTAACAACTAACAACTAACAACTAACAACTAACAACTAACAACTAACAACTAACAACTAACAACTAACAACTAACAA
>JAAUYI010024233.1_pt1 | contig 10764 bp, 7 predicted proteins | sample 7278041 | NCBI WGS metagenome assembly JAAUYI01 (sample SAMN14350216, study PRJNA611818) | marine sediment metagenome | isolation source: surface marine sediment (0.6m) | place: French Polynesia: Moorea | collected 2018-08
CAACGAGAGCGCGTACCAGAACCTTCTTGCGACACGCTATCTGCTCGTAAACGCCGACGCGGCGCGGGTGGCGGGTGGGCTGGGTTTGCGGCACAATCAAAACGACTCCGATATCGCGGCCGAATACGGCGCGCTTCGATGTTACTCGGGCGATTGGGACAAGGGCCTCGGATTCCTGCGCAAGTCGATCGAGTTGAATCCGCTTCACTCGCCAATGGTTTACGTACCGCTGTGTCTGGAGCGCTATCGAGTCGCGGACGACGAGGCCGCACTTGCGTACGCGGAGAAATGCGAAATGCCCGGATTTTTCTGGTCGCATTGTGTTCGCGCAATGGCGTACGGGCAATTGAATCGAGCCGAGCAGGCTAAGGCAGCGGTCACAGCCCTGCTGGCGCTGCGCCCGGACTTTCCGTCCGCTGCGGAATCTGAACTTCGGAGATGGCTGAAGGAAGAGCCGGTAGTCGAGCGCTGTATGGAAGGTCTGGACAAGGCCGGTCTCGTTTAACAGTAAGACACTCCCGCCACGGGAGATGGCTACGCACTATGCGTTCCAGCTTCACTGGAATGCATGGGGCGAGCCGCATGAAACGCCAATTTTTCGAATCCTGTAGCCGGCGCACCGTTAGTTTGATCGCGCTTCTGTTCGCGACGACGCTGGCGCAGGCGCGTGACGTGACCGTCGCCATCGTCGACGATGGACCGGCCTCGCGCGAGCTGATACGCACTGAACTCCTGTCGGCAGAGATCGACGACCTGGTAGGCGATGAGTTCCGGATCACCATCACTACCAACCGCGAGCAACACGGTGATTGGACCATGTCCGGCGCCAGAGCGGCCGTCGATCGACAGCTGGCGGACAGCAATGTCGACATCATTATCACGACGGGGCTATTGGGCTCTGCTGCCGCGGCTCAGTCGGAGCTGAGAAAGCCGGTGATCGCTCTGATGGTGGGCGACATCGAGCTGCAGGCCTTTCCGCATGACGAAGGGCGGAGCGGAAAGCGCAATTTCACTTACCTATACGACTACAGCGGCATCCTGGGCGAGCTCGAGGACTTTCACGATCTCGCCCGCTTCGAGCACGTTGCCATGCTCGCGGATGAGGACTGGATCGCCGCAGTGCCCGGGCTTCAGCCCGAGCTGCCTGAGCTCATCGACGCAATTGGCGCGAAGATCACTCTGGTCCCGGTACGGGACAATGCAACAGCGGCGATCGACGGTATTCCCGCAGACGCAGATGCGGTGTACGTCACGCCGTTGATGCGCTTCGACTGGGCAGAGCTAGAGTCATTCAGCGCCGGCCTCGCTTCACGGCAATTGCCGAGCTTTTCCAGCGTCGGGCGCGCCGAAGTCGAGCTGGGGCTGCTCGGCACTACCTCCGGGTCGACTGTGGATGACACCGTCATCGCTCGGCGGGTTGCAATATTGATTCAACGAATCCTCCTCGGTAGCGACGCTGGCGAACTCAGGGTCGGCTTTGAAAGTCACGGTCGGCTATTGCTGAATATGAACACAGCAAGAGCGATCGGCTTTTCGCCGACCTGGGCGACGTTGATCGATGCCGAAATTCTGCATCGCGATGAAGAAGTTCAGGGAGACACGGTAAGCCTTGTCGAGGCTATGGAGATCGCCATCGAGGCGAATCTGGACCTCCGTGTCGTCGGCTACGACGTTGCGATCTCGAGAGACGACATTGGCCTTGCACGCGCGCCGCTACTGCCACAATTGGGACTCGAGGCGACAAGTTTTCAAGTCGATCAGGATCAGGCCCTGGCAGGACTGTCGGTCGAACGCAGCAGCGATGTAAGTCTGGTTGGTTCCCAACTCATCTACTCCGAACAACGCCACGCGGGCCACCGGATCGCGAATCTGATCGCGGCCGCCACCGACGATGGTTTTCGAGTTGCGACACTGAACACACTCGCCGACTCAGCTACCGCTTTCCTCTTCGTGCTCCGGGCCAAGGCACTCGAAGAAGTTACGCGATCCAATGTCGAGGTGACACGAACGAACCTGGACCTTGCCAACGTTCGTGCGCGCATCGGTTCCTCGGGCCGTGCCGAGGTCCTGCGGTGGGAGAGCGAAATCGCTCGCGATCGGCAGGATCTTGCGGCCGCCGAGGCGGCAAGAGAGCAGGCCGAAACCGAACTCAAACGCATACTCAATCGTCCGCTTGCCGAGCGAATGTCGACATCCGACGCGGGACTCAGCGACCTGATCGCGCTGCTCGAGTCGCCCGATTTTCAGAGGTACGTAGACAATCCACTGAACTGGTCCCTGATGCAGGAGTACTACGCCGAGCAGGCGTTGCGAAATTCGCCGGAGATCGATGCTTTCGATTCGCTCGTACGCGCTCAGGAACGGCAGGTCGCCGCCGATCGAAGGACCTTCTACGTTCCGGACATCGCGTTGCAGGCACGCAGTGGCTACAACGTGAGTCGGAGCGGTACCGGCAGCGCGGCTTTGGATTCCGTGCTGGGCGACGAAGACTGGAGCATCGGAGTTCAGTTCACTCTGCCGCTCTTCAGCGGTGGCGCATTGCGCTCTCAACTCAATCGATCCCGGCACCGCCTATCGCAGCTCGAAACCGAGCACGCGGTGGTCGCGGAGAATATCGAGGCACGTGTCCGCAGCGCCCTGCAAAAGATCGGCGGATCTTATCCGGCAATCGAGCTGTCCCAGCAGGCCGCAGACGCCGCAGGTCGGAACCTCGAATTGGTAACCGATCAGTATTCGCGTGGTGCCGTCACGATCACTGATCTCATCGACGCACAAGAGGCGAAGCTTCAGGCGGAGCTGGCGTCGGCAGATGCGCGCTACGTATTCCTGATCGACTTCATAGAGGTGCAGCGTGCGGCCGGAGACTTCCAGCCGCTGCTGCAACCAGGCCGCTCGGCCGAATGGATCAATGGGCTCGAAGACTATTTTCGGGAACGCAGATGAATGAGGCACATGCAATGAGAGTATTGAAAGAAGCAGTTGTTATCGCCCTTAGCGCAACTTCGACGGTGCTTTTAGGCGGATGCGGTCAGGACGACGCGGAAATCGTGGCTCCACCGCGGCCGGTGCAGTACCTCGAGGTCTCGGCCGGCACGGGCGAGGACAGGCAAACCTACTCAGGCGTAACGAAATCGCATGTCGATGCGCAAATAAGTTTCAAGGTAGCAGGGACCGTCCTCGAGCGTCCCGTCAGCGTCGGTGACCAGGTAGAAGCTGGTGAGCTCCTGGCGCGGCTGGACGCCCGCGACTATCGCGTACAGGTGCAAGAGGCGCAGGCGGCGTTCGCGGCTGCGAATGCGGCCTTGCGAAACGCAGAGGCAAACTACGAGCGCGTCAGCGGACTCTACGAAAACCGCAATGCATCACGGGCCGAGCTGGACGCCGCCCGTGCAGACGCCGAATCGGCTCGAGCGCTGGCTACCGCCGCACGCGAGCAGCGCCGTGGCGCACAGTTGCAGCTTTCCTACACGGAGATCTTCGCACCGCAGGCCTGTACGGTCGCGGAGACTCATGTCCGGGTCAATGAAAACGTTACCCCGACCCAGCCGGTCATTCGGCTCAACTGCGGAGAGTGCCCCGAGGCAGAGGCCTATCTGCCTGAAACGCACATCGGTTTTGTCCGCAATGGAATGCCCGTGGAAGTCACCGTCGATGCGTTTCCGAATCAGTCGTTTGGCGCCGCGGTGACGGAGATCGGCGTCACGTCGGGCGATGCCGGTACGACCTTCCCGGTGACAGCAATCCTTACTGGTAATTGCCCTGAGATTCGTACCGGAATGGCTGCCGACCTGCATTTCACGTTTTCCATGCCTAGTCAGGAGGGTCGGATTCAGGTGCCGAGCGTCGCCGTCGGAGAGGATCGCGAGGGGAACTTCGTGTTCGTACTCGAGCAAGGCGCTGACAACTGGGTCGCACGACGGCGTCCTGTCGTTGTTGGCGGTATCACGGATCGGGCCGCGCTCATTATCGCCGACGGACTGAGCGAAGGTGAACTCATCGCGACGGCCGGTGTGCGCCGGCTTCAGCACGGGCAGGAAGTCAGACTACTGGAAGGCGGGCAACTGGCCCTCTAGTTCAGAGGATAAACAACCATGGACATCACACGATTCGCAATCGAAAAGAATCGGATAACGACGACGATTCTTGCAGTCATCGCGTTGGCTGGTATCGGAACCTATCTGACGATGCCGCGTGCGGAGGACCCCGGATTCATAGTTCGAACTGCGATGGTGCAGACGTACTTTCCCGGTGCGAGTCCCGAGAGGGTCGAGCTGCTTGTGACCGACAAGCTCGAAGAGGTCATTCAGCAAATGCCGGAACTGCGCGTTGTGCGCAGCGAGAGTTCTACAGGATTCTCGGTCATCTACGCCGAGATAAACAAAGATCTCACTGACATGCGCCCAATCTGGGACAAGTTGCGTCGAAAAGTCGCCGATGCCCAATCGGAGTTGCCCGAAACGATTGTCGGACCGATCGTCAATGACGAGTACGGCGACGTGTTCGGCATTCAATATACCTTGACCGGCGATGGCTTCGAACCCCGACAGCTCGAGGACGTCGCCAAGCAATTGCGCAATCAGCTGCTGCTGTTGAACGATGTAGCGAAAGTCGAGCTATACGGCCTGCAGGAAGAGCGCATTTACGTCGAATATGACAATGCGCGCCTCGCAGAATACGGCTTGTCTCCGGTTCAGCTCGGCTTTTTGCTGGAGGCCCAGAACATCATTCTTCCCGGCGGCGACGTAAACCTCGAGTACGAGAAAATCGTGCTCGAGCCGTCCGGGAATTTCAGTAGCCTCGAGGACATCCGACAGGCGATCGTCACGCTGCCGGACAGCGACGTAATCGTGCGCCTCGGCGATCTCGTCAGTATTGAGCGCGGATACGCAGAGCCAACGGTCGTCATGCATGCAAGCGGTGAGCCTGCAATAGCAATTGCAATCTCATTGCGTGAAGGCGGCAGCATACTCGACCTGGGTCTCCAGGTTGCGGAGACATTTGATCGCGCACGTCAGGTCTATCCCATTGGAATCGAATTCGAGAAACTGCTCGATCAGGACAGGATCGTCGATGACAAGATCCAGTCTTTCGTCGGCAATCTCTATCAGGCGATCGGCATCGTCGCCGCTGTAATGCTGATGTTTCTGGGCCTGCGCACCGGCCTAATCGTCTCCAGCCTGATTCCCATGACGATGGTGATGACGCTGTTCATCATGTCTTTCTTCGACATCGGACTGGATCAGATGTCGCTGGCGTCGCTGATCATCGCACTCGGTATGCTGGTGGACAATGCGATCGTCATGTCGGAGTCCGTCCTCGTCCAAATGGAGCGCGGCAAGTCCGTCAAGGATGCGGCCATTGATTCCGCGAAAGAGCTCAGGATTCCGCTCCTGACGTCATCGCTGACCACAGCCGCTGCATTCCTGCCTATTGCGCTTGCGGAATCGGAGACGGGCGAGTACACCGCGACCCTGTTTTACGTCGTCACGATCACTCTGCTGTCTTCATGGGTCATGGCGCTGACGCTCATCCCGATGCTGTGTGTCGCGTTTCTCAAAGTAAAGAAAAAAGCAGAGACGGAAGCGGGCGCTGAGTTCGATGGTCGCATGTACCGCATCTATCGCACGCTGCTCACCGGTTTCTTGCGACGGCCGCTCGTCAGCCTCGGCGCCGTTGTTGCAGTGTTCCTGGTCAGCTTGCAAGGATTCAACTACGTCCCGAGCATTTTCTTCCCGCCGAACGACCGTCCTACGTTCACGATCGAACTCGAGACACCCATCGGCAGTCCGATTTTTCGGACGCAGGACGTCGTCGAAGGTGTAGAGCGATACCTCCTCGAAAACGAGATGGCGGAAGGCGACGAGCCGGGTATTCTCAATTGGGGAGCCTACATCGGCTCGGGAGCGCCAAAGTTCAACTTATCCTACAACCCCAAGGCGCCGCAGAATAACTACGCCATTATCGTGGCGAACGCGACCGACACGGCCGTAATAACGGAACGCTTGATTCCTGGCATTCAGCAGTTTGTCACAAACAACTTCCCGGATGTGAAGCCGACTATCAAGCCGCTGCCACTCGGCGATGAAGCCTGGCCACCCGTAGCCATTCGGATTTCCGGAGAAGATACGGATGCATTGTTCGCAATCGCCGATCAGCTGAAGGCACACTTGCAAGGGATCCCGGGTACCACGCAGATCGGGGACGACTGGGGACCTCGATCCAAGAAGGTGATATTCGAAGTGGATGAGGCTCGCGCGCGCATGGCGGGTGTCAGCAATCAGGATATCGCCATTTCCATGCAAACCTATCTCACCGGTTTGGAAACGACTACGTTCCGCGAACAGGAGGAATTGATACCTGTGGTCCTGCGCTCGACGACCGAGCAACGCACGGACTTCACCCGCATCGGAAATCTCGGCGTCTACTCTCAGTTGACCGGTGAGTCTGTACCCTTGAGTCAGGTGGCCGAACCCACGCTGGTCTGGGAGGCCGCCAGGATTAATCGCCGTGATCGCCGAAGGACTGTCACCGTCGAGTCGCTGCTGGAACCTGGAGTGACGCCATTCGAAATCAATAATGCGCTTGAGCCCTGGCTCGAAGAGCAGGCCGAGACGTGGCCCTTCGGGTTCAGCTGGGAATTCGGCGGCGAGTGGGAGACGTCGGGAATCGCGCAGGAGTCGATTGCCGACAAGCTCCCCATTGGTGCGTTGATCATCGTTTTGCTGCTGATCGGACAGTTCAATTCCTTCCGGCGTGGCGGAATCATTCTGATGACGATCCCGCTGGCACTCATCGGCGTTGTGATTGGCCTCATCGTTACCAAACAAGCCTTCGGCTTCATGAGCATGCTGGGTGTTATCTCTTTGGCCGGCATAGTGATTAACAACGCCATCGTTCTTATCGACCGCTTCAAGATCGAGATCGAAGAAAACGGACTGCCGCCCGCAAGAGCCATAATCGAAGCCTGCCAACAGCGATTGCGTCCGATCCTGCTGACAACCCTCACGACCGTCGGCGGAATGATTCCGCTGTGGATGGGCGGCGGCCCACTTTGGGAATCCATGGCCGTGACGATCATTTTCGGCATCATCTTCGCGACAGCCCTGACGCTCGGAGTAGTGCCGTTGCTGTATTCATTGTTCTTCCGCGTGAGCTTCAAGAATTTCAGCTACGGCAAATAGTGAGATTTTCATGGCTATGCGTGCAATACAGATCTTCAGCGGGTATCGCTATCTGTTCTTCTCGTTGCTGGCGCTGCTCGTTATCTATCCATTGCTGAGCGTTGTCGAGCGAGCAGCTCCGTGGATCGACGCGATTGTCTACATCACGTTGTTGGCGGGTATCCTCGCCGCACAATCGAGTCGACTACACCTCGGAACGGCAACGGCGATTGGATTGCTGACATTCGCATTCCTTCACTTCGCCGATGTGAATTCGACCGAGTGGGTGCTTGTGACGAGCTACATGCTCGGCACCGCGTTTTTTGGCTACCTGGGCATCCACATTCTGCGAGATATTTTCTTCAGGCGGCAGACGGTGACGGGTGAATTGATCTATGGGGCACTGGCGGTCTACCTGCTCATCGGGGTCGCGTTCGCGTTCGCCTACCAGCTCTTCGATCATCTGAATGCCGAAGCCTTTGAGAACACGGGCCTGCTCGCTGGCAGCACGATTCAGACATTCGAAGGCTTTCTCTACTTCAGTTTCGTCACCATGACGACGCTTGGCTTTGGCGACATTACTCCGCATACCGCGCAGGCAGGGGCGTTCGTCACTGCACAAGCGATCATTGGTCAGATGTATTTAACGGTGCTGGTCGCGCGTCTGGTGAGCCTGCAAATCACGCATCAGGTGGAGGAGCGGCAATGATGACGCCGGGCCATCACTCGGTCGATCGCAGTCCGTCCGAAGAATTCGTGACCCACATCGCTTGTCTCGAATGCGATTTGCTCATTCACTTGCTGTCACTCGACCCGGGCGACAAAGCAGAGTGCCCGCGGTGCGGCTCTACGGTCGCATCGAATCCCCGCGACGGCTTCCGGCGCTCGCTTGCGTTCGCTCTCGCGGCTTTGGCGTTGTTGGGCCTGGCCAACGTTTTTCCTTTTCTCTCTTTTCGCGCGTCGGGACTGGAGCAGGTTATCGCTCTGCCGCAGAGCGCGCAGGTACTCTATGAGCAGGGTAGTGAAGTTCTCGCCGGTTTCGTCCTGACATTCATTCTCATTGCGCCGGCGCTTCTGACTATTTGTCTGATCGGACTTTTGGTGCCTCTGGTCTTCGGATTCAGGCTTGGTGGTTTGCACCTGCTGGGGCGCGCCGTCTCGATGGTCGGTACGTGGAGCATGGTCGAGGTCTTTCTCATTGGCGTGCTGGTGAGCTTCGTCAAAATCGCCGCAATGGCAACCGTCGTTTTCGGCATGTCGTTCTGGGCGTTCGTAGGCTTCGCGATTTGCCTTACGGCAGCACTCGCAGCGCTCGATCGTCACCAGGTTTGGTCCGCGATCGAGGAGCGCCAGACATGATCCCGTTTCCGCCCGGCACCGCTGCAGCACTCGGCATGGCGACCTGCCACACATGTGGCCGTCTATCGGACGAAGCGGATAAGCGCTGCAGGCGCTGCGGGTCGCCCGTGCACGTGCGCGTGCCCAATAGCCTGCAAAAGACGGCTGCTTTGCTGACGACCGCCGCCATCCTCATGTTGCCAGCGAATCTCCTGCCGATCATGCATACTGAGCAGTTCGGGACGGCGACCGCGAGTACCATCGTCTCGGGTACCGTACTCCTTTGGCACCATGGCTCCTACCCGATTGCGCTTGTTATTTTCATTGCCAGCGTCCTCATACCAGTCGGCAAAATCCTCGCATTGGCGTGGCTAAGCTGGTCGGTGCACAAGGGCTCGAAAAAATATCCCACCGATCGCGCCAGACTGTATCGCGCGACCGAATTCATCGGCCGGTGGTCCATGATCGACGTCTTTGTGGTCGCAGTCCTAACTGCCCTGATCCAACTCGGCGGCTTGTTGAGCATTCGCGCGGGATCTGCTGCGCTGGCATTTGCGGGTGTCGTGATCGTAACCATGTTCGCTGCGCATACCTTCGATTCGAGGCTGATCTGGGATATGACGCCGGCCAGGGGAGCCGACAATGACTAATCCGAACATCAAATCTCGCAAATCGATTTCGCCAATCTGGATCGTGCCAATCGCGGCATTCCTGATCGGAGTGTGGATGGTCGTGCACAGCTACCAGACTCGCGGGCCCGAGGTCGCGATCTTCTTCGCGACCGCCGAGGGTATCGAGGTCGGCAAAACAAAGGTTCGCCTTCGTGCCGTCGACCTGGGAACTGTCGAGAGTGTGGAACTCTCCAATGACTACGAGGGCGTGATTGTGCGCGCCCGTTTGGAACGATTCGCCTCGGGATTGTTGCGAGAGGACACGCAATTCTGGGTCGTCAGGCCAAAGTTGGGTCCGTCCGGTATATCGGGGTTGTCCACGTTGCTGTCCGGTCCCTACATCGAGATGTCGCCGGGCCAAAACGGTGAACGCCGGCAAGAGTACCGGGGGCTTGACGATATTCCTTTGACGCCGCCAACCGCGCCTGGCGTACATCTAACGCTGTTCAGTCCGGAAGGCGCGTCGCTCAGTGCCGGCAAGCCGGTCCTCTATCGAGGCTATACGGTGGGGCGCGTCGAATCGGCAGCGCTCGATCCGGAGAACGGCGGCGCGCGCTACGGGATTTTCATCAACGCCCCCTACGATGGCCTTGTGACGTCGAGCACCCGTTTCTGGAACGCGAGTGGCGTCTCTTTGGACCTTAGCGCCGATGGGCTGTCCTTTCGGACGGAGTCGCTCGAAGCCCTGATCGCCGGCGGTGTGGCCTTCGATCTGCCGGTGGATGCAGATCCGGGCGCACCGGTGTCACCGAACTCCGTATTCGAACTTTTCCCCGATCAGAGTAGCATCAATCGACATCCCTTCAACTTCCATCAGGACTATCTGCTGCTGTTCGATACCTCTGTGCGCGGACTTACCCCGGGCGCTCCGGTGCAGTACCGAGGTATTCAGGTAGGAAGCGTCATTGGCATTTCTTTCGACTACGTGGAGGAGGATACTGCGATCGGCCCGGACGGCCATATTCACGTTCCCGTTCTCATTCGGCTGGACCCCGGTCGGATCAATATCAGCGATACGGAAGACGGTCGCCACGAGTTCGCGCAGATCATTGCTCAGGGTGTCGACTCGGGGCTTCGCGCAACGCTCAAGAGCGGTAATCTCATTACGGGCAGGCTGTATGTGGCGCTGGACTTCTACGACGACGCCGTTGCCGAATCGGTCGAGAGACGAGATGGCCATCTCGTGCTCCCAACCGTTTCGTCCGGCCTTGAACAAATCGAGCATAAAGTGTCCGCTTTGCTCGACACACTTCAGGCTCTACCCCTCAACTCGACGATGGATCAGGTCTCGAACACCATGGCGTCAGCCGAAGATGCGCTGCAATCCGTCAATGCTCTGTTGCAGCAGTCAGACACGATGAATCTGCCGGCGACGGCGAACTCAGCGCTTGAAGAAGTCAAGCAGACGCTGGAAGGCCTGACGCCCGGCTCACCGGTTTACGAGGACCTTCAACGACTGCTGGACAACCTGAATTCCAGCCTGAGCGGGCTCGATGAACTTACTCGGACACTGAATGCACAACCGAGCGCGTTGGTTTTCTCATCGCCAAAGGAAAGTGATCCGGAACCTGGAGAACACCTGAGATGAAATTCCG
>JAAUYI010079305.1_pt1 | contig 10764 bp, 12 predicted proteins | sample 7278041 | NCBI WGS metagenome assembly JAAUYI01 (sample SAMN14350216, study PRJNA611818) | marine sediment metagenome | isolation source: surface marine sediment (0.6m) | place: French Polynesia: Moorea | collected 2018-08
CACGACTGTGACATCGCGACGCCACCGATGCGGGGACGAGCCGCATCCGGCGGCCTCGATCACTCGGTGAGCAGCTTCCAGAAGGTCACCTTGTGGTCACCCGGCCCGTAGAACTCGCGGATCCTCGCCTCCTCGACGAAGCCGCGGCGCTCGTAGAACGCTCGTGCCCGGTCGTAGTCGTCGAGGCTCGACGTGTCGACGATGAGCGTCCGGGCGACGCTCGGACCGCGGGCGCGGAGTGCGCCCTCGATGTGGTCGACGATGGTCGTCCCGGCGCCTGCACCGTGTCGGGCGGGGTCGGTGGCGATGAAGTACAGGTTCCACATCCGATCCGAGAACGGCTCGGGTGCGTAGTAGGCGGCGGCCGCGATGGCGCCGGCGTCGTCGACGGCGACGATCCAGTGGTGATCGTCGAGTGATCCGTCGAAGAAGCCGGCGAGCATCTCGTCGAAGTCGCCGAGTTCGTCGGGCTCGAACATGTGGTTGTCGAGCGCGAGTCGGGTGATGGTGGAGGCGTCGCCCGGTTCGGCGGCGCGGACGTCGAGGGTGCTCAACGGTCTGGTCCTTTCGCGAGGTGGTTCGTGAGGTCGTGGTCGGAACGAGCTCGGGGAGTCGGTGCGCGACTCGACCCGAGGGTCACCCGTGCGTCGCCCGCGGGCGCGCACGGTCGTTCAGGATGTGGTGGTCGACTGCACGAAGCTCCTTCGGTCCGGGGCCAACGTAGCCGGACGCCGATCCCGGTCGGTCACCGGCCGGGTGCGTCGAGCAGGGTCTCGACGAGCCGCACGACGTCCTCCACGCTCGGCATCGGCGCTTCACCGGTGACGTGGCGCAGTGCGAGGCCGTCGAGCATCGAGGCCGTGGTGGTGATCGGGAGGTCGTCGGCACCCTCGGTCAGCGCACGGAGGTAGAACTCGATCGGCCGACGGGACGCCTCGGCGAGGCGCTCGCCGAGCGGAGCCAGCTCGGGATCCCGTGACGAGGCGAGCGTCAGCTCCAGCCGGGCGAGGAAGAGGTGCCGCTGCTCGTCCGCACACGCCACGAGACCGCGCGCCAGCCCACGCAGCGCATCGTCGCGGCGGCCGAGCGCCATCAGCTCGGCGAACGCCACGCGCTGCGCCTCGTCGACGTCGGCCAACCGGTCGGCGACTCGTGCAGCCGCGGCCTCGACCAGGTCGGCGCGCCGACGGAAGTAGTAGCTCGTCGACCCCTCGGCCAGCCCGGCCGCACCGTCGACGGCCCGGTGCGTCAGCCCGGCGAGCCCCTGCGCGGCGATGAGCTGCACGGCGGCGTCGAGGATGACGTCCCGCCGCGGGGTCGGGGTGGTCGAATCCTCTACATCTGTAGTAGAATGCTTACTCATCGTAGACAAACCCTCTGAGGAGTGAGTGATGACCGTACTGCCCGACCACATCCAGCGCACCAACCCGCCCGGGATCCCCGACGTGCCGAACTACACCCAGGTGACGATCACGCAGCCCGGTCGCCTCGCCTTCGTGTCCGGCCAGATCGCCCGTCGCGGGCTCACCGACCCGGTCCCCGACTCCCTCGCCGAGCAGGCCGCCATCGTGCGCGACGACATCGCGGCGATCCTCGCCGATCTCGGCGTGTCCGCGGAACACGTCGTGATGATGCGCGCCTACGTGGTCGACCTGTCACCCGAGAAGGGCGCGGAGGCGTTCCCGATCATCGGCGAGCTCTTCGATGGCCCGGTCCCGAGCATCACCGCGATCGGCGTCACCTCCCTCGCCGATCCCGCGTTCCAGATCGAGGTCGAGCTGGTCGTCTCGCTTCCGGACTGACCGTCTCGGGCGGCCGAGCACCCCGTCCGAGCGCTCGACGGAGCCCATCCGCGGCGCTGTGACACCCCTGTGCGCATCATGGATCCATGACCGTGATCCTCATGATCGTCGCCGTGCTGCTGGCCGTCGGCGCCGCCGCGGCCGGGTTCGTGTTCGCCACGCAGCGGGCCGATCGGGCGGCGACACAGCGCGCCGGCGACGACGGCGGCCCGGCTGAGTCGATCCAGCTCGCGATCGACGAGGCGGTCGACCGAGCCGTCGCCCAGGCCCGCGAACAGGCGGCCGACGAGCGTGAGGCTGCCGTCGCCGCAGCGTTGCGGTCCTCGGTGGAGATGCAGCGCGAGCAGCTCGACGCCACGCTCGCCCAGCAGCGCGAGCAGTTGGCGGCCACCATGCGCCAGCAGCAGGAGCGGTTGTCCACCGCCAGCACGCAGGTCAAGGAGCAGACCTCCGCCGAGCTCGGCGCGAAGAAGGACGTCATCGACGCTCGGCTCGACCAGGTGCACGCCGAGATGCGTGGCGAGCTGACCAAGTTGGCCGACATGGTCAGCCGCCTCGGTGAGGCCAACACGAAGAAGTTCTCGGAGGTGGAGACGTCGTTGCGCGCCCACATGGAGGTCACCGGCAACCTGTCGGCCTCCACCCAGGCGCTGCAGACCGCACTCGCCAACCCGCAGGCGCGCGGCCAGTGGGGTGAGCGGATGGCCGAGGACGTGCTCCGGCTGGCCGGGTTCGTCGAGAACGTGAACTACGTCAAGCAGACCCAGATCGAGGGAGCGACCGGCCGGCCGGACTACACGTTCCAGCTGCCCAAGGGCCAACTGCTCTTCATGGACGTCAAGTTCCCCATGGCGGCCTACCTGCGGTACCTCGAGGCGGGCACCGAGGCGGAGCGCGACGCACACCTCAAGGCGTTCCTGCGCGACGTCCGCGCGAGGGTCAAGGAGTTGGCCAGGCGCGAGTACGCCGCCACGGCCAACGGCACCACCGTCGACAACGTGCTGCTGTTCATCCCCAACGAGCACCTCACGGGCTTCATCCACGAGCACGATCCCGGCCTGCTCGACGACGCGATGCGCCAGCAGGTCGTCATGTGCTCGCCGCTCACGCTGTTCGCCTTCCTCGGCGTCATCCGCCAGGCGCACGACAACTTCATGGTCGAGCAGACCAGCGACGAGATCCTCCAGCTGATCGGCAAGTTCGGCCAGCAGTGGACCAAGTACGCCGACCAGGTCGAGAAGATCAAACGCAAGTTCCAGGGTGTCGAGAAGGACTTCGACGCGCTGACCACCACGCGCCGCAAGGCGCTCGAACGGCCACTTCGCGACCTGGAGGACATCCGCCAACGCCGCAACCTGCCCGTCGACGGCGAGCTGTTCGCCCTCGACCCCGGGCCCGGCGACGACGACGAGACCCCACCCGGCGGCAACGTCCGCCACCTCGGCGCCTGAGCGCCCGGACCCGACCGCCGATCACAGGCGCCAGAATGGGCGGACCGCCGACGCCGGCGGTCGTGAGCAACATGAGCCAACCCGCCTTCGACTTCGACGACGAACCGCTCGACGACCCTGCGGACCCCACGTACACGGTCGGCGAACTGGCCGAGGCGATCAACGACCGGCTGCGCGGCGGGTTCGGCGACGGCGTCTGGGTGCGCGGCGAGATCGACGGCCTCTCCAACCGCGGGCCACACACCTACTTCTCACTCGTCGAGGACGGTGAGCACGGGCGCGCCGTCCTCCAGGTCCAGCTCTTCGCACCGAGCAAGAAGCGGCTCACCCCCCTGCTCAAGAAGCACCGACTGGACCTGCGCAACGGCATGAAGGTGCGCATCCGCGGGCACCTCGACTTCTGGGCCCAGGGCGGCCGGCTCGGGTTGAAGATGTTCGACCTCGATCCTCGCTACACCCTCGGAGAACTCGCGCAGTCACGAGACGAGGTCCTCCGGAGGTTGGTCGCCCGCGGGCTGATCGACCGGAACAAGCGGACCTCGCTGTCGCCGGTTCCGTTGCGGCTCGGTGTCGCCACCAGCGTCGACTCGGCGGCCTGGGCGGACTTCACCGGCGAACTCGAGTCGAGCGGCTACGCCTTCCAGCTCACCGTCGCCGACACGCGCGTCCAGGGCGACGGAGCGGACCGGATGGTGGCGGGGGCCATCGGCACGCTGGCGCGAGGTGCTCGGGCCGGGCTGCTCGACGCGATCGTCGTCATCCGGGGCGGCGGGGCGCGCAACGAACTCGCCGTGTTCGACAGCGAGATCATCGCGGTGACCATCGCGTCGGTCCCCATCCCGGTGCTCACCGGCCTGGGCCACGAGATCGACCGGTCGATCGCCGACGAGTGCGCGCACACCGCACTGAAGACACCGACCGCCGTCGCCGGCGCGCTCATCGAGCGGGTGACGAACTACGTCGGCAACGCCGAGATGGCCTGGCAGGCGATCGAGCGTCACGCCGAGCTGCGGCTCGAGCGCGCCGGACAGCGGCTGTCCGAGCTCGGTCACCGCATCGCGGCACGGACCGACGCTGCAGTCGACCGGGCCGCCGAGCGGCTGACGATGCGACAGACGGTGCTCGCCTCGGTCGTCCCGGCCGCGATCGAGCGCGAGTCCGATTGGCTCGACCGGGCGTCGCGGCTGCTCGTCGAGCGCGCCACCACGGCGGCGGGCCGAGCGGGCGACCGCCTCGACGTGCTCGCCGCGCGCATCGGCGCGGTCGACCCGGCCGTGCAGCTGGCGCGCGGGTGGACCATCACCCGCGACGCCGATGGGGCGGTCATCCGGTCGGTCGGCGGGCTCGCGCCCGGGTCGAGGATCACGACGCGCTTCCTCGACGGCCACGTCGCGAGCACCGTCGACACGGTCGACCCCGACGCCGCGTCGACCCCGTCCGACTCACCCGACTCGCCGCGCCCGACCGGCCCGACCGATCCCACCCCCACGGAGACCTGATCATGACCGACGCCGACGCCACCACCGAGACCTCGGGGTCCGACCAGGACCTCGGCTATGCCGACGCCGTCGCCGAACTCGATCGGATCCTGCGCGAGCTGGAGGGGTCCGACGTCGACGTCGATCGCCTCGCCGAGCGCGTCGCTCGGGCGTCCGAGCTCATCACGCTGTGTCGCGAGCGGATCACGAACGCGCAGGTCGAGATCCGTCGCGTCACGACCGACCTCAACGCGGCCGCCGACGTCGCCGACGACTGATCAGCCGAGCGCTCCTGCGAGGGCAGGCCGCGGGCAGCCGCCGACCAACTCGGCGATCATGCCGGCGGCGGTGATCGTCGTGTGGTCGTGCAGGTTCGGCCCGACGATCTGCACGCCGATCGGCAGCCCCGCCGCCGACCGCCCGACCGGCACGACCGTCGCCGGGAGGTACGCCAGCCCGGCGGGTGCGATCCACTGGAACAGGTCGAGGTAGTCGCGGGTCTCGCCACCGACGTCGACGGTCCGCTCCCACTGCGGTGAGTGATCGTGGGGGATCGCGTCGCGGGGGTGCACGGGCATCAGCACGACGTCGTACGACTCGAAGAACATCTCCCATCGGGCGCGCAGCTGGAGTCGCCGCTCGTGCTCGGTCAGCCAGTCGCGATGGCGTGCCGCGGTGCCCCGCTTCACCTGCCCGACGGCCGTGTCGCTCGTGTCCCGCGCGAGGTGCTCGATCTTGTCCTTCGGGTGGCCACCGGACAGCGCGGCGAAGAGCAGGCGCGAGAAGACCTGCCACGCCTTGTCCAACGTGAAGCCGGGCCGCGCCTCGGTGTCCACCCGACCCCCGGCGGACTCGATCGACCCGACCAGCTCGCCGAGCACTCGGGCGGTGTCGGCGTCGACGGCGCACGACTCGTCGTCGAGCCACGCGGCGATGCGGAGGTGGCCGAGCCGCTCGGCGCGCGGTGCGGGCAGCTCGAGCCGCCACGCGGGCTGCTGCCACCGGTCCGGGCCCGCCATCACGTCCAGCCCGAGCGCGAGGTCGGCGGACGTGCGCGCCATCGGCCCGGCGACGGCGAGATCCGCCTGGGACAGCGTGCCCGGCGGGCCGGGGATCTGGCCGTGTGCGGGCACGATGCCGAACGAGGGTTTGTGCCCCATGACGCCGGAGTAGTGCGCCGGCACCCGGATCGAGCCACCGATGTCGCTGCCGAGCTCCAGTGACGTGAACCCCATCGCCAGCGCGGCCGCCGAGCCACCGGACGATCCGCCTGGCGTGCGCTCCACGTCGTGCGGGTTGTTGGTCGTGCCGTACACGTCGTTGTACGACTGGATGTCGCCGGCGTAGATCGGCAGATTCGTCTTGGCGAACGGGATCGCACCGGCCTCGCGCAACCGGGCGACGGGCGCGGCGTCCTCGGTGGGCACGTGGTCCGCCAACTCGGGAGCTCCCGACGTCGTGACGCAGCCCTCGGTCTGGAACGAGTCCTTGATCGTCATCGGCACGCCGTGCAGCGGACCCAGTTCCGACCCGTCGGCCACCGCGTCGTCGGCGGCGGCCGCTGCCGTCCGGGCGCGTTCGAGGTCCCAGTGCACGACCGAGTTGACCGGACCGTCGAGTCGCTCGATCCGGTCGACGAGGTGATCGAGGACCTCGCGGCTCGACACCTCCTTCGCCGCGATCGCCGCGGCGGTCTCCATCGCCGACCACCAGCTGACGTCCTGATCTCGCTCTGCACCCATGGGCACATGGTCGCGCACGAAGAAATCCGCGATCCGCGCGAACCGATGCCGAGCGGTCGACGTACAGGCGGACAGATCGACCGGAGCAACGACATGAACGACACGAACACCGCCGACCAGACCCACGCCCCACGCACCGACAGCGACATCGCGACCGACACCGAAACGAGCGACGTGGCAGCTCGACGTGGCCCGGGTGGTGCGGTCACGATCCTCGTCGCCGCCACGATCGGTGGCGCGGTCTCGCTCAGCGCCGGTGTCTACGGCCGGCTGCACGACCCGACCAACGACACGGTGACGACGTTCGGCTTCCCGACGTTGATCTCGATGAAGGCCTGGCTCACCACCGGGGCGGCCGTGCTCGTGATCGCCCAGGTGGCGACGGCGATGTGGATGTGGGGCCGGCTGCCCGGCGTCGAGCGGCCGGCGCCGCGTTGGGCCGTGCACGGTCACCGCTGGTTCGGCACCGCGGCGTTCCTCCTGACCCTGCCGGTCGACTACCACTGCCTCTGGTCGTTCGGTTTCCGGGAATCGAGCGCCCGTGTCATCGCCCACGGCCTCCTCGGCTGCGCCTTCTACGGCGTCTTCACCACGAAGATGCTGCTGCTGCGATCCGACCGCATTCCACCACGGACCATGCCGATCGTCGGCGGTCTGCTCGCCGTCGTCCTCGTCGCCATCTGGTGGACCTCGTCGTGGTGGTACTTCACCACGATCGGCTTCCCCGGCCTCTGAGCCGAGCGCGACGCATCCGTCGCCGGCCTCCTCCACCCCCCAACCACCCCTCCCCACCCGCACGAACGGAGTACCCCATGGCCCTGCGCGCCACCCCGACCATCGCGATCTGTCTCACCGCCGGCGTGGCGGCGGGCGTCGCCCTCGCCCGACCGGGCGATCAACCGGCACCTGCCGCAGCCACACCCGCCCCGGCCGCCGAACCGGCACCGGCCGACGGCGGCGGCGCCTACGGAAGCGACCAACCGGCTCCGGCATCGGACCCGGTCGCCGCTCCCGCCGCTCCCGCCGCACCCGTGGCGATCTCGATCGAGGGGTTCGCCTTCAGCGGTGCGACCGCCGCGGCACCCGGTTCGACGCTGGAGGTCACCAACCTCGACGGCGCAGCGCACACCTTGACCTCCACGGACGACGCGTTCAACACCGGCTCGCTCGACGGTGGTGCGGCCACGGCGATCGTGCTCCCGACCGCACCCGGCACCTACGCGTACTTCTGCGCCTTCCACCCCTCGATGACGGGCGAGATCGTCGTCGGCTGACCGCACCGACTCGCGAGCACCCGCCCCTCCCGACCGCTCACCCCAACCGACCACCTCCAACCAACCCACCCCACCACACCCACGAACGGAGACCCCCGTGACCATCACCCGCATCACCCACACGACCATCCCCACCCGGACGACCGCTCGCCGCCTCGCACTCATCGGTGCCGGCGTCGCCGTGACGATCGCCGCCTGCGGCTCGGACAGCACCAGCACGCCTGCGGCCGAACCCGCGGCAGCACCGCCACCGGCGGAGGCGGCGCCCGCCGCCGCGACACCGGCACCCGGCCCGGCGGCCGTCACGACGGCGACGACCCAACTCGGCGACATCCTCGTCGGTGCCGACGGGCTCACCGTCTACGGCTTCACCAACGACACCGAGGCCGTCTCGACCTGCTACGGCACGTGTGCCGAGGCCTGGCCGCCGGTCATCGTCGACGAGGACTGGTCGGTCGCTCCCGGCCTCGACAGCGGCATCTTCGCCACCACGACGCGCGACGACGGGAGTCTCCAACTCGTGGCCGGCAAGTGGCCGCTCTACTACTTCGCCGGTGACGCCGCCGCCGGTGACACCTCGGGTCAGAACTCGGGCGAGGTCTGGTTCGTCGTCGACACCAACGGCGTCCTGATCCAGGGCGAGGGCGCAGCCGATGGCATCGCCGACGGCGACGCCGACACCGCGGAGCCGGCTGCCGACGAGGCCTCGGAGGCACCGGACGCACTCGCCGTGCAGACCGCAGCGACGGACCTCGGTGACGTGCTCGTCGACGCGGCGGGCTTGACCCTCTACGGGTTCACGCCCGACGCTGGCGCCAACCCGACCTGTGAGGGTGCGTGTGCCGACGCCTGGCCGCCGATCCTCGTCGACGAGGTCCCCGCCGGCCTCGACCCGGCCGTGTTCTCGACGGCCACCCGTCCCGACGGCACCACCCAGCTCGTCGCCGGTCAGTGGCCGCTGTACCTGTTCGCCGGCGACGCCGCCCCGGGCGACACGGCCGGCCAGGGGTCGGGCGACCAGTGGTTCGCCGTCGCCCCCGACGGCAGCCTGATCGGCGCGGCGCAGGGCGCCGCCGCCCCGGCCGAGCAGGACGCCGGCCAGACCGAGGACGACGGGTACGGCTACTGAGGAACCCGATCCAGGCGGGCGCGTGAGCCGGGGACGATGACGGGTCGTCCCCGGCTCTGCGCGTCGGTGGATCGTGCGTCGCACGGCACCGACCGGTCGATCGGGGCGCCAGTAGCCTGACCCGATGGCTGCAGCGCCCGCCTCGCTCGTCCGGATCGCGGAGCGCAGCACGGCGCGGCTGGACGAGTTCCTCGCCGCGGAGCGCGACCGGTGGGCGGCATTCGAGCCGAGGCTGGCCCAGCCGATCGACGAGATCCGCCGGCTCGTGTTGTCCGGCGGCAAACGGCTCCGTCCGGCCTTCACGCACTGGGGCTATGTCGGGGCGGGCGGCGCTCCCGACGACCGGATCGAGATCGATGCAGGCTGCGCGTTCGAGCTGATGCACGCCTTCGCACTGTTTCACGACGACGTGATGGACGATGCCGACAGCCGCCGCGGCCAGCCGACCACCCACGTCGTCGCCGCGAACGAGCACGCCGCGTCCGGCTGGGCGGGCGAGTCACGGCGCTACGGCGAAGGCGTCGCCATCCTCGTGGGCGACCTCGCCTTCGTGTACGCCGATCAGCTGCTCGAGGAGGCCACGCCAGAGGCCGCCCGCATCTGGAACGAGTTGCGGATCGAGCTGAACATCGGCCAGTACCTCGACATCCTCGGCGGCGTCAGCCGGACCCGCGAGATCGTCGACGCCGAGCGGATCTGCCGGTACAAGTCGGGCAAGTACACCATCGAACGCCCGCTGCACCTCGGGGCGGTGCTGGCGGCGCCCGAGCGGGCCGACGAGCTGCTGCCACATCTCTCGAACTACGGCCTCCCGCTCGGTGACGCGTTCCAGATGCGCGACGACGTCATGGGCGCGTTCGGCGACGAGGCCGTCACCGGCAAGCCGGTCGGCGGTGACTTGATCGAGGGCAAGCCCACGCCGCTGCTCGCACGGGCCGTCCGGTCGGCGACCGACGACCAGCGTGCCGTCCTCGATCTGGTCGGCGACCCGTGCATGACCCCCGAGACGGTGGCCCGCATCCAGCAGGTCATCGTCGACACCGGCGCACTCGCCGAACTCGAGCAGCACATCTCGGATCTGACCGAGACCGCTGTCACCTCGCTCGACGCTGCGCCCCTCGTCGAGGTCGCCAAGACTGAACTGATCGAGCTGGCCGAATTCGTCAGCCAACGCACCGTCTGATCGGTCGCGACGCCGAGCGGCGACGCAACCGCAACCTGATCAGGGAGAACACCATGCACGTCGTCGTCATCGGAGCAGGCCTCGGAGGGCTCTCGGCCGCCGCACACCTGCGCGGCGCGGGCCACGAGGTGACCCTCGTCGAACGCGAGCCGATCCCCGGCGGTCGGGCGGGTGTGATCCGCTCGGACGGGTTCGTGCTCGACAACGGGCCGACCGTGCTGACCATGCCCGATCTGCTGGAGAACACCTTCCAGGCCGTCGGCGCCGACATGGCCGACTTCGTCACGATCAAGCCCGTCGATCCGATGTACCGGGCGTGCTACACCGATGGCTCCGAGCTGCTCGTGCGGCACGGTCGCGACGCGATGACCGAGGAGGTCCGCGGGTTCGCCGGGCCGAAGGAGGCCGAGGCGTTCGGCCGGTTCAGCGGCTGGCTGGAGCAGCTCTACACCCACGAGAAGATCCGCTGCAACCGCTCGTCCTCGAAGAACGACGCGACCTTCTTGCCGAGCTTGCCGAACCCGCCCAGTCGCACCAGCGCCAGCCCGTCCCGCCAGGGCTTCACGAGGTCGAGCGGCGAGTCGAGGTTGGTGTCGATGAACGAGCGCATCTCGTGGGTGTAGAGCTGCTCCAGCCAGCCGCTGAACCGGCCGAACGCCTCGGCCTCCTTCGGCCCGGCGAACCCGCGGACCTCCTCGGTCATCG
>JAAUYI010048276.1_pt1 | contig 10760 bp, 8 predicted proteins | sample 7278041 | NCBI WGS metagenome assembly JAAUYI01 (sample SAMN14350216, study PRJNA611818) | marine sediment metagenome | isolation source: surface marine sediment (0.6m) | place: French Polynesia: Moorea | collected 2018-08
CGGACACCCACCAGCCTCTTCGAGTTCGAGACGTACGGTAGGGTCCGGGCGGCGAATGCAGCCTTTTCAAATCTAGGCATACCGAAGCGCCAAGGTGCCAGACGACGGGAGACGTCATGGTCGGGGACACGTTCTCAATTGATGTCGTAATCGGCACAGCTGGGTCCAATCGTATAGGTAATGGTGTCGGTTCGGACCGCACATGGGCCGATACGGATGTCTCGCTCAAACTTGATGGTGCAAGGGCCAGGAAGAGTCAGAAACGGTGGACCACAGAGTGCAAGAGTGTCGGCGACCGGTTTGGCAGGGTTCCTGAAACTTCGAAGTCTGTTTCCTTTAATGACCCTTCCTCCAGCCCCCGTCCTGGGTACCAAAGCGGCCTGATAGGCTGGCGGACAGGTCCCACCGGCTGGCCGTAGAGGGCTATTCTCGCTGGCTAACGCGCCTCTGAAATCCGCGTCGCTACAGGTAGTCGTGACCTTGTCAACGGTTATCTTAATTGCAGCAAAGCAAGGATCACCTTCACAATCTTTTTGAAATTGAGGAAGCGTTTCGCTTCTTGGGATAGGTATTGGTCCACTCGTATTGACGCCAACCTTGTCACAGATCTTGGGCAACAGCGCGACGCCGACAACACAATTACCTTGCCCGTCACAGATCTGGCCTTCACCCTCCGGACCGCATCTCACGCAATCTCTCTTAGGTACGCAGAGATTCGTACTCTTGTCGCAGATCTCGCACTCCAGGCACTTGTTGGGGGTTCCGGTCCCGGACGGATTGCTGCCGCAGTGCCAGCCGCCTTCGACGATTCCGAACCCGGGCTTCGAGCGCACGGCGGTCCCGTCTTCGGTCACCTGGGCTGGCCCGATGCTGACGAAGCGTGCCAGGTCGTGATCGAAGGAGAAGAAGTCGACCACCTCGCCGGGCGCATGACCGTCGACGTTGGGCAGGGTCAGCCGCGCCGGCGGATCGAATCGAGTGCCCGAGGGCTGGACGGTGATCACCAGCCGCGGCTGCTGGTGAAAGCTGGGGATCATCGGCACCTTGTCGCTGTGGACCACGGTCACCGAGACCACGCCGGTGCGCGAGCCGCCAGGAAAGGTCGCTGAGCCGGGAGCGATTTCGAGCTCGAAACCGTCCAGCTCGGGCACCGTCAAAGTGCCGCCCTCGGTCTCGCTGACGAAGAGCCCCTCGGTGTCCAGGGGCAAGAGATAGATCGGCCGCGGCAGCTCGTTGTCACGTCCAGGAATCGCCTGGAAGATGAATTCCAGGTGCGGCCACAGGCCCGGGCGAGTGGCGGTGGTGCCGTCGACCTCCAGGCGGATGGTGCCGGCCGGAGCGTTTTCCAGCACGAAGATGCCCTGGCTGTCGGCGGTGGTCCCGATGGTGCTGCCGGCGATCTTCAGGGTCACTCCCGGCACCGGTTGATCGGTATTGTCGAGCACCACTCCGCGGATCGTCGTCGGACCCGACCCGATGGCCATCGAAGAGGCGATGAAGGCGACCGCCGGCGCATCCGCCGGCGGCGGATCCGCGGCGTCAAGCCTGGCCACGACAGCGTTGTTGCCTTCCCCCTCCTGGGAGCCGAGGATCAGCGCCGCGATCGCTTGCCCCTTGGCGTCGGTCAATACCTCCAGGGTTGTCAGACCGTTGTCGAAGTGTCCGCCTCCGCGCCCTCGGTGGCTGTGCCGGTAATCGTTCCCTGGTTCCTGATCTCGTCGACCGCTGACACGTCACCGTCAACCAGGGTGTCCCTCTTAAGATCCGCCCGATCACCGGCGTGCAGGTTGCCGATGACTTCGCTGTTCTTGTCGATCTTGACATCGTCGCCCGCTACCGCAGCGAACAGGTCATAGGTGTCCGACTCCGGGTCGGAAAGGACCAGATCGGCACCGGCTACGGTGCCGAAAGCGAGTAGCAGGACTATGACACCGAAGCACCGGCCGTGTTGCCAGCGATCAGTCAGTCCCGGTTGGTGAGCAGCACGACCGTCCATTTGGAGGACTCCCGAGAGTCGATTTAAATCATCAAAAGTCTCCCCATTAGTATAGGCGAAACCGACGACTTGAATAGATCAGATGTTTTAGTCCTACCCGCGCCTATTCTAGTACCGCCGCCGGCCGTGGTTCACGGCGCCGTAGATGAGTGTCACCAATCGCCGCTGGCCCCTCCTCCGGAGGACCATCCTCCACCGGACGAACCGCTGGAGAATCCCCCGCCGCCGGACGAACCGCTGGAAAATCCCCCACCGCCCGAGGAGCCACGGTAGAAGCTCGACGAGCTGCTATTGCTAAATTGAGTCCGTCTCAAGCGAGGCAGAGTCTTGCGGCGCCTTTTGACGTAACGACAGTTGAGGCATTGCCAAGCCACTTCCGCTTTTCCTGAACGCGAGTAGGTCGGCTGCCTGATGATCCTTTTCGTCTCTTCAACGGTCCGACGATCGCAGTCAGGACAAACCTTATACTTCGACAGCCATCGCCGATAGGCGTACACAGCGTGATGCTCACAGTCCGGGCACCGCCAGACGTCGTAGTCCACCGACCCCACTGACTCCTCGGTCTGTTGGCCATTATCCAGATAATCGTCTTCGGCGATCTCATCCAGTCGCTCCATCTGGATATTACATTTCTCACACGTGCGGGTGCGGCTACGCCGGTAGTTGCGAATCGCGATGGGACCGCCGAGCAAGAGCATGACGCCGAAACCCAACAGCCCAAAGATAGGGGTCGGCTTCATACGATGGGTCTGTCGACCCTCATCTGAGTAAGGCAAGCTGGGTGATTGCTCGCCCCGTACGGAACGCGGCGGCGCACTCAGATCGGCGGATACGGCACGCGCGCCAGCCAACAGACCGTCGCTGTAGCTGCCGCGCTTGAAGGCTGGGATCATCACGTTGTCGATGATCTTCGACATGGCCGCGTCACGCCCGCGACCGTAGCCGGCACCGAGCTCGATACGGACGCTGCGGTCGACCACCGCCAACAGGATCAATACGCCGTTGTTGCGCCTCGCGTCTCCAATCCCCCAGGTATTGAAAAGTCGAGTGGCGAAGGCTTCGATCTTCAGGTCCCCGGTATCGAAGTTGTCGTAGGAATCGACGGTCACGACCACCGCCTCGACTCCGGCCCCCTGGCGCAGAGTAGACAACATTGTTCGAAGCTCAGTCTTGTCCTCGATTGAAAGGATTTCGGCATAGTCGTTGACGAACCGATCCGCTCGAATTGGCAAACTGCTCTTACCTAGGAGGACCGACGGTACCAGCGACAACAGTAAGACAACAAAGATGATGCATTCTTTAGATTTCATAACAACTCCCTTACACATCATCACGGATCACTCCTCGTCTCTATTCGAGCGAAGAACGGCCCATCGATACCTCGGGTGTCAAGGGAGTCACCATCGAGGTTCACAGCAATGGCGCTATAGGTACCGTGTAAAGCGCTCAGCGCCCGGGGTCGGGACCACAGCCAGCGACCCAAACGGTCACCACTTGCCGCTGGCGCCGCCTCCCGAGGACCATCCTCCGCCAGACGATCCTCCACCACCGGAGGAGCCGCTGGAGAACCTCCCACCGCCCGATGAGCTGTTGAAGAAGCTCGACGAGCTGCTATCGTCATCGTCGCTACGTTCCAAGCGCGGCAGGGTCTTGAAGAAACTGTTCTCGTAGTCACAGTTACGGCAGGCTCGGGTGACCTCCGCGCTTCCTGCCGAAGAGTACGTCGGTTCACTCACCGTCCGGCTCGTTTCACTCAGAGTGCGACGACGGCAGTCAGAGCATGGCTCGTAGCCCAAACCATCGCTGATAGGAAAGCACAGTCTGATGCTGGCACTGAGGGCACCGCCAGACGTCGCAGTCCACCGACACAGCGTTTTGTCATTATAGCATAGAATATGCTTCGCGCGGTTCAAGCATACTGACAGCGCACCGAAGATGCCTGAGCATGGCACCACTTGATCGATTTCCAGCTGGAATGACGTCAATCCAACTATCCAGGAAATTGACATGACGCGTAAGACATTGACCCGCTTGACGAGTTGGATTCGTCCGCTGGCTTTGCTCGCGATGAGCCAGCTGATTTCTGTCCCGGGATTCGCCTCGACCGACCTGATCGAAGAGGTGCGACTGGATCCGGGAGATGGCACCTTCTTCGCCGAATCGGTGGCGCTCTCAGCGGACGGCAACACCGCGATAGCCGGAAAGGTCCAGTCTTCTTGCGACGACGGTGTTTTCTGCGGCGAGGCCCACGTCTACCAGCGCAGGGGCTCGAGTTGGCATGGCCCGGAGGTGCTGACCGCTCCAATGGCGGAGGCCAGTGATCAGTTCGGGCATGCCGTCACCATCTCTGGCGACGGCAACAGGGTGCTCGTAGGCGCCCCCTTCGATCGCTGCACCGGGACTTCAATCCCGTGCGGCGCGGCCTACCTCTTCAACTTTGACGAGAACGGCGCTTGGGGGACTCCGACCCGATTGATCGGCTCCGACACGATGTCCTTCGACAGATTCGGCATCTCGGTGGCGTTATCCGATGACGGCAACACGGCATTGATCGGGGCCGACAGTCATCCATGTCCCGGCTTCGAATTCTGTGGCGCCGCCTACGTCTTCGTCCTCCAGGGCGAGCAATGGGTCGAGGAGCAACAACTCCTGTCGAGCGATCTCGATGGTTTCGACTTCTTCGGGTTGGGGGTAGCGCTCTCGGCCGACGGCGACACCGCCCTCATCGGCTCCCCGGAAGACGCCTGCCCGATGGGCATCGCGTGCGGAGCCGGTTACATCTTCCGACGCGAGGAATTGTGGAACGAGGTCACCAAGCTCATACCCTCCGCGCCGACCGGTTTCGATCTTGCCGCCTACTCGGTCGCCCTATCCGACGATGGTGACGTGGCCGTGATCGGTTCCTTCGCCTCCGGCTGCACCAACCAACCCTCGCAGTGCGGTGCCGCTTACGTCTTCGCGAACGTCGACGGCTGGAGCGAAGAGAAGCGCCTGACCGTGCCGCAAGGTCTTGACCCGGCGGTCGAGCTCGAGTTCGGAATCTCGGTCTCGATCGCGGCGGATGGTGAAACCGCACTGATCGGAGCCAACTGCCCCTTCTTCCAGGTCGGAGGCCTCTGCGCCAAACGCGCTTTCATCTACTCGCGCTCGGGCGGCGATTGGCTCGAGCGACAGCGCCTTGCCCCGGCCAACGGCGACCCCGACGGCCGATTCGGTTACGCGGTCTCCCTATCGTCGGATACCAGCCAGGCGATCGTCGGCAGCACCCGTGCCGCCTACCTCTTTTCCACCAAGCTCTTCACCGACGGCTTCGAGTCGGGGGACACCTCGATCTGGTCGGAAACGGTGGATTGAGGCACTCTCCTCCTCCTTCTCTACCTTGACGACTCCGGCCCAAGCGAGTAGTTTCTCGCTGCCCAGGCCAGACTTCCCCAGGGCAGATAGAGGCTTTTTGCTGACTTTTGTGATCCATCCTTCCTAGATCGAGCCCACCGCACGAAGATCGCGCTCGACGCGCCTTGCTTCGTGCCTGCAAATCTCGAATCGCTACTGCGAACGACGTCAAGAAGTCTGCACTCGTCGCGGAACTCCTGGAGTGCGTCCAGGCGAAGCGACGGCAGTCTCAGGAAGGATTGAACACAATGGATAAGTCTTTTCAGATCCGGCCCGCGGGCAAGCGGGACATCCCTCAAATCAAGATCATCGCCGACGCCACGGAGCTCTTTCCGTCGGAATTGTTGGACCGGATGATCGCCGGTTACTTCGATCGATCCAAAGTCGATCTCTGGTTCGTCAGCGAGCTTGATGGTAAGGCCGTCAGTTTCGGCTTCTGTGAGCCCGAGCGCATGACGGAGGGGACTTGGAATCTCCTGGCGATCGGCGTCCTACCCGAGAAGCAGAGCGCCGGCATCGGTGCCGCCATGATGCGCTACCTTGAAGACCAGCTGAGAGATCGGGATGCCCGAATCTTGCTGGTCGAGACCATGGGCACGCCGGATTTCGAGCGCACCCGCGCGTTCTACCGAAAAAACGGCTACGTGGAGGAGGCGCGGATTCGCGAATTCTACGAAGCCGGTGCTGACAAAGTGGTGTTCTGGAAACATCTCTGATCAGGTTCCAGAACGCTCTAACTATTATGTTCTTGGCGCCGAGGCTGCTTCTGGGCCTCGGCGCCGGCACGGGCTCGCCAGCGCTCGAGCGCCTCGGCCGAGGCTCCGGGGCCGGGCCTGATCTCGAGCTCCCTGGGGTCGATCACCGATCCGTCAGCCCGCCTGATGCGCACCGGCAGGATCGGTTCGGCGGTCTGACGATCCAATACCTGGACCGGCTCCTTCCCCGCGCCAAAGACCCAACGATCCCCCCACTGGCGTAGCGCGGTCATCACCGTCACCAGATCCTTTCCCATGGCGGTGAGGCGGTACTCATAGCGCTCACCAAAGCGGCCGACGTCGCGCTTCTCCAGCACCCCAGCCTCGACCAGATGCGCCAGACGCGCCGCGAGCACATTCTTGGAGATCGCCAGGCGCGCTTCGAAGTCGGCGAATCGCCGGGTGCCCAGGAAAGCTTCCCGCAGGACCAATAGGGTCCAACCGTCGCCAAGGATCTCGAGGCTCCGAGCCACGGCGCACTCGGGGTCTCCATAGCTGCGAATCATGGATCAGACTCTATCGCAAACCTCGCTCATTCTGGTTGCAAAAGGAGACCAAATGACCTACAGTGCCATGAAATTCAATGCCGCGAACCTCACGAGGAGTCGATCGATGAGCACCCAAACGACCCCGGCACAAGCTCCCGCCTCTGACTGGAAACCGACGTCGTGCATCCTCTGCGAATGCAACTGCGGCCTTGAGGTCCAGGTGGGCGGCGAGGACAATCGACACCTGGTGCGTTTTCGCGGCGACCGCAAGCACCCGATCTCGAAGGGCTACGTGTGCGAGAAACCGAGCCGTCTCGACCATTATCAGAACGGTCCGGACCGCCTGCTCCATCCCCTGCGTCGTAGACCGGACGGCAGCTTCGAGACCATCGATTGGCAGACCGCCATCACCGAGGTGGCCGCGCGCCTGGCCCGCGTGCGCGACGAGCACGGCGGTTCTTCGATCCTCTACTACGGTGGCGGCGGCCAGGGCAATCACCTGCCCGGATCCTATGCCGTGGCCACCCGCCGCGCCCTCGACATGCGCTACCGCTCCAACGCCCTGGCACAGGAGAAGACCGGCGAGTTCTGGATCAGCGATCGGATGATGGGCACGGAGAGCCGGAGCGACTTCGAACATTGCGATGTCGGCATGTTTCTCGGCAAGAATCCCTGGTACTCCCACAGCATCCCCCGCGCTCGGGTGACGCTCAAGCAACTGGCGAAGGATCCGGAGCGCACGATGATCGTCGTCGATCCGCGGCGCACCAAGACCGCCCGGATGGCAGACATCCACCTCCAGGTGAAGCCCGGTACCGACGCCTGGCTGCTGGCCGCGATGATCTCGATGCTGCTCGAGGAGGATCTGATCGACCACGAGTTCCTGGAGCAGCACACCGACGGCCAGGAGTCGGTACGGGAGGCCTTCGCCGACATCGACATCGCGGCCTACTGCGCCCACGCCGGTGTGCCGCTCGAGCAGGCCCGGGCGGCGGCGCGAGCGATCGGCCGCGCCCAGCGCTTCGCGTCCTTCGAAGACCTGGGGGTTCAGATGAACCGCCACTCGACCCTGGTGAGCTACCTTCACCGTCTCCTTTGGATGCTCACCGGCAACGTCGGCAAGCCGGGGACCCGCTACATTCCGACCACTCTGGTACCGCTCGCCAACGGCAGCTACAAGCGGGACACCCCGGTGACCGGATCGCGCATCATCGGTGGTCTCGTGCCGTGCAACGTCATCGCCGAGGAGATTCTCACCGACCACCCGGAGCGCTTTCGGGCGATGTTCGTTGAGACCGCCAATCCGGCCCATTCCCTGGCGGACAGCCAGCGCTTCGCCCAGGCGCTCGAAGCTCTCGACACGCTGGTCGTGGTTGACGTGGCGATGACCGAGACCGCCCGCCTCGCGGACTACGTGCTGCCGGCGCAGACCCAGTTCGAGAAGGCCGAGGCCACGTTCTTCAATTTCGAGTTCCCCGAGAACTGCTTTCATCTCCGGCCGCGTGTCTTCGAGCCGCCTGAGGGTCCGTTGCCCGAGGCGGAAATCCACACCCGCCTGGTCGAAGCCCTGGGCGGATTCGAAGGAGCCCCGATAGCCGAGCTGCAGGCAGCGGCCGAGCAAGGCCTGCCGGCCTACGCCAAGGCGTTCGCTGGGACGGTCCAGATGAATCCGCAGCTCGGGGCCCTGGCGCCCGCCCTGCTCTATCGAACGCTGGGACCGGCGCTGCCCACGGGCCTCGCCGAAGGCGCGGTGATGTTCGGTATCGCGCTGCAGGCCGTGTCGCGAACGCCCGAGCCCATCGCCCGGGCAGGATTCTCCGGACCGCCCCTCGCCGCGGCCATCCAGCTGTTCCAAGCGATCCTGGAACAGTCCTCAGGGGTGGTCTTCGCTCGGGACCGCTGGGAGGACGTATTGAGCCGCGTGGAGACCGCGGACGGTCGCATTCAGCTGGCGCTGGAGGATCTGCTGGCCGGTCTCGACGACCTCGAGGCAGGACCGGGGAACGGCGATGAGGACTTCCCCTTTGTGCTCTCCGCGGGCGAGCGGCGATCTTTCACCGCCAATACCATCTTTCGCGCCAACGGCTGGCGCAAGAAGGGCGCCGATGGCGCGCTGCGCGTGAGTCCACAGGATGCCACAGCCCTCGGCCTCGAGACCGGCGAAGCCGCGTCGCTCACCACTCGCCGCGGTTCGGTGAGGGTACCGGTCGAGGTGACCGACACGATGAGTCCGGGGCATATCTCCCTGCCCAACGGCATGGGCTTGACGGGCGAGGATCTCGGCCCCGGCGGCGTCGCTCCGAACGACCTCACCGACACCTCCCACCGGGACCCCTTCGTCGGCACGCCACTGCACAAATTCGTGCCGGCTCGCCTCGAGAAGGCGGCGGCACCCACGGCCTGATTTCGGGCGTCAGCCGCCCAGGACCACCCGTTTGAGCTCGATCAGCTGATAGCCCTCGCGCCCTTCGATGACCCGGAGGATGCGATCCATGGGTAGGCCGGTGAGGGTCTGAGTCTCGCCGGTGGTGGGCCATAAAATCTCCAGACGCTCGATCGCGTCTGCCTTGCCCAGGCCGAAGTAGCGGCGCAAGGGGTTGCCGCCGAAGGTGGCCCCACTGTTGACGTGGCGGTAGATACTGCGTGATGCCTCGCCCTCGCGCACCACCAGGTGGAGACGGGCACCGATCGCCGAGCGGTTGGAGCGGGTTCCCTCCAGGATCACGGTCAGATACCGGTTGCCGAAGCCCGGGTTCTCGTAGAAGGTATCGAAGTAGCCATCGCCACGATAGAAGCCGCCCATCTGCTCGAAGACGTCCTGATCCCCGTCGTTGTCGAAGTCGGCGAAGACGACGGCGTGCCCCTTCTGCAAGTGACCGAGACCGGCAGAGGTGGTGACATCAGCAAAGTCCGCGCCGGCGCGGTTACGGAAAACGAGGTTCGGCATCAGCGCCTCGTATTCCGGCCAACCGGTCCCCAGATAGAAGTCGAGGAAGCCATCGCCGTCGAGGTCGCCGTAGTTGCAGCCCATCGGAGCGCTGGTGCGCCGCAGGTTGGCGGGTTCGTGGACAAAGCCCCCCTCACCGTCGCCGCGATAAAGGCGGGGCAGCGAATCGGCCTGAAGCAGGCGATGGCTGTAGGCAGCGGCCATGTCGGCGACTGAGGCCTGGCCGGCGGCGACCTCAACCGCGACGGCTGGCCCGACGTCATCGTGACCCAGAACAACGGTTCCCTTGTCGCCTTCGGCAACCACGGAGTCGCCGGCAACACCTCCCTGGCCGTGCGCTTGAAGGGTCCGCCGGGCAACCCCGGAGCCGTTGGGGCACGCGTCACCCTGGAACGATCCGACGGCCAGCGTCAGGCGGCGGAGATCTACGCCGGCTCGGGCTATCTCTCGCAGTCGTCGCCGACTCTCTTCTTCGGTCTGGGCACCCACCAGGCAAAGCACGTGTCGGTGCGCTGGCCGGACGGGGCCGAGACCCGGCACCCGCCGGGGCCGGGACCGAACCTGAGTTTGGTTCATCCGTCGGTCGCGAAGAGTCCTTAGGTACTCAGACCGCTTTACCCGATTGGTTCCGGCTCCGCCGGCACCGTCCGCCAGCCCTGCACGTCCGTGCACGCCGGCCTGCCGACCGTCTCCACCTCGTACACGTTCGCGCACAGCCAATTTCCGGTTGCCCAAAGTGCGTGCATGAACGTGTACGGCCGCTGGCCGCTTGTCCGAAGCGCGTACACAAACGTGCAGACCCACCGGACAACCGTCTGGGATTCATGCACATTCATGCACGCCAAATTGCCGATCGGCAGACACCCGTACACGTTTATGCATGGCCGATTTCCACTCGAAAATTCCCCGTGCACAAATGTGCAAACGCGTTTCTAGCCACTGGAGCGCTCCAGCTCGCTGATTCAGGGGGGACATTTTTGACACCCTCGGCCGCGATCAGAGCTGCAAACCCAGTCTCGCAAAGCATTGAAAACAAGTGGCTTGCCAAAAATGTCCCCCTAAACGGAGCTAGCTCCGTTTACAAAAATATCCCCCTTGCTGCCAAAAATGTCCCCCTAAACGGACATAGGCGCACCGCGAAACGGCCGTACGCTGTCTCCCGTCGTCGCGGCACGGTGCCG
>JAAUYI010164008.1_pt1 | contig 10758 bp, 8 predicted proteins | sample 7278041 | NCBI WGS metagenome assembly JAAUYI01 (sample SAMN14350216, study PRJNA611818) | marine sediment metagenome | isolation source: surface marine sediment (0.6m) | place: French Polynesia: Moorea | collected 2018-08
GCAACTTGGGGTGCGCCCGCGACGGTGCTGACGGAGCCGGTGGCTGTGTTCATCATTTTGAGCGTGCCCGGCTTCTCGGTGATGAAGAGGGTCTCGGTGCCCGGCGAGAACTCGAACGCCCCTGGGCCATCGAGTTCGCGCCGGGCACCGAGACCCTCTTCATCACCGAGAAGCCGGGCACGCTCAAAATGATGAACACAGCCACCGGCTCCGTCAGCACCGTCGCGGGCGCACCCCAAGTTGCGTTTGCGGGCCAGGGCGGGCTTGGCGATATCGCCTTCCTCGAATCCGAAGCGGGAATGCCGCTCGATGGGCGCACCATCTACCTGAGCTGGGCCGAAGCCGGTGACGGCAGGACCTATGGCGCTGCGGTGGGTCGCGGCATGCTCTCCTGTGACGAAGCGGGTGAGGACTGCTCGGTCAGCGATCTCCGGGTCATCTGGCGGCAATCGCTTAAGACCGGGCGGCGCGGGCACTATTCGCACCGGATCAAATTCTCACCCGACGAACAGTTCATGTTCATCGCCAGCGGCGACCGGCAGGAACTCGATCCGGCGCAGGACAACTCCAACAATCTTGGCACCATCGTCCGCCTCAATCTCGACGGCACTCCGGCCGACGGCAATCCGTTCGCGGATCAGGGCGAGGTGCAGTCGCAGATCTGGTCCTACGGACACCGCAACATACTCGGCATGGACTGGGACGCCGAAGGCCGGTTGTGGGATATCGAGCACGGCCCGGCAGGCGGTGACGAGTTCAACCTCGTCCAGCGCGGCGCCAATTACGGCTGGCCGACACGATCGTATGGCGATCACTACAATGGCGACGACATTCCCGATCACACCGAAGACGACGGCTTTTCCAAACCTGCCGTCCACTGGACCCCGGTTATCGCGCCGGGCGATATGATCTTCTATTCCGGCGACATGTTTGGCGCGTGGAAAGGCGATGCGCTGATCGCGGGCCTTTCGAGCCAGGCGATCGTGCGGGTCGAGATCGATGGCGAGACTGCCCGTGAAGCCGCCCGCTACACCTTCGACAACCGCATCCGCTCGGTTGAACAAGGGCCCGACGGCAGCATCTGGATCGCCGAAGATGGCGAAGGTGGGCGGGTGTTGAAGCTGAGTTTGTAATCTTATTCGTCATTGCGAGCGCAGCGAAGCAATCCATCGACCTGAATTCGCCGCATGTGCGATCAGGATAGATCAGAAGCTGGATTGCCACGCGACCTTCGGTCGCTCGCAATGACGAGAGCGGTTGGCATATCGCCGAACCCACACTAACCGCCGATCCATGGCCAGCGACACAGCCACCCTGATCCCGCTCTCGGCGGTCGAACCGACGCTGATCGAGCAACTGCTCGACCGCGCGTTCGGCGAGGATCGCCATGCTCGTACCGCCTATCGCATTCGTGCGGGGATGAATTGGCTCGACGCGCTCAGCTTTGCCGCACTCGATGAAGATGACATGCTCGTCGGCACGATCCAGTGCTGGCCGGTTGCCCTGATCGATAAGGAAGGGCGACAGGTCCCGCTGGTCATGGTCGGTCCGGTCGCGGTTGTCCCGGAACGGCAGGGCGAAGGATTTGGGCAAGGACTGATGGCGGCGATGCTCGATGCCGAAGCGCGGCTCGCAGGAGAGGGCCAGCCACCTCTGGCGCAGGTCCTGATCGGCGATGTCGAGTATTACGGGCGCTGGGGGTTCTCCGCTGCGGCAACCGGTGGATGGCGCTGCCCCGGACCTTGGGACGCGCATCGCCTTCTCGCGCGCGGTACGGCGCTCGCGGCAATGCCGGGCGAAGGAATGCTCGGCCCCTGGATGGTCAGCACCGACTGAAACGGTTGCAAAGCGACCGCAAGCGCGACCGCGCGCCCCCTTCGGCTGGCCGACAGGCCAGCCGCTCAGGATATACTCAGCGACGCGCCCAAAGGGTTCATGAGCGAGGGAAGCGAAGCTGAACGAACGGAGGGTGGACATATCGCACGCCGGATGGCGGGCGGAAACAAGACTCCACCCCTTTTCCGGAACGCTCGGTTCTGCCATCGCATTATCTAGACATGCCCTACGAACCGCCGCCCTATCTCGCCGAACTCACGCTGGCCGAAATTGCCGAGCAGGTCGCCGCTCGCAAGCTGCCGCCGGTCGAAGGCTGGGCGCCGGAGAAAATCGGCGACAGCCAGATGCGCATTGCCGCCGACGGCACCTGGTATCACGAAGGCGATCCGATCCGTCGCGAAGCGATGGTGCGCGCCTTTTCCGGGCTGCTCACCCGCGACGAGGCCGGCCAGCATTGGCTTGTCACACCGTTCGAAAAGCTCAGCATTGAAGTCGACGATGCCGCCTTCATCGCCACCGACTGCGTGATGCGCGACGGCGAGATTGCGTTCCGGCTCAACACCGACGATCTTGTGGTGGCCGGCCCGGAGCATGCCCTGCGCGCGGCGGGCGATCCCGAGACACCGGCGATCTACCTCCACGTCCGGCGCGGCTGCGAAGCGCGGCTCAACCGCTCGACCTACACACAGCTTGCGGAAATCGCGCTCGAGACCAGCGGCGACGACTGGATGGTCACCAGCCAGGGCGCGATCTTCTCGCTGATTTCGTCGGGCTGAGCGCGGCAGGGTATGAGCGATTTGTACGATCAATTGTCGGCGGCGTTCGCCGAAGGGCATGCCCGGGATGTGTCCGGACTGATGAGCGATGCGCGTTTTGCCGAGGCGGATCGCGCGACACCTGCGGCCGTCTTGATCCCCGTCACCGATCGCCCCGATCCGGGCGTGATACTGACCCAGCGACCGCGAGACATGCGCGATCATCCGGGACAGGTCGCGTTTCCGGGTGGCAAGATCGATCCGGGTGAAGACGCCATCACCGCTGCCTTGCGCGAAGCCGACGAGGAGTTGGCCATGCCGCGCGATGTGGTGCGCGTGATCGGGGCGACTGACGATTATCAGACCGGCACGGGCTTTTGCGTCACGCCCGTGCTCGGCGTGGTCCCGCCCAATCTCGATCTAAAACCCAGCCCCAGCGAGGTCGAAGCATGGTTCGAGGCCCCGCTCGAGCTCCTGCTGACCCGTTCCAACTGGACCACCAAAGAGGTCTTCTGGCGCGGCGCGATGCGGCGCTACCTTGAAATGGATTACGACGGTTTTCGCATCTGGGGCGTGACGGCGGCGATCATTGCCAACCTGTCGCTGCGGATTTCGCCGGAAAGGCTGCGCGATGTGGCGTGACCTGTCCGACGCCGACTGGCCGCACCGCACGGACCTTGCGAAGCTTGTCACAGCGCTGGGGTCGGAGCACATGCGCTGGGTCGGTGGGGCGGTGCGCGACACCTTGCTCGGTCACGAGGTCAGCGACATTGATTGCGCCACGGTTCACACGCCCGATATCGTCATCGACCGCTGTGCCGAAGCGGGCATCCGCACCGTCCCGACCGGGATCGATCACGGCACCATCACCGCGATCCTCGATGAAGGAACGGTCGAAGTCACAACCCTGCGCCGCGATGTCTCCACGGACGGGAGGCGCGCCACTGTCGCCTTTGCGACCGAGTGGCGAGACGATGCGGCACGGCGAGACTTCACCATCAACGCGCTGTTTGCGCATCCCGAAACGCTCGAGATTTCCGACTATTTCGGCGGGCTGGACGATCTCGCGGCGCGCCGGGTGCGTTTCATTGGAGACCCGCGTGAACGGATCGCCGAGGATCACCTGCGCATCATGCGCTATTACCGGTTCCAGGCGCGGTTCGGATCGGCTCTCGACCACGAGGCCGAGGAAGCGTGCTCCGCCATGGCCGAAACGCTGAAGGGGCTGAGCCGTGAACGGATTGCCGACGAACTGATCAAGCTGCTCGCCCTTCCCGATCCTGGGCCGACCGTGGAGCGGATGTTCGATCGCGCGGTGCTGCGGGTTATCCTGCCCGAGGCCTATCTGCGCCATGTCGAAAGAATGCGCGAGTTGATCGCGCGGGAAGACGCTCAGGGCTTTGAACCCGATCCGCTGCGACGGATGGCGGCGCTGCTGCCCCCATCGCCCGATGTGGCTGAAATGGTGGCGGCGCGTCTTCGCCTGTCCAAGGCCCAGCGCGCAAGGCTGATCAGCGCAGCCGAACGGCAGCCCTCGGACATCGACGCCCCACAGGCTCTCGCCTATCGCCTCACGCCGCCTTTCGCGATCGATCGGCTCCTGCTCTTGGGCGAAGATGCACGCCCGCTCGACGGCTGGGACCCGCCCGTTTTCCCACTCAAAGGGGGTGCGATTGTCGCTCGCGGCGTGGCTGCCGGGCCGGACGTTGCAAAAATTTTGCAGGCGGTCGAACGCCGCTGGGTCGCCGAAGGTTTTCCCGACGAAGCACGAATCGAACAGATTTTGGGCGAAGAACTGCCCTGAAATTGCGAGAAGAATTCCCCGCGGCACATGACGTTTACGTTAAGCGGGTCTTCAGATAGGACAGGCTACGCCCGCCGGGTTGTCACGCAAATTTCACCCAATTAGGGAACCGCACGCGTCGCTCGGTCATTGGGAGAGTGCGCGTACCCCACAAGTGTTGGTCCGAGCCCTTCGGATAATCGCCCTCGGCCAACCCTACATAGCCTGCCTCGACAGGGGCAATTGCGTGTCAGCCCGTGTCGCGCCTCTCGAATGCGGCACGTGTGTGTTGAATTGAACTGGAGAGTTTACCCCATGAAGTTTGCCAAGCTTGCCATCGTGGCCACCGTTATCGCCGCGACCCCGATTGCAGCCAATGCCCAGGATGTGGGCGCAACCGTATACGGCAATGACGATGCTCCGATCGGCACCGTCGAAAGCAACGACGGCAGCATCGTCACTGTTGACACCGGAACCCACAAGGCTCCGCTGCCCGCCAACCTGCTGGCGCAACGCGAGATCGGCTGGACTGTGAATGCCACCAAGGCTCAGATCGACGGCATGATGGCAGCGCAGAAGGCGGAAGCCGATGCCAAGCGTGATGCCGCGCTCGTCGAAGGGGCAGCGGTCGTAAGCGCCGACGGCATGCCGGCAGGTACCGTCTACACCGTCGACAGCGAAGACACCGTGATCGTCAAGAACGAGAAGGGCATCATTACTCTCAAGCGCGAATCTTTCGCGGTCAGCCCGGAAGGCGCGCTGATGGCTCTCTACAGCGGCGAACAGATCGCCGCGAACACGGTTGAAGTTCCGGAAGGCGCGGAAATCCTTACCCCGGCGCAGGCACGGGCCAAGGAAACCGCCTCTGCCAGCGAAGCGGCAACCGGCGCAAGCATGTAGGAAACTCGCCTCGACGAGGCTTGCGAAGGCCGCGGATGCAGCGAAGGCATCCGCGGCCTTTTCGTTTCTTCAGTCGAAACGGTTGTTCTTGGGAAAGCCCTGTGGCGGCAGGCGCCCGGCGGCGCTGCGCGCGACCTTCCAAAGGTGGATGTCGGTCTCGGTCCGCGTGCGTTCGCCCGATCCGCCCATCTGCCAGCTCAAACCTTCGGCCAGAGTGAAGGTCGTGGCATCCGACAGCCCGCCGTCACGGTAGCGTTGCAGGATCACGCCCTGCCCCTTGGCCATGACCGGCATTTCCTCGAGATTAAAGACAATCAGCTTGCGATTGTCGCCGACGCAGGCGACGTGATCGTGCGCCTCGTCGATCTCTCGGATCACCTGCAAGCGGGCATCGCCTTTCAGGCTTACGACCTGCTTGCCCTTCTTGGTTTCAGCCAGAAGCTCTCCGGTCTCGGCGACAAAGCCCTTGCCGATCGACGACGCGAGCAGCAGCTTCCCGCCCTCGCGGTGCACCAGCATCTTCGCGATCGAGGTATCGGCTTCGAGGTCGATCATGGTACGTACCGGCTCACCGAACCCGCGTGCGCCCGGCAGCTTGTCACAACCGAGCGTGTAGAACCGCCCGTTGGCCGCCGCGATCAGCAGCTTGTCGGTGGTCTGCGCGTGGAGGATGAAGGCGAGCGCGTCGCCTTCCTTGTACTTGAACTCCTGAGCCAGATCGACGTGTCCCTTGGCCGCGCGGATCCAGCCCTTCTGGCTGAGGATCACGGTAACCGGTTCCTTCTCGATCATCGCGTCCATCGAGAATTCGACCGCCGGGGCCGCCTCCTCGATCTTCGTGCGTCGCGCGCCAATCTTGGTGTCTTCGGCGTAGTCCTTGCGCAAGGCCCGCAGGTCTTTCTTCAGCCGAGTGCGTTGGCGCGCCGGGCTGCCGAGGAGCTTTTCGAGCTCGTCCTGCTCTTTGAGCAGTGCCGTCTTCTCGTCGCGCAGCTGCATCTCCTCAAGCTTGCGCAAGCTACGCAGCCGCATGTTGAGGATCGCCTCGGCCTGCCGGTCGGTGAGCTTGAACTCCTCCATCATCACCGACTTGGGATCGTCCTCGTAGCGGATGATCTCGATCACCCGGTCGAGGTTTAGGAAGGCGATGATGTAGCCTTCGACCAGTTCCAGCCGCCGTGCGATCTGATCGAGCCGGTGCTGCGTGCGGCGCTGCAGGATCTCGATCTGTGCCGCGGTCCAGTTCTGCAGCAGCTCCTTCAGCCCCATCACCATCGGCGTGCGACTGGCATCGAGCACGTTCATGTTGAGCCCGAAGCGGGTCTCCATATCGGTCAGCTTGAAGATCGATTCCTTGAGCAGCTCGGGATCGACATTGCGGCTGCGCGGGACGAGCACGATGCGGATCGTCTCGTCGCTTTCGTCGCGAACGTCGTCGAGGATCGGCAGCTTCTTGTCGGCAATCGCCTGCGCGATCTGTTCGATCAGCTTGCCCTTCTGCACCTGGTACGGGATTTCGGAAATCACCAGCTGCCACTGACCCCCGCCGAGCCGCTCGATCCCGAGTGCCTGATCCTCTTTCTTCTCTGCTTCGGGCGCGTGGAACACGCCGCGCAGCCGGAAGCTGCCGCGACCCGTTTCATAGGCCTGCGAAATGACGTCCGGGCTGTCGACCAGCTGGCCACCGGTCGCAAAGTCCGGGCCCTGCATAAGTTCCATCAGCCGCGCATGTTCGACATGCGGATTGTCGATCAGTTCCAGCGTCGCGTCGATCACTTCAGCAACATTGTGCGACGGAATATTGGTCGCCATCCCCACCGCGATCCCGCTCGCGCCATTGGCCAGCAGGTTGGGGAACAGGCCCGGCATCAGCTCGGGCTCTTCCTCCTCGCCATTGTAAGTCGGGATGAAATCGACCGTGCCTGCATCCAGCCCTTCCATCAGCTGCATCGCGGTCTTGGTCAGGCGCGCTTCGGTGTAGCGATAGGCGGCAGCGTTATCGCCGTCGATATTTCCGAAGTTCCCCTGCCCCTCGACCAGCGGGTAGCGCAGCGAGAAATCCTGCGCCAGGCGGACCATCGCATCGTAGGCAGCGGTGTCGCCATGCGGGTGGTACTTGCCGATCACCTCGCCGACGACTCGGGCGCTCTTCTTGAACGTGTTTGTCGGGTCGAGCTTCAACTGCCGCATGGTCCACAGCAGGCGGCGGTGAACCGGCTTCAACCCGTCGCGCAGGTCGGGCAGCGAGCGCGCGGTGATGGTCGAGAGCGCATAGACGAGATAGCGCTCCTCCAGCGCCGCATCGAACGGCGCATCGACGATGGCATCGAACGGATCGGAATCGGTGTCTTCGGTGATGTCGGACATCCCTGTCGCTTAGCAACGCGCGAAGTGCGCGGGGAGAGGCGTTTCCACAGGAACGAGGATAGCGGAACACGCGCGCCCAGGAATGGGGTTGAACGCAAGACCAAGGCAATAAGCCGTGGCGCTTATCACGTGATTGCCCGCCCCCTGATAATCTGCCTTGCGGTTTCGATTACCAGTGCCTCCCACTCGCTGTCACGCAAGCCAGGTGTATGAGGCTTGATGGCAATAAAGCCATGAGTGCTCGCCCAAGTCTGAAGAGCGATCCGGCGGGCTTCATCTCTTGAGCGGTCATGACCAGCCAGAGGCTGAACTATGCCGACCGCGACCGCAAAGCTTTCCCGCGCCGCGCGCTTCGCTTCTTCGCCAGGGGAATAGTCGGTGGCTCCCATGCCGAACATCAAGGCGTAGCGGTTTGCGTTGCGTTTGTAGAAGTCAATGTAAATCCGTGTGGATTCAATCACCACGGCCTCCGGGTCTTGCTTGGATTGCGCGCGCGAGACGGCTGTAGCCAAGTCCCGAAAGCCCGCAATGTACAGCTGCTCACAGACCTGATCCTTGCTCCCGAAATAGCTGTAAACGCCCATGGTCGAGAGGCCGGCGCGCTTGGCAATATGTCGGACAGAGAGAGCCTCCACGCCTTCCTCGTGCAGGATTGCCTGCGCTGCTTCCAATATCCGTGAGCGGTGGTCCAAGACCTCTGTCATGCCTCTTGCCATACGATTATAACGCTGTTATTGGCAAGTCTATAACACTGTTATAGGAGCCATCATGTCTACAAGTCCTTGGGTTCAAGGTGCCTATGAGCCAGTCGTGGATGAGATCGAAGCGTTCGACCTGGAGGTGGAAGGAAGCATCCCTCCTGATCTCAACGGAATTCTCGCCCGGATCGGCCCCAACCCGATCGGCGAAGTGCCTCCTGACCACAATCTCTTCAATGGCGAAGGCATGGTGCATACACTCACGCTCAAGGATGGTCGCGCGCAGACCTATCGCAACCGCTGGGTGCGTACCGAGCCTGTTGCCCGCAAGCTTGGCGAAGAGACGGATCTCGAGCCGATCGAGAATACCGATGTTGCGAACACGCACATCGTCCCTTTTGCCGGATCGCTCTACGCGCTGACGGAAACCGCGATTCCCTACCGTGTCAGCGAAGACCTCGAAACCCTCGGGCGGGAAGACTTCTCAGGATTCATAGATTCCGGCTTCACGGCCCATCCCCATATCGACCCGTCGACCGGCGACATGCACGCGATCGGCTATGACAACAATGCCGATCCCAGCGTCACCCACTACGTGATCGGAGCCGACGGCAGCCCCAAGCGCAAGAACAAAATTGCTCTCGGCAGCGCCATCATGATCCACGACTTTGCTGCGACGGAAAACTTCGTCATAATCTGGGACCTTCCTCTGCTGTTTGACGTGGAAGCGGCCAAGCAGGGATCCGAAGCACCATACAAATGGACTCCCGGTTACGAGGCCAGAGTGGGCCTTCGCCGTCTCGATGCCGATGATGCCAGCGTACGCTGGTTCGATGCACCCGAGGCCTTCATCTTCCACGCGGTCAACGCATGGGAAGAGCGCGCCGAAGACGGTTCCATTGCCAGGGTTCACTGTGACGTAATCCGTCGCGACAGGATGTTTGACAAGGACAGCACTGGCCCCGGGGATATGGCAGTGCCGCAATTGTATCGCTGGACCATGGACCTCGAAACTGGTCGCATGTCGGAAGAGCTGATCGATCCCCGCGCACAGGAATTCGGCCGCATTGACGACCGCTATTGGGGCCGAAAGAACAAGTTCAGCGTGACGACCGAACTGTTCCGGTTCACCGGCGACACCGGAATCATCGTCTACGACGCCAATGGCGAAAGCCAGGAATGGAGCTTCGGCAAGGGCGCGGCCACAAGCGAAGCCGTGTTTGTGCCCCACGACGAAAAGGCCGGCGAAGGCGAAGGCTATCTCCTTGCAACCGCGACCGATGTAGCAAAACGGACCTCGAAGGCTGCAATCTTCGATGCGCAGAATGTCAAAAAGGGCCCGCTGGCCGAGATCGCTTTGCCCCAAAGGATGCCGGTCACTTTCCATGGCAGCTGGATACCGGCAGCCTAGCCAATTCTCCGTCGGGACCCTCCGGCACAAATGGGGCGGAGTGTGGTCCAGACCATTCTCCCGAGTCGCTAATCCTGCCATATTTCAGGGTTTCGGCCGGGATCTGGCAGACTGACGCGACCTACTTCTCGCAATCATACCACTGATCTCAAACGGTTTTTACCCATGACTTGCCAAATAAGGCGAAATGTGTCCTAATTATGGCACCATTACGGCAAAAAGGAGGCTGAAATGCGGCAAGTGGTACTTCAGGGTTCGATGCGGAAGTGGGTTCTGGTGGGAGTCTCGGCGTCGTGCCTTGCGCTCGCCGCGTGCAGTGAAAGCGGCGATTATGCTGAGGAAGCCGCTTACGATTCAGAGATTGCAGCTGACGCGGCCGCAGAGTCGGCGATGAGCGTGAGCGAGGACACGGTCGCCATCCCGGCGCTGGGCAGCATCCCCATCACCATGCCGAAGCTCGCCTACACCTACGATTACAAGTGGCGCATGCCCGCCGCCGAGATCGGCCCACTGCAACGCCGCCATGCGAGCCTGTGCGAACAGCAGGGGCCGGGCAGCTGCCAGATCCTCGCGATGAACAAGAGCGGCGAGGAAGCCGACGAAGTGCGCGGCGAGTTGCAGATGGCGGTTGCCAGCCGACAAGCCCGCGCATTCGGCGCGCTGCTCGAAGACGAAGCCGAAGATGCCGGGGCCGAACAGATCTCGGCCGAAATCACATCAGACGAACTTTCCAAGCAGATGGTCGACACCGAAGCGCGCCTTCGCTCGCGCACCGAACTGCGCGACAGGCTGCTAGACGTACTCAAGACCCGCAGGGGCACGGTCGAGGAACTGGTCCAGGCCGAACGCAGCGTCGCCCGGGTCAATGAAGAGATCGACCAGGCGCGCAGCTGGCTGAAGGAAATGGAAGGCCGCGTCGCCTATTCGCGCGTCACCGTCCGCTACGAGACGGGCATTCCCGTCAGCAGCGATTTCCTCGGCCCGGTGCAGGGCGCCGTCGGATCGCTAGGC
>JAAUYI010213488.1_pt1 | contig 10757 bp, 11 predicted proteins | sample 7278041 | NCBI WGS metagenome assembly JAAUYI01 (sample SAMN14350216, study PRJNA611818) | marine sediment metagenome | isolation source: surface marine sediment (0.6m) | place: French Polynesia: Moorea | collected 2018-08
CGCCAACGAAGACGTGCGCGAAGTCATGGGTTACATGGCACGTGACGAGTCGCGCCATGCCGGTTTCATCAACCGTTCGCTGAAGGACTACGGCGTACCGGTGAACCTCGGCTTCCTGCGCAAGGCGAAGAAGTACACCTACTTCAAACCGAAATACATCTTCTATGCGACCTACCTGTCGGAGAAGATCGGCTATGCGCGCTACATCACGATCTATCGCCAGCTGGAGCGTCACCCCGAACTGCGCTTCCACCCGATGTTCCGCTGGTTTAAGGATTGGTGTAACTACTAGTTTAGCCACGTTGAGGTGTTCGCCCTGTTTATGAAGGCGGATCCAAAACTGCTACGCGGTCACAACCGCTTGTGGATTCGTTTTTTCCTGCTGGCCGTTTTCGCAACGATGTATGTGCGCGACCACTCCCGTCCGGTCATGCACGAGGCGCTCGGATTCGAGCCGACCGACTATGACAAGCGTGTGCTCAACATTACGTCCGAGATCACGAAGCAGATCTTCCCGTTTACACTCAACCTCGACGACCCGCGCTTCTGGGCCGGCCTGGATCGCCTCGTTCGACTCAATGAGAGGATCAGCGCGGCGAAACAGCGGGGCGGCCTGGTCGGCACGGTCAAGCGAGCGGGCCTGAGCGTCGCTGCCGCCGCAACGTTTGCACGGCTGTATATGTTGCCGGTGGTGTCGAACGAACTGCCGCAAAATGTGCGGCTGGCGCCTACCTGGTAACGGGTAGCGGGACCGGTGGACTACGCGCTCCCGATCGCGGCGGTTATCCTGGCCTGGTGGCTCAGCACCGTCGTGATCCTGTATCGCGCGGGTTTGCCGGAACGAACGTCGGGCCGCACGCTGGCGGGCGCTACGGTCGTCATGCTGCTCGGCGTGATTGCCTTGCTCGTCAGTCGCGACGATACGTCGACCAGTGGCGCCTACCTTGCGTTTCTCGCCGCCCTTGCCATCTGGGGCTGGCACGAGGTGTCCTACCTGTTCGGTTTCGTCAGCGGGCCACGTCCGGCAGCCTGTCCTCCGGATACGCACGGCTGGCGCCGCTTTGTGCTCGGGGTCAAGACCTGCATCTACCACGAGCTGGCCGTCGTCGCGACGGCCGTGACGATCGGCTGGCTCACCTGGGGCGCCGCCAACCGGATTGCGTTGTGGACATTCGTCATCCTGTGGCTGATGCGCTGGAGTGCCAAGCTGAATATCTTTCTCGGTGTGCGCAACCTGCACGACGACTTCTGGCCGAAGCGCCTGCAGTACCTGAAGAGCTTCGTGCGGGAGCGTGCGATGAACGAGCTGTTCCCCGTGTCGATTATCGTGGCGACCGCCGGTATTGCTGCGTTGAGCGTGGCCGCGGTCGATGCCGGCGACAACGTCCCGCAGCGCACCGGTGCAACCCTGCTCGCGACCTTGCTGGCGCTGGCAACGATCGAACACTGGTTGCTGGTACTGCGTGTGCCGGACGAGAAACTGTGGCTGCCCGGCCTGCGTTCGCGGCGCGGGGTAAGCAATCTCAGGGAACGATTCTGACAGGCTGACCATGTTCCCGTTTTCCGCGATCGTCGGCCAGGACGACATGAAACAGGCGCTACTGATCGCCGCTGTCGACAACGCCGTCGGCGGCGTACTGCTGTTCGGTGACCGGGGTACCGGCAAGTCGACGGCCGTGCGTGCCCTTGCCAGCCTGCTGCCCAAAATGCGCGCCGTCATCGGCTGTCCGTATGCCTGCGAGCCGGAGTCCGACTATTGCGAATCGGCACACTGCGGCAACAACCTGCGCGACACCAGGCGCAAGGACAAGCTGTTCCCGGTGCCGGTCGTCGACCTGCCGCTGGGCGTGACCGAGGACCGCGTGGTCGGTGCGCTCGACATCGAGCGTGCGCTGGTGCATGGCGAAAAGTCCTTCGAGGCCGGCCTCTTGGCGCGCGCGAATCGTGGTTTCCTGTACATCGACGAAGTGAATCTGCTCGAAGACCACATCGTCGACCCGCTGCTCGACGTCGCAGCGTCCGGAGAAAACGTCGTCGAACGCGAGGGTCTGAGCGTCCGGCATCCGGCACGCTTCGTTCTGGTTGGCAGCGGCAACCCGGAGGAGGGCGAATTGCGTCCGCAATTGCTCGATCGTTTCGGGCTCGGCGTCGACGTCTCGACCCCGACCGAGATCGCTGGCCGCATCGAGGTCATCCGCCGGCGCGACGCTTACGAGCGTGACCCGCAGGCATTCCGCAAAAAGTGGTCACGGCAGGACGGCAAACTCAGGCGCAAGATCGTCAACGCGCGTGAGCTGCTCGGCAAGGTCACGATCGACGACGACGTGCTCGGCAAGGCGGCTGAAATCTGCATCGCGCTGGAGACCGATGGGTCGCGCGGCGAACTGACACTGATGCGCGCAGCGCGCGCACTGGCAGCGCTCGATGGCGATGTCGTCGTGACGACGGAGCACCTCGAGCGGGTTGCGCACATGGCGCTTGGACACCGCCTGCGCCGCACTCCGCTCGACGAAGCGAGTGCGGGCGTGCGCGTCGAACGTGTCGTCAACGAGGTGCTGCACTGATGGCGGTGCGCCGTTCCAATCGGCTGCCGGAATCGGACGCACTGCTCGCGGCATTGCTGTTCGCCGTCGATCCGCACGGCCTCGGAGGCGTCTGCCTGCGCGGGCTGCCGGGGCCGGTGCGCGACCGCTGGCTGGACGGCACCCGCCACCTGCTGCCCAACTCGCCGCCATGGCTCAAGGTGCCGATCAACGTTACCGATGATCGCCTGCTCGGCGGCCTCGACTTCGCGGCGACGGTGGGCAGCGGTAAGCCCGTGTTCGCAACCGGTTTGCTCGAAGCCGCGGCCGACGGCGTGCTGTTGCTGTCGATGGCCGAACGTGTGCGGCCCGCAACGGCCGCAACGATCGGGGCAGCGCTCGACCATGCCGAGGTCCGGGTGGAGCGTGATGGCATTCGCCGCCACGTCGACAGCCGTTTCGGCGTCATTGCCCTCGATGAAGGAATCGAGGACGACGAGGGCATCAGTTCGGGCCTTGCCGATCGCCTCGCGTTTACGCTGTGTCTGAAGGATGTGCCAATTCACGAACTCGACTTTGCTGCGTGGACCGCCGACGACACTGCAACCGCCCGTCGTCGGTATGCCGAAACCACGTCCGGCGAGGAAAGCATCACGATGCTGTGCGAGACAGCACTGGCTTTTGGTGTGGATTCGGCACGTGCACCGTTGCTGGCGCTAAAGGCAGCCCGCGCCATCGCTGCATTGCGCGGCGATACCGGTGTGTCGCTCGACGATGCCGCGCGCGCGGCTCGGCTCGTATTGCCGCAACGGGCGCAGCGCATTCCAGAGCCGCCGCAGTCGGAGCAGGAACAGCCGGACGAGACCCCGGACAGCGACGACGCCGGGCAAACCACGTCGTCGCAGATTCCGGACGACGTTGTCGTCGAAGCGGTGCGTGCGGCAATACCGAAGGGTCTGCTCGAACAGCTTGCACGTGGCCCCGCCGGTCGTAGTCGCCGGAAGGCCGGCGGACGTGGCGGCCCGAAGACCCGGGCAAGGCGGCGCGGCCGACCGGTCGGGGTCAAACCGGATGCTGCTACGCATGGCCAGCGCCTCAACGTCCTCGCGACGTTGAAAGCTGCCGCACCCTGGCAAGGCATACGACAGCGCCCGGATGAGCCCGACCGCCTGCGGCTCCGCCCGGAAGATCTGCACGTCACCCGATTCCAGGATCGTACCGAGACGACCACATTGTTCGTCGTCGATGCGTCCGGTTCGCAGGCTGCGCAGCGCCTGGCCGAAGTCAAGGGTGCGATCGAACTGTTGCTTAACGAGTGTTATGTGCGTCGTGACCAGGTGGCGTTGATCGCGTTTCGCGGCACGGAGGCAGAGACCCTGTTGCCACCGACGCGTGCACTGGCCCGGGTGAAACGATCACTGGCGGCGCTTCCCGGCGGCGGCGGCACGCCACTTGCGAACGGTATCGACGCGGCACGTGAACTCGCCGACTCGATTGCGCGAGACGGGCGCAAGGCGAATATCGTGTTGATGACCGACGGCCGCGCCAATATCTCGCGCACAGGTGAGCAGGGCGCCGAACAGGCCGAACACGATGCGATGGCATCCGGACGGCTGCTGCAGTCGCTCGGCCTGACGTCGCTGCTGGTGGACACGTCCCGTCGACCCCGGCCGCGTGCGCAAAAGCTTGCGCGCGCGATGGGTGCGCGTTACGTCCCGCTCCCGTATGCCGATGCGGCGCGGATTTCCGAAACCGTGTTGCAAAACGTGTCATGACCGCGCACAGCATCAACGCGTCGGCAAACGCTGCGACGGTGGACTCCGGTCAACCGCCGGCGTCGATTCCGTACGACTGGCCCTGGCGCGAGTACAGCCGTTTCGTCAATGCAGGCGGCATTCGCTGGCACGTGCAGCGGTGTGGCGTCGGGCCGAAACTGTTGCTCGTGCACGGCACCGGCGCTTCGACCCACAGCTGGCGCGACGTGCTGCCGTTACTCGCCGGGCATTTCGAGGTGCTTGCGATCGACCTGCCCGGCCACGGATTTACGGACAGCGTCGGCAATGCGAACATGACGTTGAACGACATCGCCGCTTCGCTCGGCGCACTGTTGGATAAGCTGGACTTCGCTCCGGACTATGTCGTCGGCCATTCCGCGGGCGCGGCAATCCTGTTGCGCATGGCGCTTGACGAATCGATCAAGCCGCAGCGCATCGTCGGTCTGAACGCAGCGTTGCTGCCGTTCGGCGGATCGTTTCGACGATTCTTCACACCCCTTGCACAATTCCTTGCCGGGACTCGCACGATGCCACGCATGATCGCAGCGCGGGCGCGGGACCTGGCCGCAGTCCGGCGCGTGCTGGCCGGCACCGGCTCGCACCTCGACCGGCAGGGCGTCGAGTACTACCAGCGCCTGCTGACCCGGGAACAACACGTCGCGGCCGTTTTGGCAATGATGGCCAACTGGAATCTCGACCCGATGCTCGACGACCTGCCGCGCTTGCCGACCGAACTGCACCTGGTCACCGCGAGCGGCGACAAGGCCGTCAGTGCGCGCGAGGCACAGGCGATCGTCAGGCGGTTGCCGACGACCACGGTGACGCAACTCGAAGGCTGCGGCCACCTTGCACACGAGGAACAACCGGATCGCTTGGCAAGCTTGCTTGTCGACCTGTGCCAACCGGCTACGGAGCAACGCCATGCGGACGATTGAAACGTCGATCGAGCATCCGCTCAGGCGTCGCCTGAATCGCGAGGTGCACGCGCGGCCACCGGACCACATCGAGACGCCGAGCGCAATTTCGTACCTCGTGCGAGTGCCGCCGCGTGACCTGCCGCGCGGCAGTGAACTCGACCTGCTCGAGGATTTCTGCAGTCGCTTCGACCTGCCGAAACCCGAGTCTGATACCAAGCACTACGCGGCTGATGCGGACAAGTTCCGCGTTCGCTGGGAACGGCACACCGAGTTTAATCGTTATACGTTCATCGCGGATCTCGGTGACAACGAGCCGTTTGCCAATCCTCCCATTCGCGAGATACCGGACGACTGGCTGGCGCAGATGGAGGAGCAACTGCTGGTCGCATCCGATGCCGTGATCGTGCCGCTGGGCGACTACGAGCTCGACATCGACAAGTTGTCCGGCAGGTTCTTCAACGGCAACCCGCTGGTCGGTTCGCGGGTCGACGACGGTGCCGCGGTAGCGCTGACCGACCTGCAGATCCAGCAGGATGGCGTAACCCGCCTGCTGTTGCTCAACGAAACGATGTCGTCAGCAGACACCGGCCGGATGATCCAGCGCCTGCTCGAGATACAGACGTATCGCATGATGGCGCTGCTTGCATTGCCCGTCGCACAGGAGCTGGCACCGATACTCGATGCCGAGGAACGCGAGATTGCGGCAATCACCGCAGAACTCGTCAATGCCGAATCGGAACAGGAGCAGGCGCTGCTGCAACGCATGACCGAGTTGTCGGCGGCGAGCCAGAGCCGGCAAGTCAAGTTCGACTATCGTTTCGCCGCAGCCGAGGCTTACTACGACATCGTAATGCGGCGCATCGACGAACTACGTGAAGCGCGCATGCCGGGCCTGCAGACGCGCGTCGAGTTTACGACACGTCGACTGACCCCGGCTGTCAGCACCTGTCGGGCCATTGCCAAGCGGCAGCAGACGATGCTGGAGCAAATTGCGCGGGCAACGAAGCTGTTGTCGACGCGCGTAGACATTGCTCGCGAACAGCAGAACCAGACCTTGCTCGAGTCGATGAATCGGCGCGCGAAGACGCAGCTCAGGTTGCAGGCGACGGTGGAAGGCCTGTCCGTTGCGGCGATGACCTATTACGTGGTCGGCCTGATCGGGATCATGAGTGAGGGTTTGAAGGAATTCGGACTTCCGCTCGAGAAGAGTGTCGTAATGGGTGCCAGCATCCCGCTGGTCGCGATGATTGCGTTTCTCGGCGTGCGCCAGCTGCGCAAGAAGATTTCGCGCGAGGATGACTCGTGAACGTTATGTCCAGCCGGGGCGCTGCCGCGGATGCATCGCGGCCGGGCGCTAGGTACGATGGCCGAACGATGAATCGGGCACGCCCATACCTGAATGAATTGAAGGCATCCCTGCAGCAGGGTGCCGACATGCGTGAGTGTCGCGACCTGCTTCGCTACGGCTCGCACTCATTCTTCGCGGCGTCGCTGGTATTGCCTACCGAGTACCGACAGCCGATCACTGCACTGTATGCGTTCTGCCGGGTTGCAGATGACGTCATCGACGACGCCGAAGCGACTGCTGCGGCACTCGAGTCCCTGCATCGCCGCCTCGATCGCATTTACGACGATCGGCCGGACGACAACGCGGTTGACCGCGCATTCGCCGACGTCGTGCACGACTACGACATACCGTACACGTTGCCGGCTGCGTTGCTCGAAGGATTCGAATGGGACATCGCCGGACGCCGCTACCGCACGATGTCCGATGTATACGCGTATTCGGCACGCGTTGCTGGAACCGTCGGGGTCATGATGGCGTTGCTGATGGGTGTCCGCGACGCGGACGCGCTGAGCCGGGCCTGTGACCTTGGGGTTGCAATGCAGCTGACCAACATCGCCCGCGACGTCGGTGAGGATGCCGCTGCCGGGCGCTTGTACCTGCCGGGCGACGTGCTCGCCCGGCATGGCGTCGATGCGGCGACGTGGTTGGAAAACCCTGTTATGAATCAGGGTGTTAAGCGGACGATCCAGGACCTGTTGAACGCTGCAGACAGGCTTTACGAGCGCGCCGAGTGGGGTATCGTCCAGCTGCCGGCGCGCTGTCGCCCCGGCATTTTTGCAGCTCGCACGATCTATGCCGAGATCGGCCGCGAGATTGAACGCAGGAATTACGACTCGGTTACGCAGCGCGCCGTCGTCGGCACACGTCGCAAGTTGCGCTTGCTGGTACACGCCATCCGCAAGACCTTCATGAACCGCGGCAAACGTCACGCGCCGCCGCTGAAGGAGACCCGCTTCCTGGTAGATGCCGTCACCGGCGCGTAGGGCCGGCAATGGATGCGGGCCTCTTCAAGATTCTCGCTTTTTTCGGCGTGATCGTTGCCGTCATCGTATGGCAAATCATCCGCACGTCCCGGGACCTCGATGATTCGTCGTCGCACGACGACTGACATCAGGATACGCGTGGCATCCGGAACGGCAGCAGGAATCGCACCCAGCCGGACTTGAAACGGTCGAGGCACAAACTCTCGTGCATCACGAGGCGCGGTTCGTCGGCAACGCCCAGGACCGATCGTGCATAAAACGGCGTATCTTCCAGGGTCCTGACGACGTGCGGTGCGGCGTGCGAACGCGTTGATCGTTCGACCAGCCAGCCAGTGCGGGGAAGTGGGGCGACGCCGGGCACCTCGACCTCGGTCAGTGCGCCGGTGTCGTCGAATTCGATGGCAAGTGAGTGTTCACCGTCGTCCCGATGAGTCACGGCATACGTAATCGCCGTCCTGCCGGCATGGTTGCTGCGACTCCAGTTCCAGCGACGGAAGTCGTCCTCGAGCGGGCGGCTACCGGCATTGGTGTCGACATAGGCATCACCCCGCCAGGACAGCGGCGGGCTCGCAAAGTCGACCTCGATGCGAGCATGGGGCGCAATCGGGCGCCAGCGATGGCGCTGCCCCGGGTCCAGGTGAAATGCGCTGCGGTTCAGGACGCCCGGATGCACGACGATGCGGCCGCGCATGCGTCGCCGGAACGGTGCCGAGCGTTCGTCGACCACGATCTCGAGTCGGTCACCCAGCCAGTTCAACTGGCTGGGCCCCACCCGGAACCAGTCAGCACCCCGGTCGACATGTCGGGCACTGCGTTCCGTCATGGCCCAACGGTCGCCATCCGGCCGGTACAGGCCGACATTGATCGCACAGTGTTCGTGCGGATCTGCCTTCCCGGCGGCGCGCGCACTGTAGTAATAGGGTGAAAAGACGCTGCCGATGAACGCGATGACGACGACACCGAATTTGCCGTCGTCGGACAGGCCGTCGACATACCACCAGCGATAGCCATTGTCAGGTACGGCCACGTCGAAGCGCGGCTGGCCCGGGGATGTGCTGCGGTCCTCCATCGGGCTAATGGTGCCACACGCGCCGGCCGATTCGCCCCTGCGGCAATTGACGTTGACAGGTTACATGTCTATTCTGTTTTACATCAGAAAACGACAAGAAAAGTTTACACTTGTCGGGAGGCCCAAGATGGACCCGAACGCGCGGATACACCAGGCACTGCGCAAGCCGATCCACGCCACGCAGGCCGCGGACGGGCCGCCGCGGTTGGCAGAGGCCATCGAATATGCCGTGTTCCCGGGCGGTCACCGGATCCGGCCGCGGCTGGCACTGGCGGTCGCAATGGCCCATGGCGACGACTGCCCGGAACTGTCCGATGCTGCGCTGGCCGCCATCGAGCTGTTGCATTGTGCGTCACTGGTGCACGACGACATGCCGTGTTTCGATAACGCCGAGATTCGACGCGGCAAGCCGAGCGTGCACATCGCATACGGCGAACCGCTGGCGCTCTTGTGCGGCGACGCGTTGATCGTGCTGGCATTCCAGACCCTGGCCAGGGCCGCCGCCATCGCACCGCGTCGTGCGGGCATCGTTCTTGGCGTCGTCAGCGACAGTGTCGGCGCACCGCGAGGCATCGTTGCAGGGCAGGGCTGGGAATGCGAGCCGGCGGTACCGGTCGAGCAATACCAGGAGGCGAAGACTGGCGTGTTGTTCGCCGCTGCGACAATGGCCGGAGCTGCCGCGGCCGGCGCAGATCCTGAAAACTGGGGTGAACTCGGTGCCCGCATCGGCGCGGCATACCAGATCGCCGATGACCTGCTCGATGAGCTGGGCGATCCGGAAGTCATTGGCAAGCCGGTCGGGCAGGATGCGCGGCTCGATCGTCCAAACGCCGTTAGCGAAATGGGTGTCGACGGCGCCTCGAACAAACTCGAAAAGATGATTGCCGCAGCCATCGATGCGATTCCGGATTGCCCGGGCGAAGTCGAATTGCGTCGCCTGATCCGGAACGAGGCGGAGCGTTTCATGAACCTCGCACTGAAGGCGCGCGCCGCCGCCTGAGCGCCTGGCTCACGGCCCGTTCGCGCTCCCAGACGCGTGCTGACGCAACGTCTGTTCGACCTTCGAAACCGCCTGCTAAGCAGCCCGCGGTTTCGCGAACTTGTTCAGAAACTCCCGATTTTTCAATCAATTGCGAATCGACAGGCGTACGACCTGTTCCGCACGGCAAGCGGCTTCATTCACAGCCAGGTGCTTTGCGCGTGCGTACGTACGGGCCTGTTCGACGTGTTGCAAAACGGCGCGCTCGGCATTGACGAAGTCGCCGAAAAAACAGGACTGCCACCCGCTCGGGCGCTGCACCTGCTGCGCGCGGCGGCGGCACTCAAATTGACAGAGGAGCGCTCCGGTGGACGTTTTGGCATCGGCATGCTGGGCGCATCAATGCTCGACAATGCCCCGCTGAATGCCATCGTGGAGCATAACGCAGTGTTCTACGAAGACCTCGTCGACCCGGTCGCGCTATTCGCCAATGAGGCGACTGAAACGCGTATGGCAGCGTTGTGGCCCTATGCCGGTACCGACCAACCGGCGGCACTCGCAGTTGCAGACGTCGAGCGTTACACGTCGCTGATGGCCGCGTCGCAGGCAATCATTGCCGAGCAGGTCATTGCAGCCTACCCGATGCGGCGCCACGACCGGTTGCTCGACATCGGCGGCGGTGCCGGCGCGTTTGCGGCTGCCGTCGCACGCCGCTGGTCGCACCTGGACATCACGCTGACCGACCTGCCCGCCGTTGCCGAGATTGCGCGCAACAAGCTGACCGAGCAGGGCCTTGGCGAGCGCATCCGCGTCGTCGGCGCCGACGCGATCGCCGACGACTTGCCGGGCGGGTTCGACCTCGTCTCTTTCGTCCGTATCCTGCACGATCACGACGACGATCGGGTGTTCGAGTTGCTCCGGGTTGCGCATGGTTGCCTCGACGAGGGGGGTATCCTGTTGGTCGCTGAACCCATCGCCGGGAAACGGGGTGCCGGACCCCTGATCGACGTCTATTTCCAGGTCTACCTGTTGGCCATGGGTAGCGGTCGGCCACGCACCTTCAAGTCCTTGAAATCCCTTCTCCAGGAGGCCGGATTCCGACGTATCCGGCGGCGGCGAACGGCTGTGCCGCTCTTGACCAGCGTCATCGTCGCGCGGCGTTGA
>JAAUYI010005883.1_pt1 | contig 10756 bp, 4 predicted proteins | sample 7278041 | NCBI WGS metagenome assembly JAAUYI01 (sample SAMN14350216, study PRJNA611818) | marine sediment metagenome | isolation source: surface marine sediment (0.6m) | place: French Polynesia: Moorea | collected 2018-08
GGGCGAAGAGGAGGCTAGGCGAACGCTGGCCGACCAGCCGGAGCCGTTGGCCCACCAACTCGAGGCTCTTGGGCTAGCGTATCAAAGCCTCGGTGACCTGAAGGCGGCGCGGCCATTGCTCAAAGAGTCTCTGCAACTGCGGCGGCAGGTCTACGCGGAGGACCACCGGCTGATCGCTCGTGGGCTCAATAACCTGGCGGCGCTCTTCTACCAAATCGGCGAAGGCCGGCAGGCCGAATCACTCTATCGGTCGGCGCTGGCGATGAAACGGCGGCTGGGACTTCCATTAGAGGATCTCGAGAAGGTAGAGGCCAATCTGGCAACGCTGCTGGCATTCCGTGGCGACTTCGACGGAGCTGAAGCGCTCTACCGCAACGTGCTCGAAAGGCGTCGTCAGGCCTACAAACCGGGCGACCTTGACATCGCTACGAGTCTCCGCAACCTGGGCAATCTGCTCTACCTGAAGGGCGATTTTGACAACGCTGAGGACGCCTTGCGTGAAGCTCTGAAGTTGCGCCTTGACGCTCGGCAAGCCGGCAGTACACGGACGGCGTCGGTGCTTAACAGTCTCGGACGGATCCTCCATGCTCAGGGCCAATTGGACGAGGCGGAGGGGGCACTGACGGAGGCATTGGCCATCCGGCGTAGGCTTCTCGGCGACCAGCATTTGCACACGGCGTTCACGGAAAAGGACCTAGCGAGCGTCTACTTCGACCTCGGGGAGAACGCTGTCGCCGAAGTTCTGTGGGGCCGAGCACTGGTCGTCCTGCGGACGAAAAAGCAACCGGACGCCTGGGTGCTTGCCGACGCCGAGAGCCAGCTTGGTGCTCGTCTAGCGGCGCAGGGCCGCTTCGAGGAGGCCGAGACCTGCCTACGGGATAGCTACGAAACGCTCGCCCAGCTACGCGGCGAACAGGCGCTATTCACGCGGCAGGCGCGGGAACGGCTGGAGGCATTCTCGCGGCTGGACGCTCATCCGTAACCGCCAAGCATTCCGCGCTGCGGATGCGCTAGTTCCGGGGCGTTGCATCGGTGGGCAGGCCCCCTTGACCGTTGGAGTATGTTGCCGACCGTGGAGATGTGTTGGCCAGTGCTGCCCCCACAGTGCCCCTTTGCACACGATTTCTCCCGCGTGGTAGGCTACTCTCATCATGGGCACGACGGGAGCAAACTCTGGTCAGTCAAGCACTTACGGAGTACTCCCCCGACGAAGTCGGCGCAGAATCGGGGTTGTTTGCCCCCCTGACTCTCTCCCCCAAGGGGAGAGGGGACCAGAGCTGGGAGAGGGCACCGTTCAGGGGATCCCGATCAGGGTGAACGCCGACCAGTACCTGGGATGAGCGAAGGCGACGGGTCGCGTGCGGAAGGCGATACGGGTCTCGCCCAGTCGCTGGAAGAGATCGGCGCGGGCGGCGCGCAACGCCTCAGCCCGGGACGCCCCCGTGGTCAGGCGCTGATAGAAGCTGGCCATCAGGTCGGCGGTCGAGCGGTCATCGACGTCCCATTGGGAGACCAGGACGGCTGAGGATCCGGCGTAGAGAAAGGCTCGGGCCAGGCCGACGATGCCTTCCCCGCGGCTGAGCCGCCCGCGTCCGCTGCGGCAGGCGGAAAGGGTGACCAGGTTCGATTGCAGCCGCAGGCCGAGTACCTCGTGAGCCTGCAGCAGGCCATCCTCTCCGTCACCCGGTTCAAGCAGCAGGCCCGAGACCATCGGGGTGGCGTCGTCGACTAGACCGTGAGTCGCCAGATGCAGGTAGTGGTGGCGGCCCGCCTCGGCCTTGAATCGAGCCTCGGTGGCTGGTGCCCCCACCGCCTCGATGCCGTCGGCGAAGATCTGGGCTACCCGGGTCGCTTCATCGGCGGCGTGGGCCAGGGGCATCCTGGGCAACGCGCCGCGGACGGCAAAGGCCGTCTCGCGCATCTCGCCCGAGAACTCAGGTGCCATGGCCAGTACCGAACCTGCGGACGGGGACGTCGGTGCACGTCGTCTGAGCTCGAGCAGGACACCGGCCGACGGGCTATAGGCGATGGCCTTCTCGGTGCCGAGAAATCGGCAACCGCGATACTTGCCATGGAGGGCGCCAGCCTCGTCGGATGCGGGCGGTTCGCAGGTTTCGATCAGCGACTCGAAGGGAAGGTGGTGGAGTAGATCGTCGGGGACGATGATCAGGACTTCGGCGTCCGCCACCGCTCGGATGGGCGCGATCAGCCAGTCGTAGAGATCGCGTCCGGCCGCGATGTGTTCGGCCTCGGTTCCCTTGAGCGCGGCGTCTTGAGCCCCCTGGGGCGAACGCAGAGGGGCGAGGTATCCGGAGAGGGTCATCGCCAGGCGCTGCCTGGCGAGCGGTATGGCGACGAAGCTCAACTCTTCCGGCGTCAGCGCCCAAGCCAGAAGCCGCTCGTCCGAGACCCAATACGAGATGAGGACTTCGCCCGGTTTGAGACCGGCCTGCACCTCTTCGGTCGCTGGCGGTTCCGGCGCCACAAGGTCGGCGTAGCGGGGATTCTGCTGGCGCAGCTCGAGGCGCAGAGACGCGAGCTCGGCCTCGAGGCTCCGAAGCGAGTTGGTCACGCGCGCTCGCTCCGATGCGCCGTCCAGATCGTCCAGAGCCAGTCGCGCCGAACCGAGATCGCTCAGCAGCCGACGCTCCCGATCGCGCAGCTCGGGGTGCTCTCGGGCCGCCGTGTCGAGATCCCTCACCTGTAGGCTCTCGAGCAAAGACAGGGCATGAAACCGTTCGGCGACGGCGAAGCCCTCGGTGCCCCGATAAATGTCGGCCAGGAGCCGGATCAAGCGGTCGTAGGCGGCCACCTGCTGGCCGAGAAACGTGGCCCGCTCTTCGGGCGTCGCCGGGCTGCCGGCCCGCGCCGCCTCGAGGCCGCGGATCGTCGCTCGCAGCTCGTCCTCCGCGGGGCGCGAGTTTCCGCGACGCCATTCGATCTCCGCCAGGTTGCAGTAGACGAACTGGAGCAGCCGTTGGTTGCTCGTCTGCCAGGCCTGATCGCGCAGTTGGAGGTAGAGCTCGTGAGCCTCGTCGTCCTGACCCGTCTGCTGGAGCGCGTAGGCGACGACTGCCCGTGCCCGGATCGCCTCGTCTTCGAGGTTCAGGCGTTCGCAGCTGTCGATGGTTTCTCGACCGACCGTGATCGCCTCCTGCATACGGCCCTCGGTCATCAAGGTGTAGGCGCGCCCGCTCAGCGCCAGGGCGCGGTCGCGCTCCGAACCGATCGGATAGAGGGCTAGCGCCCGGTCGAGAGAGGCATGCGCCGCGTCGAAATCGCCGATTCGGGTCAGGGAGCGAGCGATATGTACCCGCGCCAGACCTTCGGTCTCTGGGAGATCAAAGGTATCTACACGTTCGAGGACCTCGCGGAAGCGTTCGATTGCTCGTTCCGGGGCGCCAACCTCGCTGATCACGATGGCCGCCTGGATCTGAGTTTCGAGCTCTTCCTTGACCCGTCCAGCCGCTGCAAAAAGCGTTGCGGCTCGCTCCAGTTCTTCGAGCGCTCGGGAGGAGTCGCCGTCGTTGAAGCGCGACCACGCCTCCCGGGCCAAGGTCTCGGCTTCTCGGACAGTCTCGGCTTCTCGGACAGTCTCGTGTACCGTTTCCTCAGGAGCGATGGGTGGCGAGCGGTGGCAGGCCAGGGCGCCGAAGATCAACAAGGCGCAGGTCATTCTCAGTTCGGCGAGTCTCATTCCGACGTCCATCGCCTGAGCTGCCGTTCGAGATCTCCGCCTGAGAAATGCTGGAGGGCCAGCACGGAACCGACCAGCTCGTTCCGTCGGGATTCCTCGACGCCTCGTAGCGCTTCGAGCGCCGGCCGGTAGCGTCCCGAGGAAGCGAGAGCCACGGCCCGCAGCAGCGGGCTGGTGCCAGCGCTTTCGAGCTCCGTCCGATGTTTCGCCTGATCCTCGAGCGACGCCCGGCTGAAGGGCACGTAAGACGACGCCACCGACTCCTCGGCGATCCGCGCGTTGACCTTCCAGGCGTAGGCTTTGCCAGCTTCCAGGGGCTCGGCGTCTGCCGGGTAATCGGCGGTGATTTCGCCGGTCGTGGAGGCGTCGGTGATCGGGAACGCCGCGATCAGCGTTTCGTTTTCGTCGACCACCAGGATCTCGTATTCCGTGGCTTCCAGGTCGAGCCTCCATGTAAAGCGTGGGCGTTCGTCGTCGATGATCGACCAGCGGGGAGCGAGCGGCACCGGTGCCGCGACGGCGCTGGGTCCGCGCATCACCGGGCGACCTCCCGACAGAAAGCGATCGAACCCCGCGGGCCTCGGCCACGTTCCAGCCAGGGCGTCGACCGTCCGGCGCACCAGCTCAGGACCGGCGGATTCGATGGCCGCGGCGGACACTCCGGCCGCGGCCAGCCTTTCGGCGTCGGTCGTCGCCCCCGAGCGTAACAGGGAGAGCCCGAGCGCGACGACCAGGGCCGCGGCCGTGAGGCCGAAGGCCGGTCGCCAGAGCCGCCACCAGGCGGTCTTTGGATCATCCGCGGCGACGGTGGCGTCCCGATCTTGCACGGCCAGGCTGGCTTCCATGGCAAGGTTCCGGCAGGAGGCGCAACCGGCGAGGTGCGCCTCGAGACGCTCCCGCGCGGCTCCGGAGATCTCGCCATCGATATACGTGGCGAGATCTTGGAATGCAGGATGCACCGTCGTCGTTCCTTCCCGGGTCCGTCCGGGCGCCGGGACCGCGGAATCGCTCCCGGCCAGCGCTTGGGTCAACGCGCGCTGGATCACGCCTGAGTCTTCACGGTTCATTCGCCACCTCCTGAGGAATGAGAGCGCACATTGGGCTCAGCGTTACCCGTCGGCTCCGAGAAGAGCTCGGAGTGGGAAGCCAACAAGCGCCGGCGCAGTCGCTTTCGGGCGTCGAAGAGAGCCTTGCGGACGGTACCGGGAGACTGGCGCAAGAGCGCAGCGATTTCCGTCGGCTCGTGGCCGTCGCTGAATCTGAGAGAGAGCAGGAGTTGATCGCGAGGTGACAGCTCGGAGATGGTCGCCTGGACGGCCTGCCGACGCTCCTCCTCGGCCGCGTGCTCAGCGGGGCCCGGCGTGGCGTCGGCGACGTCCCGCGCGGCATCCAGCGGTTCGGTGGCGGCCGCTTGACGCGATCGGGTGGTCCCGAAGCGGATGCACTGATTGACGACGATCACCGTCAGGTAGGTGCTGAAGCGGCCTTCCCCGCGCCAACTACGCAAGGCCTTATGGTCGTCAGCCCAGAGCTTGAGCACCACGTCCTGCCAGACTTCGTTGGCAGCCAGGGGATCGAGGCCAAAACGGCCGCGGGCCAGGCCGATCGCGAGGCCCCGAAAGCGGCTGATCAGCTCCTCCTCGGCGTTGGCGTCGCCGTCCAGGATGCGGCGGATCAGCTCTCGGTCTTGCTTATCCGGGGGCGTGTTACGCCGACGGGGCCTGATCATCGGCTGAGTGTGCTTTACCCAGCAAGAATCTCACTCGAACGGATCCCGAGCGGTGCTGACCGAGGGCTGCGGTGGCCGGTCGATGGAATCGGGCCAGGATCCCAGACACTCGACGAACTCGGGTGGCCAAGTGTCGATTCGCTCGAGGACGACGCGCGGTCCCTCGCGCCGTGCCACGATTTGTTCCTGGTCTTCAGGCCGGCAATCTCTGGGCTGCCACACGGCTTGGCTGCCATCGTTCTGGAACAGCCTCGCATCGTACTTCATGATGGAAGTATAGGCACGGGTGCATACGAAGCACAATCGACCCGCCGGTTCCGAGAGGAAGGTTTTCTCAGATCGGAGGTAACGCTGGGTCCGGACACTGATCTCACCAGTCGACAGTTGCCCGATGACTGAGAACACTCCAGGAGACAACGATGACACGGAAGACTCGACGCGGCAGCCTCTCACTGGCGGCCTTCGTTCTGTTGGCTAGCCTCCTTTCAACCGATAGCTTGCCTGCCGACTCCAGTTCGGCTTCAGGGCTGTTCCGAGATGACTTCGACGGCGACGGCAGGACCGACCTGCTGAGCGTCCGGCCAGGCGATGAGGCGCTGCTCCTGAGTCCCGGCGACGGCGAGGGCGGGTTCCTGACGCCCCGAGAGCGGGCGCTTTCCGGCCGGGTGACGGCGGTGGCGGCAGGCGAGATCAACCGTCGCGATGGCTTGAGCGATCTGGTGGTGGCGATTGTTGGCCCGGCCGGGCCGGCGGTCCTGATCTTCGAGTCGCCGACCGGTGCCTTCAACGCCGAAATCGAGCGCTTCGCGCTACCCGCGGTCGCCGAATCCATGGTCTTCGGACGTTTCGACGACGATCCCTACCGTGACCTGGCGGTCGTGATCGATGAGGAGGCGCTGATCATCCACGGGCGCGAGCGGGCCTTGTCCTGGCAAAATCTGGGCCCGGCGCCTCCGGCTCGCATCCAGCAACTGGCGCTCGAGTCCCTGAATGCTCCAACTCGGGCAAGCCTTCCGGTGCCCAGGAAGGGCGGGGGTCTCTTCACTGTCGATTCTTCCGGCGACGGAGTGGATGCGATCCCTGGCGACGGCATGTGCGGGGCGGTCAGCGACAGCTGCACCCTGCGCGCCGCGATCATGGAGGCCAACGCTACCGCCGGGCTCAGCACCATCACCTTTGCCGGCTCGGTCACCGCGCCGATCGGCCTCGGCAGCCCGCTGGGAGTGAGCGAGGCGGTGATCATCGACGGCACCAGTCACCCCGATTTCGCCGGCAGCCCGGTGGTCGTCCTGGATGCTAGCGGTCTCGGTGGCGGTTCCGCGATCGACTTGATGGGTGGCTCGGACGGCTCGACGGTCAGCGCCCTGGTCATCCACAGCGCCCCCGAGGCCGGGGTCAAGATCAGCAGTTCGGACAGCAATACCATCACGGGCTGTTACATCGGCACCGACGCTGGTGGCACCAGTGCCCTGGGAAACGGTGACGGCATCAAGCTGACGGGCTCTTCGGTCGACAATGTGATCGGGGGCACCACGCCGGGCGCCGGCAATCTCATCTCCGGCAACACCAGCGACGGCATCGAGCTGACGGTCAGTGCATCGATCACCGGTACCCTGATTCAGGGCAACTTCATCGGCACCGACGCTGCCGGGCTCGCGGCTCTCGGCAACGGCGAGCAGGGTGTCAGCATCGCCAGCCCCGGCAACACCGTCGGCGGCGCCAGCACCGGGGCGCGGAACCTTATCGCCTACAACGGCATGCACGGGGTGGTTCTGGGCGACGACGACAACCTCGTGCAGGGCAACTGGATCGGCGTCGCCGCCGACGGAAGCGCCGCCGGCAACCTCCTCGACGGAGTGCATTTCGGCGATCCGGGCCCCGGCTCTGGTGCGAGCACTGTCGGCGGTACGGCACCGGGAGCCGGTAACGTGATCTCCGCCAACGGCAGAGACGGCGTCCGTTTCCGGATCGGGGCTGACAACGTGGTGCAGGGCAATTTGATCGGTACCGATCCCACCGGGCTACTGGATCGCGGCAACGGTGGTTTCGGCATTTGTGAAGGGTGCACTGGCGGTTTTCTCAACGTCATCGGAGGGACCGTGGCGGGCGCCGGCAACGTGATCTCCAGCAATGACCTCGGGGGGTACGCCACCGGTACCCCCGACCCCGTCATCCAGGGCAACACTATCGGTCTCGACATCGATGGCGAAGGCATGCTCGGCAACGGCGGTACCGGCGTCGCCGGCACCCGCATAGTTCTCGGTGGCAGCGACCCGTTGGCCGGCAACCTGATCTCGGCCAATGCTGGCATCGGCGTGACCGCCGGCACCGACTCCGTCGTGTTGGGCAATCGCATCGGTGTCACCGCCAGTGGCGGCGCTGCCGGCAACGGCGATCACGGCGTCTGGATTGTGGGTGCCCGGGTAGCGCTCGGCGGCACCGCGACCGGCGAGGGCAACGTCATCGCACACAACAGCGGCGACGGCGTGGCGGTCACCGACTTCGGCCTGATCAATACGATCTCCGGCAACTCGATCTTCGGCAATGACGGCCTGGGTATCGACATCGACGACGACGGCGTCACCGCCAACGATCCGGGGGACTCGGACGTCGGCACCAACGATCTGCAGAACTTCCCCGTCCTGACCGCCGCCGACGGTGGGCTCAGCGCCGTCAGCGGTGTGCTCGACGGCGGCGGTGGGCTGACCCACGTGATCGAGGTCTTCTCGTCCCCGGATTGCGATGCGTCCGGTCATGGCGAGGGCAAGACCTTTCTCGGCTCCGGTATGGTGACTACCAGCGGTAGCGGCGACGTTGCGTTCATGGTCACCACCGCTCCCTTCGCTGCCGGTGTCTCGATCACCGCGACCGCCACCAATCCGGGTGGCAGCACGTCGGAGTTCTCAGCCTGTATCGAGGCGACGTCGACCGAGGTTCCGATCTTCAGCGACGGCTTCGAGAGCGGTGACACGTCGGCGTGGTCTTCGACCACGCCGTGACGCCAACCTCGGATCTAACCGAGATCCTCCATTGTCCGATTTCGGGACGCCAGGTGCCGAATACGATCGGGCTACTGAAGCGGTCGGTATGGGATCTGGTCCTCCCCCTTTGCCAAAGGGGGAGTTAGAGGGGGATTCTCTGCTCGCTCGAACGCTAGAGTCGCCGGAAAATCCCCCCTCAATCCCCCCTTTTTCAAAGGGGGGAGGCTCGGTCTGTGCCCTGCCTCAAGCTTGGATGATACCGATGAATTATTGCTTCGGCGGCACTAAGCTCAGCCATGGCACGGGACGTGCTACTCCCGAACGCTGCCATGTCCTGCATGAAGCGGCATGGCGCGACCGGAGGACGATCATGGACCAGCTGCTTCGAGATCTTCGAGTCACTCTTCGTTCCCTGAGACGCCAGCGCGGCTTCGCCGCGGTGGTCATCTTGACGCTGGCCCTCGGCATCGGCGTCAACGTCACGGTGCTCCAGACGATCTACGGCCTGGTCTTGCGTCCGCTGCCGTTCGTCGACACCGGCAGCGAGTCCACAGGTCATCTGGTGGCCCTCGGCATGCGCCACGACACCATGTCGGTCGAGGCTTTCGACTTCAGCCCGCTCGACGTCAAGGACTTTACCGAGCAGTGTCGCAGCTGTCAGGCGGTGGCCGTGTACGACGCGCAAACCGTGACGCTGGCGGTCGCGGACGCCGGTGGCGATGGCACCCGCGAGCAGGGCGCGCAGCGGATCAGCGCTCAAGCGGTCTCGCCCGAGCTCTTCTCCTTGCTAGGCGTCCAGCCGCAACGCGGTCGGGCACTGCGGTTCGGAGAAGACGCGCCGGGTAGCCCACGGGTCGCGGTCTTGAGCCACAGAATCTGGCGGCTGCTCGGGGCGGAAGATGATCTGGTCGGGCGCGACCTCTTGATCGACGGCCGACCGACCGAGGTGGTGGGCGTCATGCCGGCGGGATTCCATTTTCCCTCACGATCCGATCTATGGTTTCCGCTCGAGCAATCGCTCGAGGACTCGCGGGCGCTACGCTGGATGGACAACGTGATCGCGCGGCTCGAGCCCGGGGTCAGTCTCGAGACCGCCCAGGCCGAGGTGACCGCTATCTCCCAGCGGCTGGCCGACGCCTACCCGGAGTCGAACCTGGGGTGGTCGTTCACAGTGATGCCGTATCGCGAGCGCCTGGTGCAGGGTTCAGAGCGGCAAGTCCTGGGGCTCTTGCTCGGCGCCGTTCTCTTCGTTTTGCTGATTGCCTGCGTCAACGTCACCAATCTGCTCCTGGCCCGGGAGAGCGAACGGCGGCACACGGCGGCGATTCGCATAGCCCTGGGCTCGGATCGATTCAGCCTGATCCGGCAGCGAATGACCGAAAACGTCGTCCTGGCCTTCGCTGGTGGGGGAGTCGGCGTGCTTTTGTCGGCCTGGGCGCTCGACTACCTGAAGCAGGCGGATCCTCGGGGCTGGGAGGCCTGGTTGAGCTTCCAGCTGGGTACGGAAACGGTGCTCTTCACCTTCGCACTGACCCTGCTCTCAGCCCTGGCTTTCGGTCTTCTGCCGGCGCTGCGGGCGTCCAATCCCGGTCTCGGGCACGCTCTCGGCGAAGGCCGTCGCGGAACCATCGGTGGTGAGTCGCAGGGGGTGCAGCGCAATCTGGTCGTCGCCCAGATCGCCCTCGCCTTGACCCTGCTGGTCGGCGCCAGCCTGATGGTGCGCAGCGTGACTTCGCTGCTGCATCTCGACGCCGGCTTCGACACGACCAACCTGCTGACCTTACGCGTGCAGCTTCCCGGAGAGCTGTTTGGCGACCCGGAAGAGCGCCGGCTGACCCTCACCCGCCTGCTGGACCGTCTCGAGTCGGTGCCCGGCGTCGCCTCGGCCGCGGCCACCAGCGCAATCCCCCTGGTAGAAGACGGCACCGCCATCCTGCTGTCTTATCCGGGACAGATCCTGCGCGATGGCGAAGAGCAGTTGGTCTCCTACATCCTTCAGACGCCGGGCCTGTTCGACCTGCTCGGCGTGCCGCTTTTGGCGGGTAGGAACTTCACCGCGGGTGAGGCAACGGATCCCGAGAGCCGGGTGGCGATCATCAACGACGAGCTCGCCGCCCACGTCTTCGGAGGTCGCGATCCTATCGGCGAGCGGATCCGGCTCGGCTATGGCGATAACGCTGAAGAATTATGGACCACCGTGATCGGTGTCGTGCCGAAGATCTATTACGAGGAGCCCGGCGAGGAGACCGACCAGAGTCGTCTCCAGGTCCACCTGCCCTACGTTCGCGCGCCGCGGGCGGATATGGGCGTGTTGTTGCGCACGGAGGTCGATCCGGCGACCCTGGCCAA
>JAAUYI010067670.1_pt1 | contig 10754 bp, 6 predicted proteins | sample 7278041 | NCBI WGS metagenome assembly JAAUYI01 (sample SAMN14350216, study PRJNA611818) | marine sediment metagenome | isolation source: surface marine sediment (0.6m) | place: French Polynesia: Moorea | collected 2018-08
CGATCGCTAATAATCATAGTTTCCTAGAAATTATGGTTACGGAGAAAAATGGATTGAATATTGCCTACAATCAAAGAACTTCAGACTTTGTACAGCGAGATGAAGATTGGTGGCAGCAGGGGAAGAATCAAGATTTAGTAATCGGTACACCTGGATTTGATACCTTTTCTAATGCTTTTAGTATACCTTTTACCTATAGAATTAAAGACCCCAAATCTCAAGATTTTCTGGGTATAGTTAGAGTTTTATTCTCTGTTGATAATCTTAAGTTAGTAGAAATATTTCTCCAACATAGTGGTATAATTGGTTCTCAAAAAATACAAATTATTGATGGAAAAACAGGCTATTTAATTTCTACCATTGATTCTGAAGGTACTCAACAAGATGAGATATTTTATAGCAATAAAAATATTAATTACGTTCTAAATACTATTAATGAAGCTGCACAAAAAAGAAATGTTTCTGCTTCTCTAATAAAATCTTTAATTAGTCAAGATACAAAAATAAATGAACTAGAGATACAAGATGTTTTGTCAGAAACAGGGCATAAGATATTGACTATATCTCTTGCGGATCGAGGTAGACAATATAAAATAACTACTATTCCGCAAACGAAATTAACAGCAATTGTTTCTATGTCACAAGAAGAGATAGCAAGTGCTGGTAGTGAATTTATTATTATCTTTATTACTACGGCAGTTATCTTGACTATAATTGCCACTATTTTAATTATATTCATCTCTAGTCGGATCACTTCCCCATTAAGAGATCTATCTACTAAAGCAGAAGAAGTGGCAGCAGGAAATTTAAATATTACCGCTACTCCAGTAGGAGCGATCGAAACTAAAACTTTAGCTGTTAGTTTCAATAACCTGGTGCAACAAGTTAAAAAGTTACTACAACAACAAGAAACTTCCCTTAAAGAATTAGAAAAATCACGGCAGAAAGCTGAAATGCTGGCTCAAGAACAGCAAAGAAAAAATGAAAGTTTACAACAAGAATTAGTTCAATTATTAGGAGACGTAGAAGGTGCATCTAGTGGGGATTTAACTGTTCGTTCTCAAATTGTTGAAGGTGAAATTGGCATTGTTGCCGACTTTTTTAACTCAATTATTGAAAGCTTACGAGACATTGTTAAACAGGTAAAAGAATCTGCCGACCAAGTCGATAGTTCTATTGGCACTAATAAAGGTTCGATGAATCAACTAGCAGAAGAAGCACGACAACAAGCAGAGCAAATTAGTCAAACTCTGGCTTCGATCGAACGAATGACTGGTTCTATTCAAGCTGTAGCTAATAATGCTCGAGAAGCAGCTAAAGTCGCTAATATTGCTTCGGATACAGCAGAAACAGGCGGTCAGAGTATGGATCGCACGGTAAATAGTATTCTACAGCTAAGAGAAACTATTTCTGAGACTGCCGATCAAGTAAGAAGTCTTGGGGAAGCCTCCCAACAAATTTCCCGGGTAATTTCTCTAATCAATCAAATTGCCATGCAAACTAACCTATTAGCTATTAACGCCAGTATTGAGGCAGCTAGAGCAGGGGACGAAGGGCGAGGATTTGCCGTAGTAGCAGAAGAAATTGGCGAACTAGCCACTCAGTCTGCTCAAGCAACTAAAGAAGTAGGTAGCATTATTACTACTATTCAAAAAGAAGTTGCTCAGGTTGTGGCAGCAATGGAAGTGGGCAACACTCAAGTAGGAGAAGGAGCTAACCTCGTAGAACAAACCAAGCAAAGCTTAGAGCAAATTTTAACCGTATCCTACCAAATCGATCGACTAGTTCAATCTATTTCTGAAACTACCGTATCTCAAGCAGAAACTTCTCAAGTGGTAACGCACTTAATGAAAGAGATTGCTCAAGTATCGGAACGAACTTCTTCTGCATCTGAGGAAGTATCTTCTTCTTTAGACGCAACGGTAGCAGTTGCCCAAAAACTACAAGCATCAGTAGGTACTTTCAAAATTGACGAGGAGAATTAACCGAAATAGTAGGTTTGATGACAGTTAGGCAATATCGAAGTTTGATTGATTAATTTAAGTTAGGTTGGCAAAATGTCAGAGGATAAAGAACTTCAGATACGACTTCAATTTCTGGAAGAAGCCCAAGAATATTTGGATAATATTGAGTCAAGACTGCTAGGATTAGGCTCTGGCAATGTTAATTCTCAACAGATGGATAGTGTGTTGAGAGATGCTCATTCGATCAAAGGTGGAGCAGCCATGATGGGTTTTGAAGAACTAAGCGATTTAGCTCATCGTTTAGAAGATTTTTTCAAAGTCCTGAAAATCGGCAAAACAGAAGTTATTAATGATAGTTTAGAAAGTCTATTACTAGAAAGCGTTAAATATCTTCGTCAAATCGCCAGTTACAATCGACAGCAGGTAGACATCGATCGCCAGTGGTTAGATAGTAGTGTTAGTCCCATCTTCGATCGACTTCATCAACTTTTGGGAGAACCGAACCCAGAAGATGAAGCTGCTTTGTTATCTGCGGATATGGGGGAAGATATGAGTACCCTCATTTTTGAAACAGAAGTAGAAGAATCTCTGCAACAACTAGAGTCACACTTAGCTAATTTTGAACCAACAACTTTAAGAGAGTATTTGTTAACCACCGCCACAGAATTGAGCGGTTTAGGAGAAATACTAGAATTACCAGCTTTTAGTAGTCTTTGTCAATCAGTCATCGAGCATTTAGAAACAAATCCAGAGCAGTTAGAAGAAATTGCCCAGGCAGCATTACAAGAGTGGAGGCGATCGCAAGCTCTAGTTTTAATCGGTCAGACAGATGTTTTAGCCACTTCATTAGATTTAACTAATACAGAATCGACCGATTTTGAGTTGGCAAAAGATAACAATTTTGAGGCTGCCAAGTTCGATGAAATAGCTGATTATGATTCGATCGCCTCTTTCGTCCCACCAGAAAATTTAGATATAGATTTAGACATAGAAGAAGCATCAAACATATTTGCTGCTTTTGAAGATGCCACAGCTGATTTACTAGAAGAATCTGGCTCACAAGAATTAACTACTTCGACAGATGATGCTGACCTAGTTTCTACTCAAAAGCTGCCAACTCCCGTAATTTCTACTCCAGAAACTGTAGTTAATAACTCTACTACCGACAATACCATTAGAGTTTCTGTCCAACAACTAGAAGAACTAAGCGACTATTTTGGGGAAATTTCGATTGAAAGAAATGGTTTAAATTTGCGTTTGCATAGTTTGCGCAATCTGGTCAATCTTCTCAGTCAAAGAATTAAAAATCTCGAACATTCTAACTTTCAACTGCGAATTGCTTACGACAAAGTAGGCACAGAAGCCATCGGCGTTAAATCTAGAGGAGCATTTGCTACTCAGGCTACTCACACAACCTTTAATCCTTCTATTCTTAATTCAAAACCAGAGTATTTTGATAGTTTAGAAATGGACTCCTACAGTGACATTCACTTACTATCTCAAGAAGTGATGGAAACGGTAGTTCAAATTCAAGAAGTAACTAAAGATATCGAAATCAATTTAGAAGAAACAGAACGAAATGCCAAGGGATTGAATCGTACCACTAAACAAATGCAGACTACCATTACTAAAGTGCGGATGCGTCCTCTGTCCGATTTAGTTAGTCGTTTCCCTTTAGCACTGCGGAATATGGAAATGCAGTATGGTAAAAAAGTGCAGTTAAAAGTCCGTGGTGGCTCTACCTTAATCGATCGCTCTATTCTAGAAGTCCTCAACGATCCTCTTCTTCATTTATTTCGCAACGCTTTCGACCATGGTATTGAAGATAGAGAAACTCGTCTACAAGCAGGTAAATCAGAACAAGGTTTAATTACTATTAGTGCTAGTTATCGGGGGAACCAAACAGTTATTACTCTTAGCGATGACGGTGGCGGAATTAATCTAGATAAAATTAAAGCTAGAGCGGTCACGATCGGTATTAGCGAAGAAGAATTAGCCAAAGCACAAAAAAATGACTTACTAGACTTAATCTTTGAGCCTGGCTTTAGTACCGCCGATCGAGTGACCGATCTATCTGGTAGAGGGGTAGGCATGGATGTGGTGCGTACCAACATAGAACAAGTTAAGGGCAAAATTCAAGTAGATACAGAACCAGGCATCGGTACTACTTTTACTATTAGTGTTCCTTTTACGCTTTCTGTAATCCGTGTCTTGTTGGTGGAAAGTAATGATATGTTATTAGCTTTTCCTACCAACATTATTGAAGAAATGCTCGTACTAGAGCCAGATTTAATCCTCGAAAGTGTAGGCTCAGAAATTCTCAATTGGGAAGGGTTTATGGTGCGCTTGGTTCGCTTGCATCAATGGCTTAATTTTCCTTCTGCTAGGAATACATCCAACCTCGATAGCGAAGCCAGTCCCTTAATCGATCGACCTACTGTCTTAATAATTGCTCAGAACAACGATTTAGTTGGTATTCAAGTAGACCGCTATTGGCAAGAAGAAGAAGTGACTATCCGTCAGGTAGAAGGAAACTTAGCCCTGCCTCCAGGATTTACTGGTTGTACCATTTTGGGGGATGGTCGAGTTGTGCCTCTAGTCGATCCGCTCGCACTGTTAAATTGGATTGAAAATGATGGTTATATTCCTGCTTCTCCCAGTTTACCCCGTCCCTCTGTAGGTAATTCTACGGGCAGCTTAATAGGCGAACTTCCATCAACCACTATTCCTCAGAAAAATACGGTGATGGTAGTAGATGATTCGATTAATGTTCGTCGTTTTCTGGCTATGACCTTAGAAAAAGCTAACTATCGAGTAGAACAAGCTAAAGATGGACAAGATGCGCTCGAAAAACTACAAGCAGGAATAGCAGTACAAGCCATCATCTGCGATATTGAAATGCCTCGTCTTGATGGCTATGGTTTTCTCAGTCGAGCTAAATCTGACGCAGTCTACAAAAATATTCCAGTTATTATGCTGACCTCTAGAAGTGGGGATAAACATCGACGATTAGCCATGAATTTAGGTGCTAATGCCTACTTTAGTAAACCATTTAAAGAGAAAAAGTTATTAGAAACTCTCTCAGAATTAATTGAGTAGGGGCGAAGGGCCCTTTGCCTGTACATTTATTAATTATTACTTATCAATGAACACTTCTGCAAAATCGACAGAATTTTTAACTGACAAAATCCATCAACCCTACTTACAGTTGCAACTAGGGCAAAATATTCCCGCAGTATTGTCGATGGAGAATACTCAAGAAGTATTGACGGTTGCCAGTAAGCGAATAACATCAATGCCTAATATGCCAGAATGTGTGATTGGTGTACTCAATCAACGCAGCCGTATTTTTTGGGTGGTCAATTTTCCTCAAATGTTAGGTTTGCCACCAGTAGACATTAACGCACAACAATATTCCCTAGCTATTATTCGCGCTAACCAAATTCCCTTAGGATTGGTAGTTCCTTCTATTAAAGGAGTAGTGAGATTATTAATGGAAGAAATTCAATCTCCTGTCGGCAATGTTACTCCCGGTCTCGTTCCTTATCTCCAGGGCTGTCTGCTACAAAAAAACAGGATTCTACTAGTGCTAGACCCAGAGGCGATCGTCACATCTCCTATCTTACATTCTCCTTCTCTATAGATAGATCGACTAATTATTGATAAATATTATTTGATTATTTAAGGTATTTATTTTTATGCATGACTATAGTAAATCATCTTCTCTGCAAAACTTTTGGCAGCAACTTAATTTAAAAACCAAAATAGCTGTCCTCTCTTTTATGATAGGTGTCGTACCTATGGCGATCGTCGGTACTCTTGCCTATAGTAGTTGGCAAAACTCTACCCAAAAACAAGTCAGCCAAGCTCAATTACAGCGTACCGAATTAATGTCAGCAAGATTTGCTCGTTTTCTGGATACTCACTTCAAGGAAGCACGAAATTTAGCCGAATCACCAATTTTTACCAACCCCGATTTAAGAAAAATTACTACTGTTGCTCAAAAACAAGAAGTTTTAACTAGATATAGTCGTAATTTTCAAGTTTACGATCGCATTGTTTACTTCGATCTTGAGGGTAATCCTCTTTTCCAAAGTAAATCGAATCAACCTTTTACTGGCAAGTATAGCGATCGCCCGTCTTTTCAACAAGCCCTCGAAACCAAGCAAATTATTTTAAATCAGCCAGGTTTATCTGCCGATAGCCAGGAAATTTTTATTGAATATCTAGCACCTGTTCGAGATGAGAATAAGGGGAAAGTTATCGGTATCCTGAGCTTGCGTATTGGCAAAAAACACATCGACAAACTTTTTGCCGACCAGACTAAAAACCTTTACCAATGGCAATTAGTCAATAGTGATGGAATTATCTTTGCTGGAGTTAATACAGACCGACAAGATAACCCAAGTTATATATTAGAGCCGATTAACAAAAACCTTCCTCAAATAGCTCAATTACATTCAGCCCAAAAATCTGGCATCAAAATTCACTACGACCGACAAGGAAAAGAATTAATTAGCTATGTTCCTTTATCTACTCAAGTAGAAAATTCAGAACTAGAGCAGTACATTGCTTCTATGGGTATTCTCATCAAGCGTAATGGTGATGATGCTTTTCAATCTTTTCAACAACTACAACCGATCTTATTATTAGGAGCTAGCCTAACTACTTTACTAGTAGTTTTCTTAACTGCTTACTTAAGTGAATATATTACTCGTCCCATTGTGGACACTGTAGGAGCCCTATCACGAATAAAACAAGGAGAACTGGACACTCGCCTAGACATCAAAGGACAAAAAGAATTTGTTCAGCTTGGTAATAATATTAATCAGATGGCAGAACGCATTCAGCAATTAATTAAAGAACAGCAACAGACCTCTCAAGAACAGATGCAAGCTCAAACTTTGCTGTTTGAACAAGAACGCCTAAATAGTGAATTAATACAGACAGAATTATTAGGCTTTTTGAGTAGTATTGAAGGAGTATCGGGGGGAGATCTTACAGTTAGAGCAGATATTACCGAAGGTCAGATTGGTATTGTTGCTGACTTTTTTAACTCTATTATCGAAAATTTGCGAGATATTATTACTCAGGTAAAAGAAACTACTACGAAAGTGAATTCTTCTGTAGGACAAAATGAACACGTGATCGGACAAGTAGCGCAAGAAGCACTACATCAAGCAGAACAAATTAATCAAACTCTCAGTGCTTTGGAAACCATGACCGGTTCTATTCAAGAAGTAGCCAGTAATGCCCGACAAGCAGCCAAGGTATCTCGAAGTGCTTCTGAGAGTGCCCAGATAGGTGGAGAAGCGATCGAGCAAACAGTAAAAAGTATTTTACAATTACGAGAAACAGTAGCAGCCACAGCTAAAAAGGTTAAACGGTTAGGAGAGTCTTCCCAAGAAATTTCTAAGGTAATCTCTTTAATTAATCAAATTGCCATGCAAACTAATATGCTGGCAATTAACGCTAGTATTGAAGCCTCCCGTGCGGGAGAAGAAGGAAGGGGTTTTGCAGTAGTTGCCGAAGAGGTAGGCGAATTAGCGGTCAAATCTGCCGAAGCTACCAAAGAAATCGAAGAAATTGTCGAAACAATTCAAGAAGAAACCGCCGATGTAGTGGCAGCGATGGAACTGGGTACATCTCAGGTAGTAGAAGGGACTAGATTAGTAGAAGATACTAAAAGAAGTCTCGATCATATTGCCAGAGTATCCCAACAGATCGATCGACTACTTCAATCTATTTCTGGTGCTACTAGTTCTCAAGCTCAAACTTCTCAAGCAGTAAGTCAATTAATGCAGGAAGTTGCGCAAGTATCTCAGCGTACTTCTGTTGCTTCTCGCAATGTATTCGATTCTCTCGATGAAACGGTCAAAATTGCGCAAAAATTAGAGTCTTCTGTCAATACTTTTAAAGTTTAGTTGTCTTTTACTTAAATTATTTAGCTTAATTTGCTTATGGCTATTTTTTCTACTCTCCGTTCTCGGCGTTTTGCTGCTGTTCAGACCGAAACTACCGAACAAATAATTACATTTTGTTTACGCAAAGAATGGTTTGCTTTACCTATTTTAGCAATACAAAAAGTAATTCCTTTAGGAAAAGTCTATGGCGATCCTCAAGGAACAGGAGTAAGTATTACTGCCTATGAGGAGCAAGAAATTATAGTTATTGATGTTGCTAAATTTATTTTTCAGGATTTGTCATCATCCGATCTTGTAGATACTGCGGAATCTGACTTGTCTGGGTTAGAGTGGGAACAACAACGTTATTTAGTTATTATTAATCTTCATAGACAAACCCAAGATTTACTAGGATTACCTATTGATTCTCAACCTGTGATGCGTCGTGTAACTAAATCTAATTTTAAAACACTACCTAAAGCTTATCTAGACCGAGGAAATATTAACTGTGTTAGCGAAGAAATTATTGAGTTACCAGAACAGCCACCTATTTTTTTACTTAATCCTCAAAGTTTAGCTCGAGCATATAATCTTTAAATCTAAAATGGGTTAAGACTTATACAAACAGTCTTTTCTGATTCGCTGAATTTGAGTCATAAATTGTCTACCTTTAGCAGGATTAACCATAGCTACAAAGTTAGCAAAACCCTGAATTGAAGACATCACATCATCACTATTTCCCCAAGATGCGTTAGTAATGCCATGTTTTTCAATTTGATGTAGGGTGGCGCGGAAACGCTTGAGAGTTTTGCGATCGATATTAAGTTTATCGTTAACTACAATACCTGTAACTTCTTGTTGGCTACTTTTACGTAATATTCTAGTTTTGGCTTGATTGATGTGAAAGCCTTCGTGTCGAACAATAGAATCGGTATTTTTTAAAATATTACAGATGCGAGGATTATCGACATTGGTAGAGAAAGTGAGATCGTCAGCATAGCGAGTATAAATAAACCCTTGTTGTTGCGCCATCTGAGTTAAACGATTATCCAGACGACGACAAAGTATATTAGTAATAGCTGGGGATGCTGGTGAACCTTGGGGTAAATAGCGATCGTCTAAAGCAACATAATAAGTTTTGCCATCTAATTCTACTTCTTCTAATTCCGCTTCCGTACAAAGTAAAGCAAAGATAGTTGCAGCAGCCTCCGAATAACCGAAAGAACGAAACAAACCCTTAACTCGCTTATAAGATATAGAAGGAAAGAAATCTTGAAGATCGAAATTAATTATTACATCTGCACCAACATGAGGTCGGGCATTAGTTACGATAGATCGATCGCGCCTAAACCCATGAACCGCATCATGAACGGGCAGTTTTTCTAAAATATTCTCTAAAATCCAATATTGCACCCGTTTCAATTTAGGCATAGGTGCAGAAATCAATCTTTCTCCACCTGTCTTTTTGGGAATTTTAAAACGAATGTAGTGGGAAACAGTAGAAGTTTTACGATTAAAAGCCAGAAAGCGCAATTGTCCTACACTAATTCCCATTGCCTTAGCAATTTGTTTCCCATTACCAAGGATAGGTAAAAATTGGGAATTCAATCTCTCCTCATTGCAGTCAGTATAATTTAGTCCTCCAGAAACATCTTCCCCAAGATAAATGATTTCCGTTTCTTTCCGTCTTTGCCAAGCTTCTGCCTTAGCAATTCTTTCTTGTTCTCTTTTCTCCTTATTCTCTTTCTGCTTACGACGAGATTCAGCTAATCTCTCTTTAAGTAATCGCTTGCGTAGAATCTTCTCATTTTGCAAACGGCGACTTTCTTGACGTAGTTCATTTAATTCTCTTCTAATCTCTCCCATGCGCCGAATCTCATCGGCAGGGTCTTCTGGTAATTCTCCTCGTGCAGGCCAAAAACCCAATCGAATCATCTCTTCTAGGACAAATTCATCCCTTCCCCTCTGACGGACTAGATCGTAAAGTTCTTGGCGAGTACGAGGTTGTTGAGACATATCTATAATTTAGTAATTATTAATTATCCATTCTGGAAATCACATAAGATTAGCGATCGCCTTATTAATCACAAATAAAAAAGAACGCACTTACTTTGTTTAGGTTTCTCCTTCGTAAGTCTCTTAGGACTAGACTACTCAACTCAAGCGGTCGCGGTACTAGTCGGTTATTACACTTCATGGAAGTCCCACAGGGAAACCGACTAGTACCGAATGACCGCACAGTCAAGAGTAGGCTAGTGATGCGTGTCTAAACTAACAGCAGGGATGGCGATACACCAACCAGATTGCAAGGTTGCCTCACCTAAACCATAAGCGCGTCCATTCAATTGTATTCAGTTAACCGAGATGGTCAAGACTATGTAAACGAGTGTGAAGTGTGAAAGAGGAATCAAGTAAAAATTAAATCGAATTAAAACCGATAAACTACATATAACCTCTCTCAAAATAACAATACCCACCGATAAACTAATCTCTGCGCTCTCTGGAGGGGCTGTCTGAGGAGGTCTCCTCCTCAGTTTATACGCCCCGTCGCCCTCTGCGGTTAATAAAAAAAATTCAAATATACCATCTCCAAAATATCTTAATAAAAAGCTCGATCGCCTAATCTTCGGAAAATTCCAATAACTAGACAATTCAACTCAGCGAAGCCAGCCCCTAGTTCTGATTTTTGTGAGGGTCTAAAGAGTTAACTGCCTTTATATTTATTGTCAACAAGCCAAATTTATTGACAGTCAACGTTTTCTCCAGAAACCACACAGTTAGGCCTTTTCCCGGAAAGAATATACCACCTTTCATAGATGGATCTAGTTACGCAGCATTAGTTTTACCTTTTAAAAGGTGGTATATTCTTTCTTGGAAATCACCTTAG
>JAAUYI010236425.1_pt1 | contig 10754 bp, 6 predicted proteins | sample 7278041 | NCBI WGS metagenome assembly JAAUYI01 (sample SAMN14350216, study PRJNA611818) | marine sediment metagenome | isolation source: surface marine sediment (0.6m) | place: French Polynesia: Moorea | collected 2018-08
AAGGCGACGAAGCAGTCAGCCACAAGTATTGGCTCAGATGGGCTGACTGATCAACGTGGCTGAACCGCGAGTGTTGTCCGGTTCCTCCGGACGAGAATTGCAAAGGAGGCGTTGGGCCAAGGAAGACAATCCGGAGGATTGAGTTTCTTGGCCCAACCCCTCCTTTGCAATTCTCGTCCGGAGGAACCGGACAACAATCGCGGTTCAGCCACGTTGATCAGTCAGCCCATCTGAGCCAATACTTGTGGCTGACTGCTTCGTCGCCTTGCTAGCCTTAGAGAGTCAACTCGATGAGCTTCGAAATCCCCCTGCACTCCCTGCCCCTGGAGCTGACCGACGACGATGCCGTCGAGGCGGCCTACGGCAGCCAGCTGGATGAGATTCGCGACAAGCTGATCCAGGGTCTCTCGGTCCTGGTGGAGTGCGACAAGCAGCTCACGCTCTACCTCTACCGCGCCTTGCGCACCCGCCTTCGCTCCGATCGCAGCCATCGCCGGCGCCTGCAGCTGGTCTCGGGCCACGTCACCGGCGACGATGACGGCAGCCAGGCCATGATGTCGCTGATGCAGCGCTTGCTGGCGCAACTCCAGGACGCGGTGTTCTCGGGTGACGCCGAGCGGATCATCGTCCTGCCTCACCTCGACGTGCTGACCACCACCACCCGCAGCGGCCTGTCGGCCGAGACCCGCGAAGCCGCGGTGCTGCTCTACGACAACCCGGACGCTGTCTTCGTGGCGTTCTGCGACCCGAGCTTCGAGCTGCCGAAAGTGATCGAAAACCTCTTCCCGATCCGCTCTTCGCTGCTCGGCATCGCCCGCGAACGCCTGGCGCACCTGATCACCCGCCGCGAGGCGCGCCAGCTGACCACCGAATCCCTCAACCCCTACGCGCTATACAAAGACCTCTCCGGCACCCACGCGGTACGCTGCCGGCAGATCCTCAGCCACTTTCACGACCACGTCGACTACGATCCGGCGGCGCCCGAGAGCGCGGCCGTGATCTACCGCGAAATCCGCCAGATGACGGTCTCCGCCGACGTCGAGCTACCGCGGGTCGATTTTGACCGCGACGTCGGCGGCTACGATGCAGTCAAACGCAAGCTGCGCGAGGAGATTCTCGACCTGCTGCTGGCCAAGGAGCGCAGCCGGGACTCCGAGGAGATCCGCCACATCGAAGAGATCGTGCCCAAGGGACTGATCTTTCACGGCCCGCCGGGCACCGGCAAGACCTTCTTCGCCAAAGCCATGGCGACGGCGCTGGACGCCACCATCCTGATCGTGCCGGGGCCCGAGCTCAAGAGCCGCTGGGTCGGCGAGTCGGAAGCCAACCTGCGGCGACTCTTCGCCCAGGCCCGGGCGGCGGCGCCGTCGATCATCGTCTTCGACGAGCTCGATTCCTTCGCCGCCGCTCGCGGCACCTTCACCGGCTCCGGCGTCGAGCACAGCATGGTCAACCAGCTGCTGACCGAGATGGACGGCTTCCGCAGCGAAGAGCTGGTGTTTACCGTCGGCACGACCAACTTCGCCGAAGCCCTCGATCCGGCCCTGCTGCGCCCCGGCCGCTTCGAGCTACAGATCGAGATCCCCTATCCGGATGACGACGATCGTCGCGCCATCCTCGAGATCTACCTGAAGAAGTTCGGCCTGGAGGCCGGGGAAGAGGTGGTCGAGCACCTGGTCCAGCGAACCGGCGGCATCGTCGAGACCGGTGGCGAAGGCGGAGACCGGATCAGACCGGATCGCCCGACACACGCCGCGCGATATACCGGCGATCATCTTTACGCTCTCGTCCGGGCACTGAAGCGCGAAGAGCTGCGTCGCGGCGAAGGGCCCATGCCTCTCACCCGAGAACACGTCAATCGCGCGGTCGGTGGCCGCCAGCGCAGCGTCGAGCTACAGGCCGAAGAAGAGCACGTGATCGCCGTCCACGAAGCCGGCCACGCGGTGCTCGCATACGTGCTTCCCCACTGCCCGACGATCAAGAAGGTGACCATCGCCACCGGCGACGAGGTGGCCCTCGGCTACGTCATGCAGGCGGTGCGCAAGAACCGCTACGTGACCACCGAGGCCGAGCTGCTCGACGACATCTGCGTCATGCTCGGCGGGCGGACCGCGGAGCAGCTCTGCCTGCGCTCGGTATCGATGGGCGCCTCCAACGACCTGCAGCGCGCCTCCCACCTGGCGAGCCTGATGGTCGAGGAGATGGGCCTGTCACCGGCCATCGGGCCACGCACCTTTCCACCCACCGGTGAGGACACCGGCCCGCGGGTGTCGGAGAAGACTTCCCAAGTCATCGACGCCGAAATCGACAACATCCTCAAGTCTCAGCACCAGCGGGCGAGGCAGCTTCTCGAGCGTTACCAAACTCAGCTCGACGAGCTGCAACGCCTGCTGCGCGAAAAGAAGACCCTGGGCCTGCAGGAGATCCAGGAGGTCTTCGACCACCGGGACTTCAAGACCACAGACACCTGATGTGAAGGCACCATCTGCTCTCAACTGACGAGGGAGGACCCATGGGCGAGATCACCATTCGACTGATATACAACCTGAAGACCGGCAAAAAAGACGTCTGGATCGACCTGGTCTCCGAGCCCGACAGCCTGCCGATCGAGCACGAGCAGGACCACCGCAAGATCGTCGAGCAATTGCTCGGCAAAGGCGTCCTCCAGGCCGATGAGCTGGGCGAGGTGGAGGTACGCCGGATCCAGCCCGAGCGCAAGCGAGAGGCAGAAGCCGAAGCCGCGGCCGAGGCGGACCGCGCCCAGAGCGATGCGTAGGGCCCTACTGTTCGAGGACCTCTTCGCCTTTTGCGACTTCGAGCGCCTGCACGGCTCCGGAAAGCTGGCCAAGCGGGACTACCGCCTCTACCACCTCGAGCATCCACACTTTGCGCGCCACACCCTGCTGGCACTCGCGGGGCTGCCGCGCCAGCTCCCGGCGGACCTCGACCCTCAAAGTGGCACAAAGACGCTGCTCGACCTGCGCCACGGCAAGATCACCGTCAAGGACGGCCGCGCCAAACTGTCCCACTTGCAGGGATTCGAGGCCCAGCGGCCCGAGCAAAAGCGCTTCGACGTCACGATCCGATCCCAGAACCGCGAGTCGACGCTGCTCGGCCTCATCCGGCCCGTGCCGTGGCAAGCCGAGCCCGAGTCTGCGCGCCACCTGCTCTTCTGGCTGAACGACGCCTCCCTCCTGGCCCCCCTGGTGACCGCCAGCCTGCGCCTGGGCAACGACCGGATGCGCTATGCCGACGTCCGTACCCAAGACGAGGGCACCGTCACCCTGCTGCGCATCGAAGAGCCCTCCTACTTTCTGATCCAGCAGGTGATCGAAGACTCCCGAAGCGTCGAGCTCTACTATCCGGCCGCCGAAGATCTCTACCTTCCCTGGGGACTGGCGCATCCCCTCGCCGAGCTCTGGCGCCAGTCGGAGCAACAGCGCCAAGACGCCTGGATCCTCTTTCGGCGCGACGGCAGCCGACATCATGTCGTGCCACCCCGCTGGCACGACGTCTATGACGCGACTCGCTTCACCATCGACCTCGGCGAGCGACCGCTCGCGCGCCAGGTCGCATCCGAGCAGCGGATCGAGATCCGCCTCGAGCTGGTGACACGATCCAACCCCGGAGAGCCGGAGCTTTGGCTTCTCGACGAAGCCGATCGTCCTCGCCTCGAGGCGCTGCTCGCCGGCGTCGACGAACAGGACCTCGACCATCTCGCCCTCAGCGCCCACCATGACGCCGAGGGTCGCAAACTCTACGTGGTGCGCGAAAAGCGCGGCCGCAAACGCCGATTTTTCGACTTCGGCGGTCGCGGCTTCGCTGCCTTCCAGGGTCTCAACAATCTCTACCTACCGGTCGATCGCGAGCTCCTACCCCAGCTGCGGCGCGATCGCTACCGCGACCTCTTCCAGCCGCGCTCGGGCGAGATCGCCCTGGTGATCGACGGCGACAACGGCGCTATCACCCTCTACCGTCTCGACGAGTCCAGCTTCGAGCCCCTCGACAGCCTGATCGATTACCTGGCGGCCGAGGCCGACGAGCGACTCGAAGCGTGGGTCCAGGCGAGCGTCTTCGATCTCGGGCCTTACCTTCAGGCGCCCAGCCGTCCGGGGCTCCAACCCCTGAAGTCCGCGGCCAGGGCTGCCGAAGACACTGAACCGGAAGCCGAAAAGGTTCAAGAAGCAGCGACCCGGGAGGAATCCAAGGCCGAGGGAAACGTGGCGGACGGCAGCCCAGAGCCTGAGCTGGAACCGGACATCGAGACCCGCGAGAAACTCGCCGAGCGCGCGCTGCTGGCCGAGGGACAGAGTTTCGAGCGCTGGCTCGAGATCCTCGAAGCCAAGCTCGAGGCGAAGAAATGGGAGGACGCCGCGGTCGCTTTCGTCGACACCCTCTGGCTGGCCGACGACAGCGCTGCGGAGGCTCGCCTCTTTGCCCGCTGGCACCGATTCATCGGCGCACGTCAGGATGACCTGAGCGACCTGGAAACCGCCTTGGCCACCGACTCCGTGCTGCGTCTGCGCAAACAGCGACGCTCTGAACGCGACCGAGGTCTGTACGAGGCCAGCAACCGTCTGCGCGAGATCGACGACGATATGCGCATCAAGCAGCGCTGGCTGCTCTGGCGCGAGATCCTGGCCCGCAACCACGACGTCCGTCACCTGGCGCGGCTGCGCGAGGACAGCCAACAGCAGCTGAGCCTGGGCCTGAGCCAGGCCGAGATACCGGCCTTCCTGCGCATGCGCCTGTTCGACGACAGTCGTTTCGAAGCCGCCGGCACCGATCGTCAAGCCGCCGCCGAGCTTGCCGACGCCACCCGCAGCCTCGACGTGCTCACCCAGGGCCTGCGTGAGGCCAGTGTCGGTGACGTCGCCCTCGCGATCCTGGGTCGAGCCTATGCCCGAGTCCTCGGCCAGGTCGACCGGGCCCGCGCGCTCGCCGGCGAACCGCGCTCCCACGACGACTGGATAGCCGCTGCTCGGGCACTCAATCCCACGGACGAGGGGAGATGGGATCTCCAACAACCCACGGTCAACGCCGCCCGCGCCTGCCATGCCTTGTACTGTAGCCATTCCTTCGAGCTCGACGCGCCCGACCTGGCCGCCGCTTATCGAGCCGCCTTCGATCAGCACATGGATGATCTCGATGCCGCGAGTCGCCTCGATTCGAAGGCGCTGGCGGATCTGCACCTGCTCGAGAACAGTCTGGCCCGCCGCGAAAAGATCGACAACCCGTCCGCCTTCCTTTCGGCGGCGAACGCTGAGCGCTTCTTCCCCACCGGCGGCGACAAGGCTTCCGGAAGTTTCGGACGACTGCTCCGACGGTTGCGCAAGGCCGATATCGAAGAGAGTCTCGAGCTTCTTCCCACCGTCTTCGACGACCACCTGGCCTCGGCCAGCGACCTCGATCCGGTCGACCTCGCCGAGCTCCTGGACGTCACCCTCCAGGCCCTCGAGCGGGTGCGCTGGGAATCCAAAGGGCTGCCCTTCCTGCGTCGCTTCGAGGCCGTCGCCGGCGAATTGGGCCAAGGACAGAGCGACGATCGCTTCTACCTCGCCCTGATCAACAGCAACCTGGCCCGTGGCCTGATCGAGCTCGGCCACGAGCAGCGCGCCACCCGGCTGATCACGGCCGCCTTCGACGAGCTCTCCGAAGCGAGCTCGCCGATCGATCTGGTCGACGGCTCAGCGGCGCTCCTGGGCGCCATCGAAGGCCTCGAGCTCGAGCGTCGCGCGCCGCTGATCCGAGCCTTCTCCACCTGCCTTCGCCAGTGGCTGGGGCGCGAGACCGTCATCGAACAGCACTATGCTCACCTAGCACCCAAGTTCTACCGGCTGCTCGACCAGGCCGCCGAGGCCGCCGTCAGCAAAGACAAGCTAGCCCTGGGCCTGTTTCGCAGATATCAACAGCAGGACGAATTCTTGATTCTCGACCGAATATTGCGTGATCAGCCGACTGAGGGAGGATGACTCGTGACACCCGAGACCCGTTACACCCTGGAAGAAGTCCGCGGCGAAGTCGAGCCCTTGCGTCGACGGCTCAATCAGCTGCGCCGACGGATCGGCGAGTACTTCGTCGCCAAGCAGGAGATCGTCGATCTGATGGTGCTCTCGACCCTGGCCCAGGAGCCCCTGCTCCTGGTCGGCAAACCGGGTACCGCCAAGAGCGATCTGGTGGTCAAGTTCGCTCAAGCCCTGGGGCTGACGGGCAACGACTACTTCGAGTACATGCTCACCAAGTTTACCGAGCCGAGCGAGATCCTCGGCCCGGTAGACATCAACGAGCTGAAGGACGGTCGCTACATCCGGCGCGTCGGCGGCAAGCTGCCGGAATGTCGCCTGGCTTTCCTCGACGAGATCTTCAAGTCCAACTCGGCGATTCTCAATACGCTCCTGACCATCGTCAACGAGCGCAAGTTCTACCAGGACGGCAGACCGCAGCCGGTGCGGCTGGTGATGCTCTTCGCCGCCACCAACGAAATCCCGGAGTTCGCCGAGTTGGGGGCCCTGCGCGACCGATTTACTCTCAAGGTCGAGAGCGAGCCGGTGAGCGAGACGCATTTTGAGCAGCTGGTCGAGAAGGGTCTGCGCAACGAGTCCTTTCGCGCCTTCGAGCAGCGGCCGTGGGCCGACACCAGCTCGCTCGAGGACTTCCTCAAGCTCAAGGTCTACCTCGACCACCTGCTCTACCGCGACACCGGCAAGACCCGGGGGCGACGGGATGCCCACGTCTTTCCCGAGGACGTCTACGTCCTGTTCAAGCGCATCCTCCGGACCCTGATCAAAGAGGACAAGCTCGAGATCACCGACCGCAAAGTCATCAAGCTCTACAAGCTGATTCGCTGCCGGGCCTTTCTCTTCCATGGCGGCGAGGTGCGCAAGGAAGACCTGGTTCTGCTGCGCAACATCGCCGACCGGGTCGAGGACTTCGCCCCGGTACGCCAGAAGGTCGATTCCCTGCTCCGGTTGAGCTGAGATGAGCGCCCCATCTATCCCAGGGTTCACGCCCTGGGCGGCCCATGCCGCCCTACTGGCTCGAAGGCAGACCGGCTGAGCTGAGATGAGCGAAGCGACACCGAGAATGATTGCCGAGGACGTCCTGGCGGACTACCTCCTCGGCGCTCTCGAGTGGTGCGGCATTCTCTTGCCCTCGCCGGGTCGGCGGGAGGCCGACCGGGCGCTCGAAACCTATGCCCGGGTGGTGGCCCAGGGTTTCTTTCATCTGCCGTCGTTCCTGGTGGTCGATCTGTTGCTGCTACTCGAGCGCGGCTTCGAGGCCAGCTTCGCCTCGGACCGCGAGCTCGCCGACTGGAATGAAGAACAGCGGACGCTCAGATCGCGCTACGAACGCGAGATCCTCGGCCGTGTTCTGCAAGCGCCCGGTCTCGGCGATCTGCTCGAGATCCTGAGCGACTCGCCGGACCGCGAAGCCCAGACCGAGCGCTTGATCGTTCTACTGCTCGAAACCCTGGCCCCGCACATGCCGCGGAGTGCGGTGGTCAATCCCGCCCTGGTCCGGAGTCTCCATCGATCCGGCGATGGCAACCATCTCGCCGAGCGTCAGCAGCGTTTCCTCGATTGGTTGGGCGACGAGCGCTACTTCTATCGCCTGCTCGGCGACTTTTTAGACGCCACCAGCCAGCACGTCCAATGGGGCCGCTTGATCCGTGACGAGGATATCTTCGAGCTATCCCACTGGCGCAGCCTCTCGACCGAGCATCTGCGCATCGGCTGCCGACAGATCCTGGCGGTCGACCGTCGGCTGGGCGAGCGCACCCTGCGCCAGCGCATCCAGGTTCACGACGCCGGCGAAGCCGAGACCGTCTTCGTCGACGAAACCCACTATCCGATGGGCGGCCTGGCCGAGCTGACCAACCGCGGGTCACTCGAGAACCTGGTCACCTCGCAACTCATCTACATCGAGCCAGGCCCGGCGATCAACGTCTTCGACGTGCGCTACCTCGAGGGAGAGTTGCTCTACTACATGCGAGACGAAGGCAGCCTGCGGCGCAAGCGCCGGACCGTTCACCTGATCTTCGACCTGGGGACGGCCTTCGAGTGGAAAGCGCGGGGTTGGGATTATCAATTCTCGGTGCTCAGCCAGGGGCTGGGCCTGCGCTTACTGAACGACCTGTTCAAAGTCTTCGAGCACGACTCCGTGCACGCCTGCTTCCACTATCTTCGGGGCGGCGTCGACAGCACCTTCCTGCGCGCCGAGATCGACCTCATGCGACTCCTGCTCGACGACGCCGTTCGCCACGGCTGGGTCGAATTCCACGAAACCGAGGAGCTCGATCCGGACACCCTGCGCGATCCCAAGCGCAAGATCTACGCTCTGGCGATCAGCGCCGAGCGCGCCGAACACTGGCAAGGACTGTGGAACGCCGAGATCGACCGCCAGCCGAGGATTCACGGCGCCGTGGTCCAGGTCGCCAACGCCGCACAGTTCGAGGCCCTCGACCCCGGCGCCCTGGCTCTGGCACGCGACGGCATGACCTGGCCGGACTTCTCGGACCTCCGCACCCGTATCGTCACCCGGCTGGTCGGATAATCCCACGGAGCCCGAGAATTCTTCAACCTCACGAGATTGCCGATTCAGAGTTGAATCTGTGGTCGAGCAACTCGATTGAGTTCCTTTTAATCTTCGGAAACTTCCTACCCAAGACTTCCGCTGCTTTATCCTTGGGAATGAGGAAATGTGGTGGATCAGAACTGGATGAATTTTCAAACAGCCCGGCAAATTGCAGCAACTTCACTCGCACACGCTCAGCTACCCCATGTATTACCCAGTAGTCTTGCTTCCTATAGTATTTAAACCGCTCTTCTAACGGCGCAGCGCTATCCGAACCCCAACACCGGAATTTCGGACCGCCAATTTTCTCGAGAGAGCCCATTTCGAGACAATCCAGCGCTAAATAATGCAACAGGACAGCAACCACAACCTCGTCAGATGCGTTACGCAGTAGTCCTCTGAGCGAATCGCGAACGACATGCCCAACAAGGACGAATGCTGCCACATAAGGTGTCGGTTCTGGAGGCGTCTTGATCTCGGCCACTCTTGGGACAGCTCTCGTCGAGTCGAGCAAGTCCTTTAATAGTTGCCGCTCGTCAGCAGACTCCTCCTGCGTGGCGGATACTTCAAGGTAGCTGATCGCCTCGGCGATCTGCCAGGGTCGCAACAATCGGCCGACTTCGATCCAATCGCGGACCGTAGATGCAGAGAATCCAGGAGTTGATGTCGCTACAACCCCGAGCAACGAACGATACTGCTCCTTGAGCCCAGCATGCATCGCGGCATCCACTGCCGTTTCTGTCGTACGCCCCTCTCCTTCCAGTGTATCGATCTGCTTGCCGAGAGAACGAAGATGCTGCCACTGTTGGCGGGTCAAGTGATCCTGCAACGATGTTGCCCGAGCCCTCTCAGCCGCGGCTTCCTTGCGCGCCTCCAGTGCTTGCCGACGTTGATAGACGGCGATGATGAATCCAGCCACCAATCCCGCAAGACTTGCAATGCTACCCAGCGTTCCTAAATCACTCATCTGAAACTCAACTCAAGTGAAGGCCACATCAGTGATGGGCTAAGAAGTGCAAGATCAACACATAGAGGTCTAGCTATCGCCGGTAGGCCCGCGACTCAATCGATCGCCTACTATCTGAAGGCGACCCGTCTGAAGGCGATCGAGTCCCAGCTAGAGGCGATCGACTCCCATCTGGTTCATTGGCTTCCATTATAGCGCGAACGACTTTTCGAGTATAGCGCGGTCGCTCTCACCAGAGGGTCTCCCTGGCGGGTCAGGGCGGCGAACAGCCCTCGAACCCACCCGTCGTCGGGCACTCATCTGCTCGGTGGATCTCGACCTGCTTTGACGCTGAGTCGGGAGATCAGACGGAGCGTTCGGTGCTGCGCTGAGCACTCGAGAACACGAAGTGGCTACGAATACTGCTCGAGCCCGATGGATCGGTGTTAGCCTCAGGGGTGGCACATTTCGCCGATCTGCTCCCGCCCAAGACCCTATGCCCCATCGCACCTCGATTCGCCCAGCCATCGCCGCCGTCTGTCTGACGCTCGCCGCTGTGTGGCTGGCGCGGCCCGGCCTGGGTCAAGACGCTGTCGCCGGCACTGAGGCGGCTTCGCGTACGCCAGGCGACGCCTTTCGCAGCGAGCTGCGCCGAGTCATCGCTGAGGCCCGCGACAGCGTGTTCCCGGCCCTGGTGTCGATCGGCGTGGTCACCGTCCAGTATTCCGGTGGTCGCGAGTACAAAGGCCGCAGCGTCGGCAGCGGTACGGTGATCTCGCCGGAAGGGCACGTTTTGACCAACGCTCACGTCACGTCCAATGGTCGTAAGTTCGTCTGCACCCTGTCCGACAAGCGGGAGGTCGACGCGCGACTGGTCGGTGAAGATCCGCTGACCGACCTGGCGCTGCTTCAACTCGACCTGGACGCCCTCGACGGTCCGCTGCCGGTAGCGAATTTCGGCGACTCGGACGCGCTCGAGATCGGCGACTACGTGATGGCTATGGGCTCGCCGTTCTCCCTCTCGCGCTCGGTGAGCCTGGGGATCGTCTCCAATACCGAGCGAGTCTTCGCCGGCGGTTTCGGCAGCGACGACCTGGAAGAGATGGAGCTCGAGGCCGGGCAACGCACCGGCCTGTTCACCCGCTGGATCCAACACGACGCGGTGATCAGCCCCGGCAATAGCGGTGGCCCGCTGGTCAATCTGGCGGGTGAGATCGTCGGCGTCAACGAGTTG
>JAAUYI010136783.1_pt1 | contig 10751 bp, 10 predicted proteins | sample 7278041 | NCBI WGS metagenome assembly JAAUYI01 (sample SAMN14350216, study PRJNA611818) | marine sediment metagenome | isolation source: surface marine sediment (0.6m) | place: French Polynesia: Moorea | collected 2018-08
GACCGAGCCGGCACCGACCGGGGACGACGGGTCGGGCTCCGACGCGACCGTCGCGACCGAACCGCCCGTCACCGATCCGCCCGCCACCGACCCACCGATCTCGGAGCCGCCGCCGACCCACCCACCGCCGGCGGAGCCGGACCCCCCCCCCGACCTGTCGTTCCGGGGCAACGACATCGACGGGTTCGTCGCCGCCTGGGCGGGAACGAACACCACTCTCGAGGACACCGATCCCGGGACGACTGCGATCGTGCTCACTACCGACGACCTCGTGATCGGCCCGCTCGACAGCGGTGGCGACGGGTTCGCGGCCACCGAGATCACGACGGCCGGCTACCTCAGCGGCACGATCGATCCGTCGGGCGAGGTGTCGGCCCTGGTGACGACCGTCGATCCCGACGACCCGGACGCGACTTTGCTGCTGGCGACGGCGATGGTCACCCTGCGCAACCTGTGGGCGGCCCAGGACACCGAGGAGTTCCTGGCGGGCGTCGAGTCCGCCTACCTCGACCTCACCGACAACGGCGCGACGGTCGGTGAGCAGCGCTTCGTCGTGGGCCCGTTCGGATCGCCGTACACGGCCGCAGTCACCCGGTTCGAGCGGGAGGGCACCGGCGAGGTTCTCGTCGAGGTGGCGGTGATCCCCGTGCCGGACGAGCAGGTCGCGCTGTCGGTCGTGGAGTTGCTGCGCTTCGAGCTGACCGCCGTCACCGGCTGACCGCCCGACCGGCCGATCGTCGCCGCTCGACGGAATCGGAACGTTCCGCAAACGTCGAGCGCGACGGCGTCCGGCTCCGGTGCCGGTCGTAGCATCTCCCCGTGGCCGACGACCCCGACGCGATCTGGAAGCCCGGGTACGACACGTCGTCGGCCGACGGCCCGCCGGCGGATCCCGAGACCGAGGACGAAGCGGACCCCGGGCCGGATCGCCCGGTGGCGGCCGGAGTCGATCGGGGTGGTCTCGTCGACCGCTTCCGGCCGGCGGTCGAGTCGGTGCGGCGATCGGAGCTCCGCACGAGCGCCGAACCGGCCGCACCTGATCCGGCCGAACGCGAGCCGCTGCGCGCCGCCGCCGTGGAGACGGTCGAGCCGACGTTTCCCGAGTTCGATGGCGCCGATCAGTGGATCGTCGAACAGGACGCCGAGGAAGCCTCCACGCCCCGGTCGTGGCGCCGTGTCGCGCTGGGCGTCGGCGCGGTGTTCGTCGCCTTCGCCGTGGGCGCGGCCGTGGTCGCGTTGTTGCGCAGCGACAACGACCCGCGGCGGCCCGACCCCGAGGAGATCTCCGGTGCGGACGACCGGAGTCTGCCGGCCTCGGTCGACGAACTCTGGTCGACCCGGCTGCCCGGCTCCGGCCGCGCACTCTCGACCTCGTTGGCGATCGACGGCCGCGAGCTGATCGTCGCCGTCGTCGACGACGGCAGCCAGAACCGATCGAGGGTGATCGGCATCGACGCCACCACCGGTGAGCCGGAGTGGGGCCGGAGCTTCGCGTTCGCACCCCCGGAGGCGCGCCTGCTCGACGTGATCGACGGCGTCGTCGTGATCGAGCAAGCCGATCCGATCTCGCGCCGGATGTTCGGCCTGTCGGCAGCGGACGGCTCGACGGTCTGGGAGCGGCGCGATCCGGGACGCGCCTTCGACACCGTGTTGCTCGGGACCGAGCTGGTGGCGAGCATCACGTCGGACGGGGTCTCCCTCACCACGTTCATCGACCCCGCGACCGGCGAGGACGTGGGGCAGGTCGTCGGCGACGTGTGGAGCACCGATCTCGACGGGACCTGGTACCTGAACGCCGGTGACGAGATCGTCGCGCTCGACCTCGCCGATGGCTGGAGCGACCCGGTCACCGTGGTCGACGACGCGCCGATCGGCGACCTCGCCGTCGTCGACGGACGCATCCTCGTCGTCGACGCACTCGGTCGCATCAGCGAGGTGGAAGGCGACGAGGTGCGCTCGATCTCGGTCGCCGACGGCGTCGACCTCCCGCGGGCCCGCTCGATGTCCCCGGTCGGCGGCTCGTCGTTCGTCGTCGTCGGCGACGGCCGCATCGTCGGGCTGGAGCTCGTCGGCGACACGGTGCGCCAGACGTGGAGTCGCCAGGCGTCGCTGCGCAGCTTCGCCGTGACCGACCGTGGCATCGTGATGGCGATCGGCGACGCCGGCGTCGGGTTCGCCGACGGTGTCGACCTGCTCGTCGTCGATGCCATCACGGGCGAACGCATCTCGGGTGCCGCCGCGGTGTTCGACGAGGAGGATCTCCCGCTCCTCGTGGGCGACGGGTTCGTCACCACGGTCGACACCGACGACGGTGCCGAACGCACGGGCTTCGACCTCGAAGGCAACGAACTGTGGACGCTCGAGACGTCGGGCAAGTTCCGGGTGGGCGACGAGTTGGTGGCCGTGATGACCAACACGCCGACCGGCTTCGTGATCACCGCCTACGGCGCAGCCGCGTGACCGCTCCCGCTCGGGAACGGGCAGCAGCCCCGCCGAGGTGCCGCGGTACCGTCTCCTCGATGGCTCCGGACCCGGCGCTCGGCTGGTCGGATCGGCTCGAACGATCCTGGCGCGAGACCGGATCGGTCGGTGCGCCGGGTCGTGTCGCTCGCCTCGACCGCGGCTGGAGCACGGTCATCCGATCTCGCGACGAGGCGAGCGGGCGCGCCGAGCCGCTCCGTATCCGCAACATCGGGGCCGACGTGGCGGTCGGCGACTGGGTGGTGCCCTCGGACGACGGTGAACGTGTCGATCACGTCCTCGAACGGACGTCGGCGTTCACCCGGCGAGCATCGTTCGACGGCATGCGGGCGGTGTCGCACACGCTCGCCGCCAACGTCGACGTCGTGTTCCTCGTTCACGCCCTGGGTGTACCACCGAGCCCGCGCCGGCTCGAGCGCGAGCTGGTGCTGGCGTTCGATTCGGGCGCCGAGCCGGTCGTCGTCCTCACGAAGACCGATCTCGTCGACGATTCGGAGCCGGCTCGCGCCTCGCTCGCGGAGGTCGCACTCGGTGTCCCGGTGATGCTCGCGAGCGGCCGGACCGGCGAGGGTGTCGACGGGATCCGGCAGCTCGCCGAGGGCAACCGGACGCTGGCGTTCCTGGGTGCCAGCGGTGTCGGCAAGTCGACGCTGGTGAACTCGCTGCTCGGCGCCGAGCGCCAGGCGACGACCGAGGTGCGCGCCGGCGACCAACGCGGGCGGCACACCACCGTCGCGGCCGAGCTGCTCCCGCTCCCGGGCGAGGGCTGGTTGATCGACACGCCGGGCGTGCGGGCGGTGAGCCTGTGGTTGTCCGGCGACGGGATCGAGCGGGCCTTCGCCGATGTGTTCGACCTGATGGACCACTGTCGCTTCCGCGATTGCAAACACGACAAGGAGCCCGGGTGTGCGGTGCGAGCGGCGATCGAGAGCGGCGAGCTCGACGAGATCCGGCTCGTCAGCCTCGAACGACTCATCGAGGAGGAGGCGGCGCTCGAAGAGGAGCAGCGGGCCCACGAGAAGGCCGCCGACCGCAGAGCGGGAGGACGCACGCGTCCGCCCGAGCAGTCCGAGTTCGACGACTTGTGATCCAGCGCACCGAGATGGAGTCGCCATGACCGACCTGGCCCCGAACGGCAAACCCTTCGAGTCCGTGTGGGACTACCCGCGCCCGCCGCGGCTCGAACGGGTCGACTGGCGAATCCGGGTGATCCACCGCGACGTCACCGTGGTCGACGCCCCGACCGCCTTGCGGGTGCTCGAGACGAGCCAGCCGCCGGCGTACTACGTGGCGGCCGAGTTCGTCGACCTCGATCTGCTGCGACCGTCGCGTCGAACGACGCTGTGCGAGTGGAAGGGCGCGGCCGAGTATGCCGACGTCGTCGTCGGCGACGAGCCGGACGCGACCGTCGCCGATGCGGCGTGGTGCTACCCGTCGCCGACCCCGGCGTTCGCCGAGCTCGTGCACCACTGGGCGTTCTATGCGCAGCGGCTCGATCGGTGCCTCGTCGACGACGAGGAGGTCGGGAGCAACGAGGGCCAGTTCTACGGGGGATGGGTGACCGAGAACGTGACCGGCCCGTTCAAGGGTGCGCCGGGCACGCTCCACTGGTGATCAGATCGGCGGCGCCGACCAACCGCCGGCGCTCCGGTGCCAGGGTCGGGCGGCGATCACGGCGTTGACCGGGAGCGGACCGTAGATGTGCGGGAACAGCTGGTCGGCGCCGGGCGCTGGCGTCTCGTCGCGGATCGGTGCGTCGACGAGGGACGTGTCGATGGTGAGCACGACGAGCTCGTCGACGTCGCCGTACGCGAGGTTGGCGACGCCGACGAGCTGATCGTGGTTCGAGCAGTGGATGAATCCCTCTTCGGCGAGCGTCTTCCCGCGGGTCGACATCGTGTACTCACCCGATTCGACCGCCGCCGCCCACTCGTCGGGGAGTGCCATGTGCTTGATCAGCCGGCCGTTCGATCCCTCCGCCACACGGGCGACCCTACGGTGGCTCGAGCGCCATCGTCACGCGGGCCCGGTGCTCGATCGGGCCGAGGGCGAGCCCGACGAGGGGGACATCCGTGCGGTCGACGTAGGTGACCGTCACGGTCACGACGGCACCGGTGGCCGTCGTCGACACCTCGATCGGCAGGTCGACCGCCCGTGCCGCAGCGAGCGAGGCGGCGCTGGCCGGATCGGCCGAGACCGCCGCCGCCCGGGCACCCTCGCGAGCAGCGAGTTGGACGGCGAGCTCGTTGCGGATCGCGATCGCGATCTGGGCGATCCCGAGCATCACGATGAGGACGATCGGCAGCACGATCGCGAACTCGACCGCCGCCTGCGCGCGATCGGACGGTTTGATCACACGCGGTCGATGACGGAGTCGATCACTCGGTTGAAGAGGCGGTTGATCCGGTTCGCTCCGCCGCCCGCGGTCGCCCAGGCGATCACTAGGAGCGCCACGAGCGCCGCCGCCAGCAGGACGAGGGCGTACTCGGTCGTGGCCTGACCGGACTCGCGGTCGGAGCCGCGACGGCGGTCGAGCACGTTGCCGGCGTGGCTCGCCAGGGAGTCGAGCGACAGGTGGACGTGGACGATCAGCATGAGCAGTTGCGGTGGCATGGCGACCTCGTGGTGGAGCGGGACGGTGGTCGGTCACCAGGCGGTTCCGCCGAGCGACGAGATGGCCGCGATGACCGCCGGGGCGATCGCGACGAGGACGAACGAGGGGAGGGTGCCCACCACGAGTGGTGCCGACAGCCGGACCGGCAGGCGCCGGGCGTCGGCCTCGTCGAGACGGCGTCGGGCTGCCCGGGCCTCACGAGCGAGGAGGTCGAGGGTCGGCTCCAGCGCGTGGCCGTAGCGGGCGGCCGAGGCGAATGCGTCGGCGACCGGCGCTGCCGTCGGCCCGAGGTCGTCGGGCAGGCCACGGAGTGCCTCGGCCAGCGTCTGCCCTCGGTCGAGGTGGTGGACGACGCGCTCGAACCCGTGCCGGACCGCATCCGGCACGATCTCGACCGAGACCCGGACCGCCTCGGCCGGCGTCAGCCCGGCGTGGATGATGAGCACGAGCCGCTCGATCGCATCGGGCAGCTCCCGGGCGGCAGTGTGCCGGCGGGCTCGTTCGCGCACCACCATCCGCAGCCGCCGCGCGCCGAACCACGACAGCGCAGCCAGGGGAGTGGCGAGCCACCCCGCCATGAAGCCGATCACAAGACACGAGACGATCAGCGCGGCCGGCCGAGCCCAGGCGAACCGGCGCCGGCGCGCCGGGCCGGCTGGCTGCGGTCCGGGCGGAGCGATCGGCCGGATGGATGGAGCGAGGCTCCGACCGGCGAGGCCGGCGACGACCACACCCGCGACTGCGAAGGCGGCGACGATCACGTCGCTCCTCCGACGATCCGCTGCATCCACAACCAGCCGCCGACGTTGAGTAATCCGCCGAGGGCGACGCAGCCGAGGCCGATCGGCGAGCTGAGGACCGACCGCACGGACGGGTCGAGCGATGCGAGCGCGCCGAGCACCACGAACGGCACGACGGTCAGGACGTGGGCCGACATCCGCGCCTGGGCGGCGTGGGCCGCCCGTTCCTGTCCGTCGGCGGCGCGCAACCGGAGCGCCGCTGCGACCCGCTCGAGCGCCGCCGCCTCGGCGCCACCGAAGCGGGCGCTCACCCTGACGACCGCTGCGGCCAGCTGGAGGTGGCCCGCACCGCGGCCGCCGATGGCGATCTGCGCGACGCCGTCCTCGACCGACGTGCCCCGGACGAGCGCCAGCCAGAACGTGTCCGTGGCTTCTGCCACGACGATGTCGGCCGGTGTGGTGTCGATGATCGCAGCACGGAGGGTGTGGCCGGCCCGCACCCGCCGGGCGAGGTCGTCGCACCAGGCGGCCACGGCCGTCGCGTCGACTCCCCTGCGCGTCCGACGACGGCGCTGGATCCGATGGGCCACCTCGTCGATGAACCGCTCGATCCGCGATCGTCCCGCCATTGCCGGGGCGCTCGACGCAACGGCGCGGTGCGTGGCCGGCCGGAGCGTGCCGGCCACGACGAGCACCGCCACCGCTGCCGCCGTAGCGACGAGGCTCGCCGTCATGCAACCCGCCCGATCGACGGGGCGCCGTGGCTCCGAAGCCGTCCGTCCGCCTCGAGCGTCGCCAGCGGTCGGAGCCGGTCTCCAGCCCGGCCCGGCTCGCCGACGAGCTCGTGGATCGACTCGATGTGCCGACGCCCGTCGTCGCGCCGCACGACGTGGACGACGGCGTCGAGCGAACGATCGAGCTGCTCACGGATCGATTCGAGCGGCCAGCGCGGGGCGGCCTGGAGCACGAGCGATTCGAGTCGGTGGAGCGCATCGAGTGGCCCGTTGGCGTGGCACGTCGAGAACGATCCGTCGTGGCCGGTGTTGAGCGCCTGCACGAGGCCGAGCACCTCGTCGCCGCGGACCTCCCCGACCACCAGCCGGTCGGGTCGCAGGCGCAGCGCAGCTCGAACGAGGTCGGCCAGCGTGACCGCGCCGGGCCCGTCGGGGCTCGGTGGCCGTGCCTCGAGGCGCACCTCCTGGGCCCGTTCGGTCGGCAGTTCGGTCGTGTCCTCGATGACGACGACCCGCTCCCCGGGATCGACCGCCCCGACCAGGGTGGCGAGCAGCGACGTCTTCCCCGACGAGGTCGCCCCGGTGACGAGCACGTTGCAGCGCAGGTGGACGAGCCGCCGGCACAGATCGGCGCCGACCGCGTCGGTGAACTCCGAGAGGGGCCGGACCGACCGGGGGAACTTGCGCACCGACAGGTACGGCCCGTCGACCGCTACCGGGGCCACGACCGCACACACGCGTGCTCCGTCGGGAAGACGGGCATCCACGATCGGAGATGTCCGGTCGACCCGGCGACCGAGCGGCGTGAGCAGCCGCTCGATCAGCAGGTCGACGCCGTGCCGCCCGAGCTCGCCCGCCGGCTCGAGCTCGCCCGCTCGGTCGATCCAGATCGAGCTGCCGTTCACGAAGACCTCGTCGACGGTCGGGTCGGCGAGCAGCGGCTCCAGCTCGCTGAGCCCCTGCAGCCGGGCGATCGCGCCGCCGGTCAACCGCCGCCGTTCGTCCGGGCTGGACAGCGGAGCGAGCCGGCGAACCTCGTCGTCGAGCAGCTCGCGAATGTCGCCGCGCATCGTTGCCACCCGCCGGCAGAGCTCGGCGACCAGCGCATCGTCGTCGTTCATGCGGCGAGCCGCGTGAGCGGGCGAGACACGGCGCGGGGCACGCGGCGCACGAGCAGGCCGGTGTCGACGGCCGCCGCGGTCCTCGAGTCCCAGGGCACCCGGGCGATGACCGGTGCGCCGACCGCCCGTGCGACGTCGATGCCGCTGATCTTCCGCCCGGGCTCCCCGACGAGGACGATGCCGGTCGGTGCGGTGCTGCTGGTTGCCACCCGGCGGATCCCGACGTAGCACCCGCGGGTGACGAGCAGGTTGGCGTCGGCGGCCTCGATGAGATCCCCTGGCGGTTCGCCGGTGCCGGCATCGACGATCACCTCCTCGCCGCCGTCGGAACGTTCGCGCAGCCAGCGTGCGAGGTCAGCCGTTCGCCGCGACGTGAGGCGTGTCTGCTCCGCGCCTCGTGCGCTGAGGCGGTGAGGTAACAGCTTGATCGAGTGCGTCACCTCGACGAGGAGGTCGTCGAGGTGGTCCGTCGGTGCGTCGCTCTCCATCCAGTCGGCGACGCCCGGCCGGTCGGGCTCGGGGAGACCGAGCATGCGGGGTTGATCGCCGTCGAGATCGACGAGCAGCGTCGGTGGGGCGGAGTTGAGCGCGACGGTGGCGGCGACGACGGTGGTGCCACTGCCGCCCTTGGCGGCCCAGAACACGGTGACCATGACATTCCCCCGATCGGCCCGAGGCCGTGGGCGGTTGCATGGAGGGAGCCGGTCCGCAGGACGGTACCGACAGACGTCCGGAGGACCAACCCGAGCACCGCTGGAGGGGGTCTCACAAGAGGGCTAGGGTCGCCCCCGGAGGTGTCTGGGCACCTGGTGGGCTCCACCGCCTTCAAAGCGGCTGGGACGGGTGATCCCCGTCCGGCGGGTTCGATTCCCGTCCACCTCCGCCAGTCGACGCCGTGTGCGGATCGTGTCAGGCACGATCCGCACACGAGGTCTAGGTGGGGAACCAGCCGTTGATATCGACGAGGATGTGGGCGGTGCCGAAGACGTAGACGCAGATCTCGCCGGTGGTGGAGACGGGGGTGACGACGGCGTTGGGGACGGTTTGTCCGGTGATGAAGTTGAGGTTGGAGGCGTCGGGGCGGGGGGTGGCGCAGCCGTCGACGGTGACGAAGCCGCCGAAGGGTCCGGTGAGTCCGTCGACGGCGGTGACGTTCAACGACACGGCGCCGACGCCGGTGGCGGGCACCCCGCCCTGTCCGGTGACCTTGACCCGTAGCGGTCCGGCGGAGCCGTCGAGGGCGCCGACTTTGGTGCCGGTTGGGCGGGTGTCGGCGGCGCGGGTGGGGGTGATGGCGCCGAAGTCGGAGCCGGTGGGGAACCAGCCGTTGATGTCGACGAGGATGTTGGCTCGTCCGAACACGTAGACGCACAGGTCCCCGGTCGAAGAGATGGGGGTGATGACGGCGTTGGGAACGGTTTGGCCAGCCGTGAAGTTGAGGTTGGAGGCGTTGGGTCGTGGGGTGTTGCAGCCGTCGACGGTGACGAACCCACCGAACGGTCCGACCTCACCGTCGACGACGGTGACGTTCAACGACACGGCGCCGACCCCGGCTCCCGGTAGCCCGGCCTTGTTCAACACGTTGATGGTGAGTGGGCCGGCGGTGCCGTCGAGGGCGCCGATCTTGCCGGTCGGTCGGGTGTCGGCCAGCCGGAACGGCGACACCGGGATCAACAACTTCGGCTTCGGCGTGACGGCAGCCGACGCCGCCGATGCACCGCCGGTGCCGATGGCGTTCTTCGCCACCACCGTGAAGGTGTGGGCGACACCGTTGGTCAGCCCGGTCACCGTGCACGACAGTGCTCCCGTCGTCGAACACGTCCGACCGCCGGGCGACGCCGTCACCGTGTAGCCGGTGATCGGGGAGCCACCGTTCGACGCCGGTGCAGTCCACGACACCGTCGCCTGACCGTTCCCGGCCACGGCCGTCACGTTCGTCGGAGCGCCGGGTGCGGTGTTGCCCGACTGCGGCGTTACCGGACCGGACGGCGTGGACGCCGGGCCCGTGCCGGCTCCGTTCGTCGCCGTGACGGTGAAGGTGTAGGGGACGCCGTTGGTCAGCCCGGTGACGGTGCACGAGAGCGCGCCGGTCGTCATGCAGGTTGCACCACCCGGGTTCGCTGTGACGGTGTACCCGGTGATCGGCGCTCCGCCGTCGGATGCTGGCGCCGTCCACGACACCCCTACCTGCATGTCACCGGGCGTGCCGGTGACCCCGGTCGGGGCGCCCGGCGGCGTCGCCGACGACGCAGTGAAGGAGAAGTTGGCGTTGGAGATGTCGAAGAACCCGGCGCCCGTGTCGTAGTTGCCGGAGTGGACCATGATGCGCGCCGTCCCGCTCGACGGCGCAGGCAACGTGACGGTCGCCGATCCGTCGTTCGGCGTATTGGTCAGCAACGACGTCGGGAACGTCAGGCCGCCGTCGCGCGACAGGCGAATACTGACGTTCGCCGCGCTGATCGGCGCGCCGGTCGTGCCGGCGACGTTCCAGGTGACGTTGGCGGTTGCGACCGGCGACTCCCCGCCGTTCGGTGCCGTGACGGAGAACGGGGTGCCGGTGTTGCGCACGGTGATCACGGTGTCGTCGGTGTCGACGCCTCCTCCACCCGCCCGGTTGTCGCGCACGGTGGCGCGGAAGTTCATGGCTCGGTTGGTGTTGACCGGGATGTCGCCGGTCTGGATGAGGTACTGGGCGTGACAGTCGGCGGGTGGACGACTGATTCCGTTGAGGGCCGGGCACGCTGCGTTCTGGTTGGTGTTGCCGATCGCCAGATCCGACAGGCGCGGCAGGTGCCACGTGCCGTCCGTCGTCGCCGGGAACGACCGGAACAGCGGACCGGCGGTGATCTCGGGGTTGTTGAGCTGCCGCTGCACGCCGACATCGCGCTGTTCGAAGTTGTAGGTGAGCGTGTCACCGTTGCCGTCGGTGCCGGATGCGTTCATGAAGAAAGGGGTCTGCGCGGGGATCGTCGCGTCGGGGCCGGCGTTCGGAATCGGGACGATGTTGCCGGTCGCCGTGGTGGTCCCCGCCCCCGGGATCGTCGCGAGGTGTGCGATGATC
>JAAUYI010219449.1_pt1 | contig 10751 bp, 7 predicted proteins | sample 7278041 | NCBI WGS metagenome assembly JAAUYI01 (sample SAMN14350216, study PRJNA611818) | marine sediment metagenome | isolation source: surface marine sediment (0.6m) | place: French Polynesia: Moorea | collected 2018-08
CCTTCTCGATCTCATCAAAGAGCACGATCGAAATCGGCTTGCCGTCGTTCAACGACGAGACGTACTCGACCAGCGACAAGCCATTGCTACCGGCTTCCTCGCGCATCCTGAGATGCGGAGCATCGATTCGCTCCTGGCTGAGCAGCGGCTCGATTTCCTGGCCGACGTAGCCGGGAGGGGAGCCGAGCAGCTTGGCGATCTCGTGGCTATGCGCATACTCCTCGCAGTTGATTCGCGCCATCGCCCGATCGTCGCCGAACAGGGCGTCGGCCAAGGCCCGAGCGGTCTCGGTCTTGCCGACTCCGGTGGGCCCAAGGAGCAGCGACGTCAACAGCGGTCGCGACGGATCCCGCAGGCCTGAGAGCAACCGCGACAGGGAGGAAATCAGCGTCTCTGTCGCCTGAGGCTGACCGAGCACTCGCGCCTTCAAGGTGTTAACCAGGGGCTGCAGATCTTCTACGTGCCCCGTCGGGATCAACCGCAGGCCAGTCTGGGTCTGCGACTTGCGCCGGCGGCGGGAGGTCTTGCGAGAGGTGCCCGTCTTGGGACGGGGGGACACTGCCGTGGCTGTCTTCGCCATGATGAGCCTCCTTGGAGTCAGGCGTTATTAACCTTTTCTCCTCCAACCTCTAAACATTTACGGATCGCCGTCTATTTGGCTCTATCCGTTTCATGCTTTTACGATTACGTTACACTCTGTATTCGCTTTCAGCGTTTTGCTTTAGGACCGGGTAATTCCCAAAGCTTACATTCCAAAGATTTAGCAAAGGCTATGCCAGCAGATTTCAGCGACCGCCCGATCGCACAGCAGGCCCGAACTGAAACGATATATCACTTATTCCGGGCATGTCCTATGAACGCACTTCTTAGCCCGGCAGCGACGACCTAAGCAGAAGATATGTCCTCGAAAGAGGACACAGTTCACTAGATTCCTACCGCGGCTCGGCGCCCGGTTGCCGATGGGCTCTGACTAGGCTCAGCTCAGCAGCATACGAAGATCGTCGGCGGTCAGATCCCGCAGACTCTGTCCCGCGTCCGCTTCCTCGTCGAGGATCGCCGAGGCGATCTTGCGCTTCGAGCGCTGGAGCTCGAGGATTTTCTCCTCCACCGTGTCGCGCGCGATCATGCGGTAAGCGAAGACCGGCTTGTTCTGGCCGATGCGATGGGCGCGATCGATCGCCTGGGCTTCGACCGCCGGATTCCACCACGGATCGAGCAGGAAGACGTAGCCCGCGGCGGTCAGATTCAGCCCGGTGCCACCGGCTTTGAGACTGATCAGGAACAGGTTGCAATCCGGCTCGGTCTGGAAACGCTCGACCACCTCGGCCCGGTTACGGGTCTGGCCATCGAGATAGGCGTAGGTCTGATTGCGCCGATCGAGCTCCTTGCGCACGTAGGCCAAGAGCTTGGTGAACTGCGAGAACAAGAGTACTTTGTGGCCCTCGTCGAGGATCTCGGTCACCTGCTCGAAGAGCGCCTCGAGCTTGGCACTGCCAGCTTCTTCCCACTCCGGATCGACCAGACCGGGATGACAGGCGACCTGGCGTAGACGCAATAGCGCCTCGAGCACCTGGATCGCCGATCCGCCGACGCCCTTCTTCTCGACCTGCTTGAGCAAGCTCGCCTGATAACTCGCTCGCACCTTGTCGTAGATCTCCTGCTGCGGCGGGCGCAGCGAACAGAACAGTACCTGCTCGGTCTTGTCCGGCAGGTCGGGTAGCACCTGGGCCTTGGTCCGCCTGAGAATGAACGGACGCACCCCTTGAGCCACCAGTTTGAGCTCGTTGCCGCTGGCGTTGCGGCCACTGGTGAGCACCTCGAGCTTGGGCAATCGGCCGAGCAAACCGGGGTTCAGAAACTCGAAGATGGAGCCCAACTCGCCCAGGTGATTTTCGATCGGCGTGCCGGTCAAAGCCAGACGATGACGGGCATTCATCAAACCACTGGCTTTGGCGGTCTGTGAGGCAGGATTCTTGATCGCCTGCGCTTCGTCGAGAATCACCGTATCGAATTCGACGGTGGCCAGGAATCCGATATCGCGCCGCATGGTGCCATAGGTCGTCACCAGCAAATCGAAGTCCAGGAGCCGCTCGCGCAACGCTTCACGTGACGGTCCCGCGTACTCGACGACCTTCAATTTGGGGGTGAAGCGGGAGGCTTCGTCAATCCAGTTATAGACCAGGCTGCGCGGCGCGACCACCAACCAGGGAATACCGGTGCTCTTGGCTTTCGTGCGGTAGGCCTGCAGTAGAGCCAGTACCTGGACCGTCTTGCCCAGACCCATGTCGTCGGCGAGCACGCCACCGAGCCCGAACTCACGCAGGAAGCTCAGCCAGCCGAGGCCGTGACGCTGGTACTCCCGCAAGGTTCCGTTGAAGCTCTTGAGCTCTTTCTTGGGCTTGATGCGATCAAAAGTGGAGAGCTTCTGGCGCAGCTCAGCAAAGGCGCGGTCGACGTTGGCCGGCGGCATCGCGGTCAACAAGGCGTCGACCAGCAGCGCCTGCGAAGGTAAGAACCGTAAGCCCTCGTCGCTCGAGTCGTGGGCCAACTGCGCCAGGGAATCGTAGGTCTCCATCCACGCCGAGGGCAGCAGCCCCTTGGAGCCGTCCTCCAGCTCGATGAAGCGATCACCCTTGGAGATCGCCGCCAGCACCTCGTTGAGCTCCACCGGATCGCCGTCGAAGTCCATGCTGCCGGAGAGCTCGAACCAGTCGATGCCGCTCTCGACGCGCAATGCCGGCGGACTCGGTGGCCGCAACGGCTGACCGTGGGCCTCGACCGTCCAACCTTCAGCCAGGAGTGGCTCAGCCACCGCCGGCAGCTCGCGTGGGCTGATCTCCAGCTCATGGCCGGCGGCGGACTCCACCGGATGCACACCGAGCTCGAGCAGTCGAACCAGGGCGGCGTGTTCTCCATCCATGTCCCGGCGCAGATATTTCTGGGCTTGCCAGTCGACGATCGCAGCCCGCGGATCTCCGGCCGACACCCGCACTTCACCGTAGTCGAAAGACAACTCGGCGAGCAGCGGTGGATCCATCCATTCCGGGGCCGAATCGGCCTCGAAAAACAGACGCGGATGCATCGGCGAGGTCTCTTCGGTCAGCTGAAGATCTTCAGGAGCCTCTATAGGCGGCAGATCCGGGAGCTCCAACAGCATGGTCAGGGCTTCTTCCAGGTCTTCCCTCGGAATGATGATCTCCCCAGCGCCGCGCAACAGCTTGATCCACGGTAGATAGCGCTCACTCCCGACTTCCAGCCGGGCGAAGGTGTCAGGGAACATCACCAGCGCGGTACCGCCAACCGACTCCACCCCGGAGTCATCCCCCAGGATGAGTTTGGGCTCGGAGAGCGCCACCGCCCGGCCGTTGCGTTCGAGACCGCCGGTGAGCCGCGCCGATCCCGCGGTATGGTGTTCGAGGCGCAGAGCCAGGCGCCACGGGGGACCATCATCCCAACTCAGCGGTCGGGGATCACCGATCCGACGGCCGTCCCACCAACCCAAGATCCGACGATGACAGAGCTCAGGCAAACGTTCATAGAGCTTGTGAGGCAACCGAAAGCGCTGTACTTGAGGGACCGGCATGTTCTTCGCCGGTTTTCGCCGAGAGCGGTTCTTCGGCCCGACCGGCGTTACCGGCAGAGCAGTGATCACGGTGACCGGCACCTCCTTATCAGCAGGTTCCGACTCCGCGGGCACCGGAGGTCCGTCTGTCACCTCGATTTCTGTTACGTTCGATGCTCCGGATGCCGATTCGAGCAGGCCGATCGCCTGCAGAGTGACGTCCGGCGCCTCGCGTTCCGGCGTCGCCGAGGGCTGGAGCAGCACCTCCAGACGCTCCGGATCAATACCCGCGCGTTTGAGCTTTCCAGCCTGCTTGCCACGGGCTCCGAGCTTGCGGCCGAAAACGTCGAGGATCAATCCGTTGGTGCCGGCGCTAGCGGTGGTGTTGACCAGCAGCAGGACGTCGACCGGTGGCGGGGGCTTGCGCTTGCCCGGAAGCGGGAACCGCCCGGTGTTGTCGCCGATGGCGGCGAGTTGCGAGCGCCACATGCTAGCGTTCCCGGCCCCTCCGCGCCGTTGGCGTGGAGGCCGAGCATGGTGGGCCCGACGACCGGGCCTAGGCCGGGCTCGCTCCGCGTGGTCCGCGGCGACGCCGAGATCCTTCCAGGCCGTGGCCCGATCCTTGCGCAAGGACACACGATCTCGCCCCGGCGGCTGACTCTCCAGCGCGGTCTCGAGCGCCAACAGCGTCGCCCACAGGTGCTTGCAGGGCCGCCGATCAGCGAACCGTGGACACTCACAGAACGCGTGGAGCACTCGATCTCCGACTCGTGACCAGTCGAGACCGACGGCATAGGCCTGACGTTCCGTTCCCTCGACCCGCGCTCGGGCGCGGGTGCCATCGATCGCCAGACGCACGCGATCTTCCTGAAAGTACTCTTGCCCGCGCTGACGGTCGCCTCGTTGAAAATGCGATGCACTGCGCTTGTGCAGAGGTACTGGTCGATTGGAAGCCGGGCCGCGCGCACGCCCGCGGCCTCGGCGCCGGCGTGAACGTGCCGGCGGTGCTGGTTTGTTCTCTTCTGCCATACAGGCTGGCCGTTTTTCGGTTTTTCAGATCTTCTTGTAGGTCGACACCTGATCAGAATCGTATCGGCGAACGGGGCGGGCCGCTCCCACCTTTCCTCACCCTGCAAATTGCCTGGTTTTGGTACGATGCGGGGGGCCCCAAAGCCCTGACGAGCGAGCCAGCTGGCGACCGCCTGATAAGGTCCAGCCGCTTCGGGCGCTCGAAGCGAGCGAAGCTTACAATACTTTCCGCCGTTTGTGAATCCCTGAGGTCGAGAACTCAGAAGATAGCTTCACGGAGCCGGATCGGCGAAGCTGAGTCGGGCCAAGCGGTCACGGCTCTTGATCAGCAGTCCGGCCTCGATCACCGCCGGATAAGCCCAGGTCTCGGTATCTGCCACCTTGTATCGTGCCAGCTCACGATAGGCGGCTACCGAGCCGTCGAGTACCACCAACGAAGCATCCGGAAGCAGATAGAGAAACGTGCCGGGAACATTGACGATGCTGGCGTGCTCGGCAAACCTGGGCGGGCCGAGCCACAGCGTCTCGCCGTCGGTATCGATGCAGTAGGCTTGGCCTTTCTTGAGATGACTCAGGCCGCAAATCCTCTCCTCGGCGCTGACCGCGGTGGTCATGTCCAACGGCAGATCGGCGCGGCTCCACAGCACTTCGACACGCCACGCGCCATCGCCCAGCTTCGCCTGCACGGCGGTCGTCGGTCGTTTCTCACCGCCGGTCAAGACCGCGCCGGCGTCGATCAGAACTGGTGTCGCGACATTCTGGCGCATGTAGGTCATCGGGAACTCCCAGCTCCACAACTCCTCGCCGTCAAGGCTCAACGCCAACAGGCCATCGGCGGTCAGCGTCACCAGTTGGTCGACCGTCGCGAGCCTGCCGAGCACCGGCGAAGCATAGCTCGGCGCGCTGCCTTCGCGGCGCCAGATTTCTTGGCCGGTCGCCGCATCGAGTGCCAGCAGAGTGCCCGCGTCGCTGCCGAAGTGAACGATGACTCGGTCGTCGTGAACCAGCGGCGAGAACGACGTCCCCCAGCGCGGGAAGGGCTCCTTCTCTGCCTGCTCGGCAAAGTCGATCCGCCACTGCCGCTCACCGGTTTGAGCGTCCCAGCTCGAGATCACACCGGTAATCCCCAAGGTAACCAAGCGACCGCCGGCGACGACCGGAGTCGACTTCGGCCCGGCGCCGTGATGCCCACCGCCCATGCGCGCCCGAAAGCTGACCGGATAGCGCTTCGACCAGAGCTCCGCACCGTCCGCCAGCCGATAGGCGGCAGCCACCTCGTCGCCGTCCAAGCGGGAAAATAGATAAACGCGTGCACCGTCGGTCACCGGTGCCCCATGGCCGGTACCGACCTCGACCTGCCACACTTCAGCCGGCTGCTGGGGCCACTTCTCCAAAGTACCGAACATCTCGCCCCGACCGTCCCGAGACGGTCCGCGCCACTGATTCCAGGTCTCGCCGGCATCGCTCCGCGGGTCAGCTCGTTCAGCGAACGCGACCGAGGCGAGAACGCACAACAGGAGGTAAATCGTGACCCCGGCACGACGACGCCCAAAACCGCTACCGTGTATGTCCTGACGTGGCATTCGATTCCCCTACGAGTCTTCCGGCGACGCGCTGGCGCCAGTCGTCAATTGCAACGTTGCGACGTAGTCTTCAGGAGCGATCTTGCCCTTTGAGGTCGGGTAGGGCTCCAGGCCTTCGAGGCGGAGAGTGTAGCCCATAGCGTTTGTCTCACGCGGATATGGCTCGTCGCCATGAGTGTGGACTGAGACGGTGGCACTCTCCTCATCTCGGGTGAGGACAACCTCGACCGCCGCGTCTCCGGCCCAGAAACACTGGACGTCCTTCGGACAACGAGAGTCGCTGGTGACAGCCGAAAAACGCACCGTGAGATCGGCGCTGGTCAGCCGCGCCTCTTCTCCGACTGACAAGCGAAAAGACTCGCCGGGAGTGATCTCCGGGACATCAGACGCAGTCGACCCGGAAGCACAAGCCAAGGACGTTGCGAGGATAACGGTCGACAAGGTTCTCATCTCGTTTCTCCTGGAAATACCGGCGCGGCGCATCAGTACCGGGCCTCGGTTATATACCACGTTTACAACCTACAGGTGGTTCAACATCTCCTGCAATCCGCCCCGTAACAACGTCGACTCACAAGGCCATTTGAACCCGCGATGACACCACCCACTTCTCAACACAGTGTGCGCGGTTATGATTGGCGCAACGACCGGAGGGAAGATGCCGCGTATTCTGGTGATCGACGACGACCCGAACGTGAGGGACATTCTGCGCCGGATGCTCGGGCGAGCGGGATATGACGTTCTGACCGCCTCTAACGGCAAGGCCGGTGTGCAGCTTTTTCGCGATCAGGGAGCGGATGTCGTGATCACGGATATTGTCATGCCTGAACAAGAGGGTTTGGAGACGATCCGAGAGCTCCGCGGCGAGTATCCAGAAGTCAAAATCATCGTCGTCTCCGGCGGCGGCGGTCTCGGCGAGCCCAGCAGCTACCTCTATATGGCGAAGATGTTCGGAGCGCGTTATACCCTCCAGAAACCGATTCCCCGCGGCGAGCTCCTGGCGGCGGTTCGTGAATTGGCCGGCCCTGGCGAAGTCTGAACGACTCCTCTCCTCAACTGCATCGTGAGCGATATCCTCGCTTCAAGGCACGTCCTTTGGCTGGTGCCAGCGATCGCCGCTGGACTGCTGGCTTTCGGCCTCGACGCCGGCTGGTTGGTTGACGACCATGTTCATCGGGCGGCGCTCACCCACCACCCGAATCTACCCGATCTCCACCGCGCCCCCCAACGAGCTGTTCAACTTCGTCAACGGCGATCCGGAGCGGGTTGGCGAGATCGTTGCTCGCGGAATCTGGCCGTGGTGGTCAGCGCCGAACCTGCGTCTGGCGTTTTGGCGCCCACTGTCCGGCTGGAGCCATGCCCTCGACTATCGCTGGTGGCCCGAAAATCCCTGGCTCATGCACCTACACTCGATCGCCTGGCACCTGCTGGCGATCGTCCTGCTGTTGGTCTTCTACCGCCGGATACTCGAGCGTCCCGCCGTGGCCGGGCTCGCTGGGTTGCTGTTCGCGATCGACGACAGCCAGGCCTTGCCGGCCCTGTGGTTGGCCAATCGCAACGCGGTGCTCGCCGCCACCTTCGGCATCGGCTGTCTACTCGCCCATGACTGCTGGCGACGTGACGGCTGGCGGGCGGGAGCGGCCGTCGGGCCACTACTACTGCTGGGCGCGGTACTAGCCAACGAAGGAGCCGTCGCGATCGGCGGCTACCTGGTGTCGTACGCGATCTTTCTTGATCCGGCGCCCTGGCGCCGGAGACTCGCGGCGCTGCTTCCCTCTGCAAGTGTCGGCCTCGCTTGGGCGGTCGCCTACAAAGCCGGAGGCTACGGCGCCCTCGGTTCCGGGGTCTACATCGATCCGCTGACAGAGCCGGCGCGCTTCGCCATGACAGCGGTCGTTCGAGCGCCATTCCTGCTGTGGGGGTCGTGGGGCTTTCCGCCGGCCGATCTCAGCAACTTCCTGCCCGAGACCCTCCGCTGGCAGACCTGGGGACTGGCGCTCGTCCTACTAGCGCTTTTCGCAGGGCTGCTGCGCCCCGTCCTGCGGCGTCGACACGCCCGATTCCTCGGTTTCGGCATGTTGTTAGCGTTGCTGCCCGCGAGCTCTACGTTCGCGTCGAGCCGACTGCTGAGCTTCGTAGGTATCGGTGCGACAGGACTCCTGGCCCTGTTGATCGCTGAGCTCTGGGCAAGACAGCGAACCGAAACCGAGCCCAATGCATCGAGGTGGGGCCGGCGAGCTTTGCTCGCGATCTTACTGGTGATCCATCTCATCGCCGCTCCGTTGCTGACCCGGGCCTACCTTGGGCAGATGGCGGGATTGGACAGGTTGGTCCACACTTCAGCCACCAGCCTGGTCGAGCAGACGGCTCCATCGACCGGTGAAGCGCCCGACGAGCGGCGGCCCATCATCGTGGCGACGCCGAGCGCCTTCATCTCCCTGGCATCCTCGGTCGTCGCCACCATAATCTACGGTTGGGACGCACCGATCACTCTGATCTTGTCCTCGAGCATCTACGACACGGAAGTGACCCGCAGCGACGCGACGACGCTCATCGTCCGCCCGCGTGGAGGCTTCATTCGCTCACCGACATCGACCGCGCCCGCCGGCATCTCAGAGCATAGCCTCGATCCACGGCGAGCCATGTTGATGCTCGATCATCTCTTCCGCGATCTCGAACGCGCCCCCTTCCAGGCCGGCGATCGAGTGGTGCTCGATGGCGTCACCCTCGAGATCCTCGAGGAAGACGGCGGCAGGCCGCTCACCGCCGCTTTCCGCTTCTCCGACCCCTTGGAAGACGAGCGCTGGCACTGGCTGGCTTGGCGTGACGGTCGCCACGAGCCATTTCGGCTACCCGAGATCGGCGAGACCGTCACCTGGACCGGGTTGTATCCCCCGATGGACCGAAAGCAGCCATGAAATTGGTTGCTGGACTGTCCACGAAGCGATCGAGATCCAGCGGTCCATCCTTGCTTGCGGGCGCCCAGGGAAGACGATGGATTCTGTACCCATGGCTTTGGAAAAAGCCAAAAAGTTCGACTCGCTCACGATCGCCGAGCGACTCGAAAATTACATAAGGTCTAACTCTCTGTAGAGTGATCGCCGCTCCGCGGAGTATGGCCAACTCACTGCCCTCTGTGTCGATCTTCACCAGGACATTCTGTGGTTCGACGGACGCCAGTTGATCGTCGAGCGTCGACCTCTCCACCACCTCGATACGCAAGTCATGCGCGGCAGCGAGACGAGTTCTGAGCTCGCCATCGACCGTGCCGTACCACGTATCTCTCTCTGGATAGGCCAGCTTCACGCGACCGGCTTCCTCCCCCAGGGCCAACGGTATCAACTCTGGCGTCACGCCGTTCAAGTCACATGCTTCATGGAAATACTCATGACACGATTTATTGGGTTCGAAGGAGATCGTCTGGATACCATGCACCAGAAATAGCAGGGAGTGCGTCCCATAGTTTGAACCAATATCAACGAATACATCGATGGAGACAGTTGAATCGACAAGGGCACGATACGTTTCGATAACTTCCACATCGTGCCCCACCGCTGTCATCGCGCAATCCCAGTCGAGCCAGAACTGGTCCTGGCGTAGGGGCAATCTGAGTGTTTTCCCACAGAACCGGACCTTCCAGGCCCCACTGCTCCCGAGAACTCGACGGCCGCGATAGATCTTCGCGAACGCGTTATGAAAAAACCTTCTTTGGACCGGCCTCAGCCTGAGGTAGACGCCGTTCAACAACGCTCGTGACCACGCCCGAGCCGCGACCCTTCTCATCAGGCCCTGAGCACTGATCCTGAGACCAGCTTTCATTCGGCCGATCCCGATCATTCGAGGCCGACACAGCGGCGAAAGGCCGGATGACGCTCCGCCAACTCCTTGTAGCTGCCTTCGGCAGTGACTCGTCCATCTTGCAGGAAGACGAGACGATCGCAGCCTTGAATAGTCGTCAGCCGGTGGGCGATGACAATCAGTGTCCGGTCGCCACGCAACCCCTGGAGCGTCGCGCTCAGCTCCCGTTCCGATTGACCGTCAAGAGCGGATGTCGCTTCGTCAAGGACCAGGACCTCGGGATCGCAATAGAGCGCTCGGGCGATAGCAATCCGCTGCTTCTGGCCACCTGAAAGCCGGACGCCCTTCTCGCCAAGGCGAGTCTCCAGGCCCTCCGGCCACGAGTCCAGGAGTCCTTGCAAGCCAGCCAGCCGAACGGCCGAAGTGACTTTGTCATCGTCGATCTCGTCCTCCTCGAGGGCAAAAGCGATGTTGCGACGCAGGGTGTCATCGATCAGGAAGAGACTCTGCGGTACATAACCTATCTGCCGACGCCACGCGGCGAGATCGCGACTGATGTCGCATCCATCGACTCGAATCGAGCCCGCAGAGGGTTCGAGCAACCCCAGGAGCAGATCGACCAGAGTACTCTTGCCGACGCCCGTGGCACCAACCAGCCCCACGGCGACGCCCTGCGGGATCCTCAGATCGATCTTCTTCAAGACGGGATCACGTTCGTAGGCGTACGACACACCTTCGATCACAATGTGATCACGAAACGGCAGTCGTGCGGAGGACGAATC
>JAAUYI010054428.1_pt1 | contig 10748 bp, 9 predicted proteins | sample 7278041 | NCBI WGS metagenome assembly JAAUYI01 (sample SAMN14350216, study PRJNA611818) | marine sediment metagenome | isolation source: surface marine sediment (0.6m) | place: French Polynesia: Moorea | collected 2018-08
GCCGTCTCATCCACCGCCCCCCCGCGGCGACACGACCCCATGACCTGAGGACCCCCGCCGGGCGAGTCGCTCCGGCGACACGCCCGTCCCGACCTCGAGCTCGGTTCGTCAGGAATCCATGCCGAACCGACTCGACCGGAGATGCGCTGCAGCATCTCTCGGATCGCCCCCGGGTTCCCGTCACCGTCCTCAGACGGGAGCGACCCGGGGGCGGTCTCCGTTTTCGAGGCATCGGGGGTCACCGACCCGACCCGTGACACACTGAGCCCGATGCGGCAGGTGAACGGACACGTCGCGGTCGCCGCGGGCGCCGCAGCGGTGTTCCACACCCTCGCCTGGGCCGACCAGTTCTGGAGCGGCGGCCTCGCGCCGAGCCCGTTCTGGCTCGCCACGTCGAGCGTCGCGGTCATCGCGCTCGCCGTCCCGGCCCGATTCCGACCGGCGGCGATCATCGGCCAGGTCGTCGGGTTGATCACCGCCGGGTTGATCGTCTTCGACGAGTCGGCCCGCGGGCTGGTCACGCCGACGGTCGGCAACGTCGTCGAGACGATCATCATCGTGTGGGGTGCGGTCCGGCTGCTGGGCGAGCCCGCTCGCATCCGTCGCACGAGCGACGCGGTCGCCGTCCTGGGACTCGTCGTCGTCGCGTGCCTGATCGGCGGGGGCATCGCGACCTCGGACGACGCGTCGGTCCGGGTCGGCGAACGCGCCGAGTCGTGGTGGCGCTGGACGTTGGGTGACGTCGTCGGCGCGACCCACCTCCTGCCGCTCGTCCTGTTCGCCGGCTCCCCGCTGTGGTTTCGCCGTGCCCGTCACGGAACGACCGAGCTGGCCGTCAGCGCGCTCGCGATCGTGTCGATGGGGGCGATCGCCTTCGCCACCGACTCCTCGATCTCGTACCTCCTGGTGCCCGCCGCGCTGTGGATGGCGATCCGCTTCGGACCCGTGGTCGCGACCGCCGCGGCGTTCAGTTCGGCACTCGCCGCCACGATCGCATCGGGTCGCGACATCGGACCGTTCGTCGAGTTCGGCTCCGATCCGGTCGTCGAGGTCCAGGCGTTCAACGTCGCCGTCGCGGTCAGCGCGATCATCGGTGGCGCCCACGCACTCCGGGCGTACGACGATCAGGAGCGGGTGCGGGCGTCCGAGCAACGCTGGCGCCGGCTCGTCGACTCCGCCTTCGACGGCATCGGCCGCGTCGGCGACGACGGGCTGCTCGTCGAGACCAACCCGGCGTTCCGCCGCATCCTCGGTCTCCCCGCCGCTGATCTCGTGGGGCGACCCGTGGTCGACGTCGTCAAGGACACCGACTGGGATCGCCTGCACCGACACATCGCCCGATTCGCCGCTGGCGAGGCGTCGCAGTTCGAGACCTGGGCGCTCGGCCACGACGGCACCGTCCGCTGGTTGCGCGTCAGCACGCGACCACGACCGGACGGCGGCGGGCTGTTCGTCGTGGCCGACCTGACCTGGGAGCACGACGAACGTCAGCGTCGGCGGGCGGCCGAGCACCGCCTCGAGACCGTCGAGCGGGACCAGCGCGATCAGCTGGCCCGCGATCTCCACGACGGCCCGGTGCAGGATCTCTCGGCGGCGATCGTCCGACTGGCGACCGCACGACGATTGCACGGCGACCATCCCGACCTGGCGATCGCCCAGGACATCGTCGAGCAGTCGGTCGATCACCTGCGCGGGACGCTGCGATCGCTCGCCGACGGCAACGTGTCGGTCGACGGACTGGCCGCTGCGCTCGACGCCGCGCTCCATCGGCTGAGCCCGAGCGACGCGCCGTCGATCACGATCGACATCGACCCCGACCTCGGACTCGACGACACCGTCAACCGAACGGTCTTCGACGTGGTGCGCGAGGCCGCGGCCAACGCCGTGATCCACGCCGACGCCACGAACCTCACCATTCGAGTGCAGCGCGGTGACGACGTCGTGCACGTCACGGTCGCCGACGACGGCAGCGGGTTCGACACCTCCGCCGACGTCGGCGACGACCACCTCGGCCTCCGGCTGATGCGCACTCGAAGCGCCGCCGTGCGCGGCACGCTCGAGGTCGATTCGACGCTGGGCCGAGGCACGGTCGTCACCCTGACCGCTCCGCGGGTCGTCGGACAGCCATCGTCTACGCTCAGCTGACGTGAGCGAGCCGATTCGAGTGCTCGTCGTCGAGGACCAGGAGTTGCTCCGCGATGCGCTGGTTGCCGCGCTCGCCATCGAAGCGGACATCTCCGTCGCCGGTGCAACCGCCGACCTGCAGGGCGCGCGACAGATGCTCGGCGGTCGGCCGGTCGACGTCGTCGTGATCGACTATCGCCTGCCCGACGGCGTCGGGAAGGACCTGATCGCACGCGACTCGACGAAGCGGCTCCTCATCACCGGCACCAACGAGGAACGAGCGGTCCGGGCGGCGCTCGACGCCGGATTCGAGGGGTTCGTCGCCAAGGGCAGCGGCCTCGGCGAGTTGGCCCAGGCGGTTCGCATCGTGCACAGCGGTGGGGCGATCTTCCCGGCCGACCTGCTCGTCGCGCTCAGCGCCGCCAACCGTCCCGACGAACCGCTCACCGAGCGGGAGCTGGAGATCCTCGACGAGCTGGCGCGCGCCCGGCCGTTGGCGAGCATCGCGTCGCAGCATCACCTGTCGATCCACACCGTCCGGAACCACGTGCGCTCGATCCTCACCAAGCTCGGCGCTCACTCGCAGTTGGAGGCGGTCGTCATCGCCGCCAGGAGCGGGCTCGTCGAGCTGTAGCCGCTGCGCACGACCCGGCGCGCCTCAGTCGAGCGCCGCGGTCAGTCGCCGGAGGTACTCGAGCCGGGAGATCGCGACCGCGCCGAGCGACACGAGGTGCGGGGTGGCCCACTGCACGTCGAGCAGCACGGTGCCGTCGGCGCGCAACCAGTCGACCAGATGCACGACGGCGACCTTCGACGCGTCGGTGGCCCGGTGGAACATCGACACTCCGGCGAAGCACCGGCCGATGCGCACGCCGAACAGACCTCCTGCGAGCCCGTCGGCGTCGTACACCTCCACCGAATGGGCCCACCCGAGCAGGAAGAGCGTCTGGTAGGCATCGGCGAACTCGTCGGAGATCCAACGGCCCGGACGGCGTGGATCGGCGCAGCCCTGCACGACGCCCCCGAAGTCCCCGTCGATGCGCACGTCGAATCGGCCGAGGGAGCGGCGCAACGATCTCGAGACCCGAAGGCCGTCGAGCGGGAGGACACCCCTCGGGTCGGGTGAGTACCACGCGAGCCTGCTCCGCGGGCGGAACGGATCGACCGGGAGCGGGAACAGCCCGCGCCGTTGTCCGGCCAACATCGTGCCCGGCTCCAGGTCGGCGCCGATGGCCACGAGGTCCTCGCCCGCCTCCACCCCGAGCGGTGTCGGCATGCGAAATCGCGTCGCGACCGGCACGATCTCCGAGCGTCGGCCGGTCGCAACGGGTGGCGGCAGGACGGCGGTGAGCTCATGGGTGTGCACGCCGGCTCACTCCTCGAAGACCAACGGTGTCGTGTACTCGACCAGCTCCAGGGCGGAGACTGCGCTGGTCATCAGCCGGGTGACGAACCGCACCGTCCCGCCGACGTACAACGACCAGAAGTCGACGTCGGTCGCCACGAACCACGAACGGTCGGCGGGCCAGAACAGGTCGGGATGCCGCCAGGAGGCGCGCAGCCCCGGTCGCCGGAGCTGGCCGACGGACGCCACCGCGCCGGTCGTCATCCGGTAGGTCCGGCGGGGCATGATGAGCAGCGGCCCGCGCTCCTCGTCCGGCCCGTCGACCATCGGTGGCGTGAGGAGGCCGAAGTCGTTCCCGTCCTCGTGGGCGAACCAGGCGCGACGCGGCGTCGTCGTGTGTGCCTCGCCGAGCGCTGCGACCCGAACGAACAGAGCGCGGTAGGCGTCCACCCAGTCCTCGACCGAATCGTCGGGCGCGGCCAGTCGGACGATCACGTCGTGGCCGGCGGGGACCAGTGCCCCGACCGTGCCGGGCGCGCCGGAACACGCCCCGCGCAACCACACCGCCTCCTCGGCCGATCCATGCGGCCAGTTCGTGGTGCCGACACGACCGACAGACGACGCCATGTGGTCAGGGTGACGACCTGCGACCTCGTCGCCATCGCCCGAATGGGCCGAGTCAGCTGATCAATTCGGACTAGTGCGAACCCGGGAGATCGCCGATCGATCTGGCACACTGACCGCTGCCCGTTCCCGAACCCCGACCCACCCCGAGGCCCTCCATGAAGCTCGTCACCGCCGTCATCAAGCCGTTCAAGCTCGACGACGTCAAGAACGCACTCACGGCCAAGGACGTCACCGGACTCACCGTGTCCGAGGTCCGCGGGTTCGGCCGACAGGGTGGACATCGGGAGATCTATCGCGGCGCCGAGTACCGGATCGACTTCGTCCCGAAGGTGCAGATCCAGATCGTCGTCGACGACGACCGCGCCGACCTCGTCGTCGACACGATCGCGGCCGTGGCCCACACCGATCAGATCGGCGACGGCAAGATCTGGGTCTCCTCGATCGACCGAGTCGTGCGGATCCGGACGGGCGAAGAAGGCGTCGACGCCGTCTGACGTCGCAACGCCGCGCGGCAGACCGAACGCTCGTGGCAGCGATGCCGACAGCACTTGGCCACGCTGCGTCGGTCTGACGACCACATCGCCACGCTGCGTCGACAATTCGTCGAGAGTCTCTCAAGTCGGACCGTCAAGAGTTCCTCAGGAGACGCCGATGAATCTTGTGGATGACCAGGAGTTTCTTCGCGCGCGGCCGTCGAGCCGAGTCGAAGCCTGGTCGTCGCGCGCCCGAGGACTCGAACGCAGCGCGGCCCGACACGGCTTCATCCACCGATGTCGCAGGCTCCTCGATCGACCAGTTCCTCGGGCCCGCATCCGATCCGCTGGTCGGCCCCGGTGCCCTCCTCCACGTCGAACACGCGGCGCCTGGCCGTGGCGACCTCTGGACGGGCTCGGCGGCCGACCAGGCGGATCGGACCACCGTCATCGGACTCGGAGATGCCCCGTCGCTCGGGGCCCTGACGACCGGTGAACGGGCCCTCCGGCGTGCCACGCATCGCCGGATCAGCACGACGGTTCGCCGGGTCCACGGTTGGATCCGTGACGCCGACACCGACGTCGTCGCGCTGCACACCGGCTCGCCGCCGACCGACGAGCGCATCGCCGAACTGCGTGCGGCGCTCGATCGGCCGGTCGACCGAGGCGGGGGATCCCAGGGTCGCGGACGGAACGTCCGTCGAGCCCTGGAGATCCCGGACATCGTCGTCGAGGACGACGGCACCAACGCCACGCTCACCCGAGCGTGGCAGACCCTGGCACGGGGCGGCGCTCACGCCGTCACCACCGGGGCACCACGTGAGGGCGACAGCTCGGTCGTCCTCGTGCGGCGGTCGGTCGCCGACCGCGGAAAGCGGCCGCCGCGCGACGCGAACCGACTCCACGCCTCGTGGTGGATGTCGGTCGCATTCGTCGTGATGTTCACGTGCTGGGAAGCGTTCCGGCTCGTCACCGAACGGAGCGACATTCCCCGGACGACCCAGGAGGTGGCGTGGATCTCGGCGGCTCGAGCCGGCTCGGTCGACGGCATCGGCGACGCCCCGCTCCCGGGTTCGAGCATGTGGCCGGCGATCGCCCAACCGGTCGTCGACTTCACCGACGTCACCGGCCTGCGCTGGTTCGCGCTCCTGTGTGCGATCGGATCGATCGTGCTCGCCAGCGTCGCCGCGTCGCGCCTGTTCGGTCGGTGGGCGGGACGGACCACGAGCGTGCTGCTCGCGATCGCGTTCTCGTTCCTCGACGTCGCGACCTCGGTCGGGCCCGTCCCGCTGTCGATGCTGGCGCTGTCGACGGCGCTGCTGGGTGTGGCGCTCGTCGAGCATCACGACCGCAAGTCGTGGATCCTGCTCGCCGGCCTCGCGTCGACGGTCGCGGCCGTCGTCGCGTACCAGTCGATCGTGTTCGTGGGCCTGCTCAGCTTCGTGTTCACCGTCGTCCGCGGGCGCCGCGGGTTGAACGACTCGACCACGTTCCGACTCGTGCTGCTCGGGGGCGCGCTCGCCTGGTTCCTGCCCACTCGCGAGGCGACGCTCGCGTTCGCCTCGACCCCGAGGTGGCGGGTCGACTGGATCGATCTCGCGACCGACACGATCATGATCCTCGCTGCGGTCGGTGCCGCCGCGGCAACCGCGCACTGGGGCAGCACGCGAGCGACCGCCCGGCGACGCATGACCGCGCTCGGCCTGGCGCTCCTCGGGGTGCCGCTCGCGCAGGTGATCTCCGGGAACACGCTCGCCGACGGGAGCGACCTCGGGTTGGCACTCGTCATCGCCATCCCCGGGCTCGGCGGTGCGATCGCCGCCCGGTTCGCGGCGTGGCGGTTCGGCGGGGAGGTGGTGCCCGAGCCACGAGCGGAGCCTCAGGCGCTGGTCGTCGACCCGTCGACCGGTGAGCTGCGCGGACGTCTCGTCCGCTACGCCAACCGCCAGGTGCGTCTCGCGGTCGCGCTGGTCGTCCTGACGGCGCTCTGGTACCTGCCGTGGGCGTTCGCCAACGTCGACTGGCGCAACTGGTGGCTCGCCGTCCCCTTCCTGTTCGCCAACCTCTGCATGGTCGGCACGGCCCTGCTGTCGGGGTTCAACAACTGGAACCGGGCCATCCCCGTGCCGCTCGACGTGGCGGCCGGCCACGAGCCGCTCGTCGGCGTCATCGTCCCGACGTACTCGGAGCCGATGCACATGGTCATGAACACCGTCCGATCGGTGTTCGACCAGGACTGGCCGGCGAACCGGCTGCGCGTCGTCGTCTCCGACGACGCGCACGACGATCAGATGCGCGACGCCGTGTACGCGTTCGCCCGTCGACTCCCGCCGGGCGCGCTCCGCTACAACCGGCCGCCGAAGAAGGGCGACCCGGCCCGGCGCGGCGAGTCGAAGAGCGGCAACCTCAACTCAGCGGTGCTGCTGCTCGCCGACTGCGACTACGTGGAGACCCGCGACGCCGACGACCTCGTCGGGTCGTCCAACTTCCTGCGCTCGGTCGTCGGCCAGCTGATGCACGATCGCTCGCTCGGCTTCGCCCAGACCATCAAGGAGACGACCACCTCCGAAGGCGACCCGTTCAACAACAACGAGCCGTTCTTCTACCGCGGCACCATGCTCGCCCGGAACAGCGACCTCGCCGTGTTCCCCTGCGGCTCCGGTCTCGTGTGGCGCAACTCGGCACTCGAGACGATCGACCACTTCCCGGGATGGAACCTGGTCGAGGACCTGCACTCCGGCGTGCTCGGACTCCGCGAGGGGTGGGGTGGCCTCTACGTGCCGATCGTCGGCGCCTACGCGCAGCACTCCCCCGAAGACGTCGCCAACGTGTTCAAGCAACGCGGCACCTGGGCCCTCGACACGACCCGACTGCTCCTGTTCGACCGCTTCAAGGACATCCCCTGGAAGCGACGCCTGCACTTCATGGAGCAGGCGATCTTCTACCTCCTCAGCTTCCCGCTGATGATCCTCGTCCTCGTGCCCGGCCTCGGCCTGTTCCTCAATCGGTTCCCGTTGGTGACCGACGCGACGACCTACGCGATCCGGTTCTGGGGATTCGCACTCGCGGTCGAACTGATGCTGCTGTCGCTCGCTGCCGCCCAGCCGGCCGGGTCGCTCTGGCGATCGCGTCTGTCGTGGATCGGCATGGCCCCGGTGTACGCGAAGGCGGCGGTGCGGGCGCTGTGGTACGGGCCGAAGAAGAAGCCGGCGTACAAGGTGACCCGCAAGACCGACGACTACCAGTGGTACGTGAAGCTCGTGAAGAGCCACTGGTTCATGCTGATCGCGACGGGCGTGGCGATCGTCATCGCCCTGCTGCGCGACGACTTCCTCACCGAACTCGACCTCGGCTCCGTGTACTGGGCGATCGTGGCGATGATCGGCCTCGGCTCGTTCCTTCGTCTGAGCTGGTTCGGCGTCGATCCGCGCGAACGGCTGCGACTGCGCTGGGAGCGGACGGTCGAGCGTTGGCATCGGGTGCGGACGATGCTCGGCTTCCCGCCGAAGGTCCTCGACGCGGACGATGAACAGACCGACGACGACGAGCGCGACGAGATCGACGAACTGGACGAGACGATCCCGCTGCTGCGTCCGGAGCTGGAACTGCTCGGGATGCGACCGCCGGACCAGGAACCGGTCATCGAACTCCGCCCGACGAGCACGGGGCACCTCGGCGAACCGCCGCCGAACGAGCCGACGCCAGCGCCCTTCCCGACCGACAAACGCCGCCGCTGACCCGTTCTCGTGATCTCTGGCGGACGTGGGCCACGCGACTGATCACGAGAACGCGTGGGGACGATGGAGAGGGTGGGGGCTTCGGGGTCAGCCGATCGGGGGGAACTTGCTGCGTCGTCCTTCGGCGCGTTGGCGCCGGATCGCCGACAACCCGATCGCGAACACCGCACCGAGCACGACGAGGCCACCGAGGATGGGGCCGATGCCCGGTCCGTCGTCGTCCGACTCGAGGGATCCGTCCGGCGAGACCGACGCGACCTCGAGCACCTCGGCGGCGTCGGCCACGATCCGATCGGGGCCGGCCGCCTCGGCGATCGAGCCCGTCGGGGCGGCACCCAGCACGGCGAGGATCACCACGGCGATGAGTCGGAACAGCGGGCGCACATGCCGACCGTAGGGCACGGTGGGGCGCAGCGTCCCCACGAGCGACGAGCCGGCCGAGCCGGGCCGTGCAGCCGCCGGCGAACGCCCGAACAGCGTCACGTCAACCGGCCAGTACCGGTTGAGGCCGGCTCGGCGACGAGACCTACAGTCGGAGCATGACCACCGTCGAGGATCCCCCCACCGACGCACCTGCGACCCCCGCCGAGGCCGGCCGGTGGACCGCTCAGTGGAAGGAGCTGTACGCCGAGGTGATCACCCAGGGGCTGTGCACCGGCTGCGCCGGCTGCGTGGTCACCTGCCCCCATGACGTCATCGGGTACGAGCACGAGGAGGGCAAGTACATCCCCTTCCATCTCGAAGAGGAGTTGGGGCTCGACGACTGCGTCCACGGCTTCGGTTCGGGCGGCGGTTGCACCACCTGCACCCGTGCGTGCCCTCGGTTCCGCGCCTGGGAGCCGGCCGCCGACATGCACCTCTTCGGCCGCATCCGCGAGCCCGACGAGATGTCGGGCATCTGGCGGCAGCTGTTGCTCACCCGGGCCAGCGAGAAGACCGTGCACGATCTGGGACAGGACGGGGGCTTCGTGTCGGCGATGCTGCTGTGGCTCCGCGAGAACGACTACATCGATGCCGCGCTCGTGTCCGGCGTCGAGGACGACGACGCGTGGAAGGCCAAGCCGGTGGTGGTGTCCACACGCGAGGAGATCCTGGCGACGGCCGGGTCCCGCTACACGTACTGTGCCAACCCGCTCGCACTCCCCGAGGCGCGGGAGAAGGGGTACGAACGGCTCGCGCTCGTCGGCATGGGCTGCCAGACCTCGTCGCCGCCGGTCATGTGGGACCGCAAGGCCGGCAAGGTGGCGAAGCCGTTCCTGTTCAACATCGGGCTGCTCTGCTCCAAGACCTTCGACGATGCGATCTTCACCGAGCTCTTCGAGGCCAAGTACGGCCTGAAGAAGCAGGACATGGTGAAGATGAACATCAAGGGCGTCTTCCAGATCTGGATGAAGGACGGCTCGTACCACGAGATCAACCTGAAGGAGTGCCACGCCTGGACGCGGGAGGGCTGCAAGTCGTGCCCCGACTTCGCCGCGGAGCACTCCGACGTCGCGACCGGCGGCATCGGCGAGGACAACGACTGGACGCTCACGATCGTGCGCACCGAGCTCGGCGAGCAGGTGATCGAGCGGATGATCGCCGACGGCTCGATCATCTCGAAGCCGGCACAGGAGGACGAGACCGCGATGCGGCTGCTGCGCATGTTGTCGATCGTCAGCCGGCGCCGCTGGCCGAAGGACGCCGATCCCGCACCGGCGATCGGCGTCCCGCCGCCCAAGAAGAAGAAGGCCGCGGCGAAGCAGGCGACCGAGAAGAGCGGCGCGAGCTGATCAGCGGCAGGACTCGAGGCTGAGCGGCTGACCCGAGCCGGTCAGCGGCAGGACTCGAGGCTGAGCTGGAACGCAGCGAGGGCGCGCTCGCCGTCGGCGTTGCGCTGTTCGTCGGTCGCGGCGAGATCGTCGGCGATCGCCGAGAGTTGGGAGTCACTGAACCGCTCGAGCTCGGTGAGGAGGCACTCCTCGTCGAGGTCGGGGTTGATCTCGGCCTCGGCCTCGACGATGTCGCGGGCGACACGGCTCGGGCCGGGATTGGAGGTGCACGCGGTGAGCGCGAGCAGTGCGACGGCGCCGCCGGCCAGGACACGTGTGCGGCGCGGGACGCGGGACGTCGTCGGCATCGTCCGTTCGGCGGTAGCGGTCACGTTCACGAGGAAGTGAGGCTACTGCCAGGATGAGGCGATGCCCCTCAACGCCGAAGCCCGCCAGCTGCTCGACCTCGTGGCTGAGGCCGGCGCACCTCCGTTCGAGGAGAGCACGCCGGCGCAGGCCAGGGAGATGCGCAAGGACCTTGCGCCACCGGTGCTGGAACCCTGTCATGCGACCCGCGAGCTCGACGCGGGAGGTGTCCCCGCACGGCTGTACTCGCCACCTCCCGGGCCCGAGGTCCCCGGCCTGATCGTCTACTTCCACGGTGGTGGGTGGGTCGTCGGCGACCTCGAGA
>JAAUYI010167452.1_pt1 | contig 10748 bp, 2 predicted proteins | sample 7278041 | NCBI WGS metagenome assembly JAAUYI01 (sample SAMN14350216, study PRJNA611818) | marine sediment metagenome | isolation source: surface marine sediment (0.6m) | place: French Polynesia: Moorea | collected 2018-08
ACCCAAGTATGCTTAGAATGGCCAACCCATTTGACCTTATACCATTTGACACCTTTATACCATTTGGGATTTGACAGTTTCTCAACTGCATGCCAACCCTCATTATCTCCACCGTTTGGAGGGGGTTGATCTCCACCAGTGTTGTCGATGGGACTACCCATTTGGGTGTCCGCCGGTGATGTTCCCTGTGTTTCTGTCACCTTCTCCTTTACCTTCTTATTTCTATCCTTTTTCTTCCTTCTTCCGCCAGCAGTTGCATCCGGTGGCCCTCCGTCGTCAGCGCTTGTACGCGGTGACCCTTCCTTTCTTCGTCCTGACAGGCCAGCATCTGTGTGTGGTGGCATGTATTTCTTCTTCGTTGAACCAGCGCTTGCATGCGGTGGCTTGTGTTCTTCATGCTTGTCCTCCCCGGCATCTTTCTGTGCTAGATCAATGGACTCAGGGCCAGCACTTGTACGTGGTGCCCCTGTATGCGTTGAAACCGGACCCCTAGCTTGACGTCTCTGCATGGTTTTCACGCGTTTTTGACGTGTTTCCTGCCCTGCAGGATCCTTTCCACCACTGGTGCATGGTGGAGCATTGGATTCTGAGGTCGCAGCTGGAGCGTCATCTCCAGGATCTGGGGACTCATCTTCGAAATCAGACATTTCTTCAGGATTCAACTCCTCATCACACTCCACCGGCACATTTGTTGGTCGTATGTCTGGTGAGATATAGGGTTTAAGCCTGTTCGTGTGCACCCTTGAACTCACCAGTTTGTTTGTCACACAACGTCTGAGTGTCACGGTGTTGTCTTCTAACTTGACACAGATGTAGTACGGTCCTGTGAACTTCTTGTTCAGTTTCTTACATCGACCGACCTTTCGTCTAGAGCAAAATAGCCAGACTCGCTGCCCAACATTATAGTCTTGTTCACCAGCCCTTTTGTCATACTGTTTCTTGTACTTGGCCTGGGCTTTCTCAATGTTTTCTTTGACTATCTGGCGAGTCACTTCAAAACCTGACAATAAGTCTGTCACATGGTGGGTTACAGTACGCGTTTCACCTGATGGCGGAATAAGAGCAACATCAATCGGAAGTCTGCATTCCCTGCCATATAGGATGAAATACGGGCTGAAATTGGTACTTTGCGTTGCTGGTGATGCTCGATATGCCAGCATAATGCTTGGCAAAAGTTCTGGCCAGTTGTCTTGTTCGTCGTTCGCAAACATGCGCAACGCGCTGATAATCGACGAATTTCCACGCTCTACCAATCCATTCGAGGCTGGGTGATATGCGGAGACCGCCGATTTCGTGATTTGGAAGAACTGGCATAATTCGGTGATCACATTTGACATGAAGTTTTTCGCACGATCCGTTATCAGACTGCGGAAAGCTCCGTAACGACAGATAATCTCTGTGTAGAGTATGTGTGCCACATCTTTTGCAGTCATACGTTTCAGCGGAAATGCTTCCGGCCATTTGGAAAACTGATCAACGAGGAGTAGAACATATTTGTATTTTTCGGGTGTTTCAGGAAGTTCCAAGATGTCCATGTGTACTTTGAAAAATGGTTCCTCTGGTGCGATAGGGTTGAGTGGTGCTCGTCGTCCGTGTGTATATACCTTACCTTGTTGACATTCCAGGCATGATCGTACGTAGCAGTCCACATCGTTCCACATGTCGAGCCAAAAGTATTTCAGCTGAAGTTTGTGGTAGGTTCTCTCAATCCCCTGATGTCCTCCAATGACCGAATCATGGTAGCTTTTCAGCACATCATCCCTCAAACTCGGTGGGAGGCATAACTGTTTCACTTTTCTGTCCACTTTGTGGCCCTTACCTCTTGGATACCAGAAATGGTAGAGGACACCTTTGTCACGTACATATTCGTTTGATTCTTGCACAATCACATGTGCGCGCTTCTCATCTTTGGGTAACTCCCGGTCTCTCAGATATCTGATCATATCTTTGAAGTCATTGTCCTCATCCTCCTGCATCTGACCTATGTTCTTCACGTCGATATTCAATATCGTCACGAGGGCCTCTAGTGGTGTTAATTTGTAGTAGTCCTCTTCTAGGAACGACAGAGCTTCATGATGACTCGAAGCTAGGATTTGGATATAGTCTTCAGTGTGAGTGTTCAGGTCGTCAAATTCGAGCGAGTATTCGCGAATTTCCTCTCCCTCGGGGAACGCATCTGCGCTGCAGATGCTCGGAATGCTCACCGAAGCCGATGGCGACGGCTCCGGAGGTGTCTCGTAATCCTCTCTGCGACTCAATGAATCCGCGTTGCCATGTGTCTTACCTTGCTTATAGACCACCTTCATTGGATATTCCTGCAAGGCGATGGCCCACCGCGCTAACCTACCATTTGTCTCCGTGAGTTTGATGTTCGTCATCCACTCGAGCGCCTTGTGGTCCGTCACTGCTGTGAAAGGCTTACCTGCTAGGTAGACATGGTAGAATTTTACTCCCTCAAATAGCGCGAGTCCTTCTCGTTGGCTGATTGGCCACGCACGCTCAGAATCACGTAAGCCCCTACCACCGTAACAGATGACGGTTTCGCGGCCTTGGTCATCCCGCTGTCCCAGGATGTAAGAAATTGCGTAAGCACTTGCATCGGTATAAAGGATAAATTCCTTTGTCATATCAGGGTACGCCAAAACAGGCGCAGTCATCAACGTGTTTTTCAGCTTGAGAAACGCCTCCTCGCATTCACGTGACCAGTCATATTTCTCGCCATCGCGCAGCAAGCGATGTAGCGGTGCTACGATGCGTGAATAATGCCGGCAAAATTTTCGATAATAATTCGCTAATCCCAAGAAAGAACGGAGTTCCTTCACGTTACGTGGTGTCCGAAACTCTTTCACGACCTTGATTTTGTCCTGATCAACTTGAATACCTTCTCTACTGAGCACATGGCCTAGGTATTTCACCTCCTTGGCAACCCAGTTACATTTTGACGGTTTCATCTTCATGTTAGCAGCGCGTAAGCGCTGAAATATCTCGGACAATGTGGCCATGTGTGAATTGAGGTCCCGATCAAATACCAAAATGTCATCGATGTAGACAATCGCTTTCTTATAGGTCATTCCACGCAGCACCTCTGTCATTACAGCCTGGAACGCCGACGGCGCGTTGACCAAGCCAAACGGTAACTTGCGAAATTGCCAAACACCTTCCTGAGTAACAAATCCTGTCTTTTCTTTTGATGACTCATCGAGTGCAACTTGCCAGAATCCACTGGCCAAGTCGATCGTTGAGTAAACCGTCGCTTGCGCCTCCCCTAACGCGTCAAAAATGGTCTCCAATCGCGGGATTGGCCAACTGAACGGCCTCGTAACGGAGTTGAGGCCCCTGTAATCAATAGCGCAGCGATATGATCCGCATTTCTTTTTCACCATGACCACTGGCGCTTGCCAGCCCGACGTGCTCGGTTCTATTATGCCAGCGCGGAGCATTTCGGTGATTTGAGACGACGTTTCTTCGCGCATTTGCGGCGTCTGACGATAAAATCGCTTCTTGATCGGTGCCGCGTCACCGGTATCGATAACATGTTTGTGAATTGATGTTGATCCAAGTTCATGCAAACTGACCGCGAAAACATCACGATTTTTACCTAAAAATGCCAAAAATGACACTTTATCAGTTTCGGACAAATCGGAATTATCCAGTGTAACTCCCATGTCTGCTGCGGTTTTTACGTATTCGTTGAAACGGGGATCTTCTTCAATGGATTGGCACAGTGATATATTTGCATTGTCTATCGAGTTATCAGCACAATATGTCTCATTTTCATCTAGAAGAATCGAGACACTTTCCTCATGTATGTCACTACCTAAGCAAAGCATGTCATCCTTCTGAACTTTCAATTCGCAGGGAGTAGCATTAAGTACCTGGTACATACATCCATCATGAGTTTGTTTCACCATCATTTTAGATCCTACAAGTTGGTGCCGAAGTGGGAGGGACTCCACCGGCTCGAGTAAAATATTTACAGATGATACCGACTTGCTTTTAAAATGGATGGGTACTAGGGCCTCTGATAATGGTGGAACTGTAATGTCACATGTGGCATAGCCAAAACAGCTAAAATCAGACTGTGGTTTCTCGCCAATAGTTTCACATGTAACACCCCCTCTGATCTCTATGAAGCCCTCTGGGATGTTGATGACAATATCATTAGCTGAAAGAAAATCACAACCCAATATAACGTCCTGTGGCATGACTTCTAAAACCAGTAATGAATGTACCGTTGTCAATCTATTTATCTCAATTTCCACATCCATTTTTCCCACAATGCCCACGAGGTCACCACCAACCCCTTGAACACATGGTAATTGGCATCTAGAAATTGTCAGTTTGTTCAAACTCTCATGTTGGGCTACAAAACGCTTAGAAACACACGATAGGCTCGCACCTGAATCCACCAATCCAAATGTGTGAACACCATTGATAAGAATTCTAACCTGATTTGTCTTTTCCAGTGTTTCCCAGTGACGTTTACTGACTGAAAGAATTTTTGGAGGTTCCGAGTTCACATAATCATTGTCAGTCCGCCCCAAAATCATGTTTTCACTATGGATTTCTAATGCATTGACATGTTCACGGGCTTGGATTTTGGAATTATCAGCTGCAAATTTAGTTCTGAAATTTTGATCAATTATCTGTGAATTTATCATGGTTTGCCTGCCCGTGTCCGGGAAGGGCGCAGATCCCTATTCATTATTTGGGTCATTACTAGGTTTAGCGTGCCAGCAGACATTTGAAATATGACCTCTTTTGCGGCATATAGTACATACGGTGTTAAAATGCGGGCACTCATTAGTATCATGGGCACTTACCCCACACCGTCGACACTCGCGTGGTGGTCCCCGTTGGCTCGAACCCTCATTTCGAGCCCTATCTCGTTGATCTCGGTTGTCTCCTCTGCGGTCGTCACGGTCGTCATAACGATCTCTAGATGAACGGCTGTACCTGTCTCGGCTAGGGCTGCGACGCGAGTACCTGTCACGGCTGTCGTCACGTCGACCCCGATGGCGTTCCCAGCTGTCGTCTCGTCGGTTGTACGGGGCGGGACTGCGTCCTCGGTACCGCCCGCGGTCAGAGTTCATATTGTGATGACGGTCGTAGCTCGGACTGCGTCCTCGGTATCGGTCGTAGTAGCCGTTACGGTTGCGGTCATAGCGATCTCGGCTGACATCGCGTTGGTCGTCAAAGCGGACCGACCTCGGATGTTCCACTGCGTTGAGACGGCTATCGAGGTTGTCAAATTTCTGTGTCAGAGCACTGATCGCAGTGAGGATCTCGGTGTTGATTGAATTAATGGATGGATCTGGGGGCGTAGGTTGGCGAGATGGGACGCCCCCTAGTGATATTTCAACTAGGCGTGCTCTCTCTATCATGTCCGTGAGTGTAGCTGGTTTGGCAAGCACCAGCTCCTTGTGTATATCTCGTTTCAGTCCAGCCGTAGCCGCTTTAAGTATCTGGGCCTCATCAATCTCCAGATATCTGGCTTCCTTAATGAACCCACTCAGGTAGTCTAGCACTGGTTCATTGGGTTGTTGCTGACTGGCGAAGAGCCGTCCAAGACGGAGAGATTGTTCATCAGCACTTGGGAAGTAGCGCTTTTTAAATGCAGCCTCCAGGGTCGCATATGTTTTCTTGTCGACTGACCCCAAGCTCTCATGCCAATCATTGGCCTTCCCAATAAGATGGAATTCCATGGACCCCTTTTTCTGGTCGTCATCTTTGAATGTTTTTAGTGACAGCCACTGGTTGAATCGCTTCAGCCACAAACGGCCATCTTCACCTTCTTCCCCACTAAATGGTTTAATCTTCAGGCTGTCAGTACTAGCCATACCGAGCTCTGCTTGTTGTCTGTCTAATTTTAGTTGCTGTTCTTCAAGACGTCTCTTTAATCTGTCTGTCACGCCACGTGTGTGATCTGAAGGGATGTCTGAATATGCCCCTTTGCCTGAGGAGAGAGTTTCGTGTTCTTCCACCTCAGTTTTCACACCACCATCTTCTTTCAATGGTGATGTGCTATCTGCATCTGTTGCAGCCTTAGAATTCAGTGGACTGTGTTTCGACATCTACGCACTCTTCATCCAGGTGATGGTGAGAAGTTCTCGTCAACACCTACCACCCTGGGTCCAGATAGTGCAGCCTACTCAGTTCAACCACACTACCATTCCCCACACCCGGACCGATGTCCACATGCTGGGAGAGTAAGTGATCAGAGAAATGTATATATGCAGCTCACCTGGATGATTGTTTCCTTATCCTGTCTTCCAAACCCGGTATTCTCCACCAATATGTCACCTAGTGATTTGTGACATTTATGAGAGGCTGTAGGGGGATAGTAGACGAAGACTTGTTTCTTCTTGTAGCTCCTTTATTCTGGCTTGAAGATATGACAATCATGCAGTAGATACTTCTTCTTAACTGAATCCTGTTGGATGATGATATGTGGGAGAATGTCTTCTTGTGGTGATGTAGATGCCTGTAGTGATGTTGCAAGTGTAGTTGTTGAAATCCACTTGGTTGTGTAGCTTGTAGCTCTTCAGGTGAATCTGCTGTGTGGGGGTGTGTGTGTAGGGTTTTGTATATCTGTTATCATGTACTGGTCAGTGCTGGATCCTGTATGTGCATGTTTGGCTATTTCCAGTTTGGGCAGGTTCTGATAAGAGCAGATGGGTGTGTGTGTGCATGTGCATATGTGTTATCTGAGTGTCCAGTTTGCAGGAGTAGATAGTGATGTAGCTGGGAACCTACTAGCCACCAACTCACCATTCTGTAACTCATTATGTTCCAAATTTAGAAATATTAAATTTGAGATGAATATATATAGGCTACTGGTAATATGACATACTGGCTCGGTCACATATGCCGCCGGGCCGCTTTAGGACTGACCACAGTCCTAACATAACTACGTTACAGAATAATGACTTCGCGTATACATTAAACTAAATGGCAATATGATAGGTGCAATAGCTTAACTAGGTTATGCAGTGAAACAGTTGACGTGGTGTGTATTAAGTAATTAGAATGGTTATCGCATATGACCAAGCACACCAGAATCTGACAAGTGGGTGTGTGAACCCGAATGTTCGTTGAATCGAAGAGTGTCCTGTATTGAATCTCCCACGATGATTAGTTACCATAAGGAGTACAGTATACATTATAACGACAACGAGCAATACAAACAGATTAATTAGTGTAGTCCATACGAGGCCAGTTTTATGCAGCACATAGGCATGGCTATGTGTACCATCTCCAGTGTCCATTTCACCATTATCAGTACAAAGTGCCCACGAATGAGTGCAAGAGAAAGGATATATATGTACTAAGCCGCTAGGGTGTAGCTAGTGTTCACTTCAGCCATAAGGGTGAAATTAACATCAGCTAGCAACATGGTTATACCAACAATACCCCTACATACCGATTATACTGTAGCAAAAAAAAAAAATGTCTGTACCTTCACTCACACCACAGCCATGCACTCATGCACGCACTCATACGTATATCGTCCATACCAGTGATACGCACAATGAGTGAACTATATTGTTTTGTGTTCATTGCGTCGTTCGTAAGAGGCGCCATCTTGCGTGCCTTACCACAAAAACACCCTCAGGCTAAAATACTCCCCCTGAGGTGGACATCGCGACATTTACACTGTTATAGTTGGGATCAGGCATTAATCACTGGTTAGCACTGGCATCAGGTAGGCAATAAGTACTTATGCAAGGTTAGGCCTCGCCCGTGGCATCGATTTTAAATAGCAATGCGCTAGGACCAAATTCGCAAGTGGCATTGGTGCAACCAGGTTCACAGAATCTCGAAACATATGTGCTGGTCTTGTTATGGGTTACCTTAAGGAATGCACAGAAATCTGACTGCAAAATAGTTTTGACTTTACCATATGACCACCAAGATAATTCAAAATATTCAGGCGGGAAGTGTGTTAGCTTACCGCAGAAGGATGAAATCTTCAGGTGGTGCCAGTCACACGTGAGCCTTTTAGCAAATCCACCTTTAATGCTCATATTGTCAAATTGTTGTGATGCCTTAAAATGTAGATATTTTGGGCATGACTTCAGCTTAAGAAGAGGGAATTCAACGCAAAGAGTACCTGTTGTGAGTTCAAGAGATATTACAGTATGTGAGCTCGACCAGTGTTTACAGAAATATATGAGGAATATGACGAATGTGAGGCCACAGACAGAGATTATTCCATAGATTGCTTCGATCTTGAAATCACATACACATTCAGGCATTGAAGTTGAAAGCGAATCAGGGTCTTCCCCTACATAGATAAATGATTTAACTTCTTTCACGGCTTCAGCTGAGTGGATTGCTTTCAGGGCGAGTACAGTCATGCTCAATTTCCTGAACTTGGCTGTAAGGGCCAGCAGAAGCGAGCCAATCACTATGGACAAGGATATACTTACAAAGCTTAAAATGTTCTGAGTACTGAACCAATCAAAATCGTTCTCATCTAGCCATTCGCCTCCCAAGATGGCATCTGAGGCAGACGAGTAGATGGTTGCATTCTGCTTAACTTTATCAATCATGGACTTTAGGCTTAGATGTTTTCCATTTTCGGTGACCAGAAGGTTACTCAGATTGTGGCTGAAAAGTTTGAATTCTGGTAGGACAGTTTCGACCGGGTGAGCAAAGGTAGTATCTCCCATGACATCCTCCAATTTATCTTTACTAAAGAAATTCTGAAGAAGAGCTAAGTTTACTAAATGGGTTTTCGATACAACTTGGGATGTCTTATCACAACTATCTATTCTTTCCGGTATTAGAAACGGGTCTGCTGAAATGGAGCATGAACATGGAACAGTAATTACACAGTATTGACATGCATCCTGCGTCTTAATCATACCTTGGCAGTCTAAAACCAGGGAGTTGATGTTTGAAACGAGTAGATTGCCTGGTGAAACCTCAAATAGGCTTGGTCCAACCTCATCTTGTTGAAACCCAAAGTCACATTTTTCTAAAACGGTATCTTTTAGTTGAAATAAAATGGCTAAGGCACATGAGGGGTAAGAAGTGCTTCGTTCTGTGAGCATAGTGGGGCAATGTTTCTCCCATTTACCCAAACATTGGTCATACTGTTTGCTTTGGAGTTCAACATAACTGTTACTATGGAGGTCTAGCCCAATATAGTCAGGCAAGCCTAGGGCAATAGTGGAATGGTTCTTGGAGTCATCTATAGGGACTGGGACTGATAGGACCTCATGTACAAGGTATTTGTGGTAACCTGCCACAACCGGAATATCTATGGTAATCAAAATGGAATCCTTATATCTATATACAGTAGACACAGTGTGCTGATAGTAAAATGCAGAGTCTTTGTGAACAACATAAAAGTTGGGATGTCTGTCCATCAAAACCGACTGAACCTGATCTAGTGCTTTTCGCAATAGGTCAGTAGGCACAAGATACGGTGAAAGACGACTATATGTGAGTTCGTTGATGCCAGACATGACCTCTAGCATACGCATTTGAATTTTGGTGACCTTATCACGGTAGCTCGATACAATCAAAAGGCTACTCCTCCAAATTTCATTAAGCTCCCTCAGTTCATTATCAACAGCGGATGAAAGTTCTTCAAGTTCAGCATGGTTCGCGGTTATCGCTCGCGCAGCATCCACGAGGCGTTCATCAACAGTAGCCATAATCGAAGCCATCTCTGATTCATGTTCTAAGAATTCCGACCGTGTATTCTCCAGATAGGTGGCTAGAGTTTTGACATGTCCTTGTAGAACGAGTAGATCCTTTGAGCGTGCAACTCCAAATAGTGAATGTAGAACATCTCCTCCGAAATTAATTAATGCGCGCTTCGAGCGTGTTGAAGTAACTTCGTCGTTGATTTCAGGAATAAGTTTTTGGATTACATAAATGTTATCACGAATACCTTGGATGCACTCAGTGTGCAGTGAGCGTAGCTCACTCTCCACATTGGCCAGGGCAGTGCAGGTGATGTTGTCATTGCGTGATCGAACTGTGGTTTCCGCACATGATGGCATCCGGAAATCGCCAGGCATGAATCGTGGGATCTTCAGGTCAAACGTATGTTGCCAAAACTGTTCCGATCCTCGAATTTCCGCAACTGGGCGAAATATCACTCCGTAGTTTCCTCGTTGAACCACCTGTTGAGGTCGTATTGCGCAAACCATATGAAGTGCACATAAAAGTACCACGTTGACAAACGCAGTCATGGTGCTGTAGTGGTGATGGTCCAAGATGAAGTGTGGGCGTGATCACCATACGTCCCTCGATTACCTAAAGATTATCTCGCGTATCGTAAAGTCATGCTGTTACTCGTCACCGTGTGTCACGTATCACGTAATATAGGGATTATCCCCCATATCATTGAGGCATGTTGCTGCCTGCCATCGTATGACGCCTATCGCATCATGTCCCGCCCATCGGGCAGGGACTGAACTCTTATCAATAATCCATCATATGATGTAATTACCTATGATTTGTCACGATTGAACAAGTGTGGTCGTTCAGGTACAATTATGTAATCAACGAGTGTGTTAGCAAGCTGTGTAGTTTAACGTCGTCTTTTACGTTTCCGTTTTTGTGTTTGTTGAATATGGAAATCTCTGATCAGCTTCTCGCTGATGTTATATTCAGGCACCCAAGTATGCTTAGAATGGCCAACCCATTTGACCTTATACCATTTGACACCTTTATACCATTTGGGATTTGACAGTTTCTCAACTGCATGCCAACCCTCATTATCTCCA
>JAAUYI010080329.1_pt1 | contig 10746 bp, 7 predicted proteins | sample 7278041 | NCBI WGS metagenome assembly JAAUYI01 (sample SAMN14350216, study PRJNA611818) | marine sediment metagenome | isolation source: surface marine sediment (0.6m) | place: French Polynesia: Moorea | collected 2018-08
GTTAAGTGTTCAGCAATGACTCGATCTTCTACCATTGGTCGTTGCGTTTTTTTGGCGTGGTCTCGATTTAGTCTTTTACTCTTGCCCATAGAGAAATAAAATCGCTCATTTGCTTATTTTCTATGAGTTTGACACGATTTGCTTTTTCTCTTGACTTTTTTCTGATTTCCTTAACTTGTGACCAATGGGCGTAAAGCTAAGATAGCTATCTTAGCTTTACGCCTGTGTCCAGTCAGGTATCTGAACAGAACCGTTCTAAGCGTATTTAACAGTGATGCGATCACGCAGTGCCAGCTTACGCTGATCGCGGAAAATACGAAATTGATGACTGATACCAGTTAACTTCAGGGCAAGATGTTCGCATCCTCGATAGAAAGAAAGAGGTAAAAGTTTAAGCAAGTAGGCAGCAAACAGAGTTAGTAAAGTCCGACTGGGTTCGTTCAACACAATTTGCCAATGAGTAGCTAAAGCTTGATGAGTTAACTTAACCGCCATGTCTCCATTTTTAAGGCGTACGGCACGACGGGCTAGATAGCGAAGTTGATAAGCTCTAGCGGGATTTTCCCACTTAGCAATTAATTCTGGTGAGCGATCGCGGTGTTTGTCGATCATTTGTTTCCAAGAATCAAATTGTTTGAAGAGATTGGCAGAAAGTCCTTCCCCGTTAACACGGTATAAGGTTAAAGCTTCGGGAATACCTTCAATTTGCCAAGGAGTTTCAGCAGCTATTCTCAACCAACATTCAATATCTTCTGATTGACGGAAATTTTCATCAAAGTAAAAATTTTCTACTTCTCCGTGGAGATTATCTTGAAAACAGATGGCTTCAAATACTTGCCGACGAATTACTGGTGCAGAGCCATTCCCAATAGGATTACGGCAGAGGAGATGGGAAGGAGTAATATTTTGGAGTTTGGGCATTTGGTAAATACCTAAAGATTGACCCTCGCTATCAATAAATTGAGAACGACTGAAACTAACTCCCACTTGAGGATTAGATTCTAAATGTTGTACGTGTCGGGCTAATTTTTCAGGTAGCCAAAGATCGTCCGAGTCGAGAAAAGCTAAATAATCCCCTTGAGCGTGACGAATTCCTGTGTTTCTTGCCCCTGCTAAACCGCGATTTTTTTGACTGATAATTTTAATCCGCTTATCTCTAAACTGTTGGCAAATTTCCCGACTGCGATCGGGGGATTCATCGTCAACAATCAATAATTCAAAATGGGGATAGGTTTGATTCAGAATAGATTTAATTGTTTGGGCAATATAGTTTTCGACATTATAAACGGGAACAATTACAGAAACGAGCTTCATGGGGATACCTTAACTTGCGATTAATTTAAGTATGGTTAGCTCCTGTTGGCGATCGCGTCTGCGTTAAGCTGCGTTTTGTATAACTTCTTGTATAACTTTGCCAATCACTAAATTAATGTCTAAACAAGAACGGGAAAAGATTCGTCATTTACTCGTGGTAGAAGACGAACGGGGAAAACGAACTTTTCCACTAGAAGCAGAAACCTATTCTCTCGGTCGAGATTCTAGCAATTCAATTGTGCTTCACGGAGACTTGATTTCGCGTCAGCACGCGACGATTTTACGCATTACCGTTCCCGAAAGCGACCGCTCTTTTTTTCGCATTATTGATGGCAGTTTTAATGGCAAAAGAAGTACCAATGGCATCTCAATTGACCGTCAAAAATGTCTCTCTCACGATCTCAAACACGGAGATATTATTGAGTTTGGGCAGAAAATCCGCGCTAAATATTATGCTTTCTCTAATTTGTCAGATTCTGAATATGCTCAATTTTGTCAAGTAGATGATGTTTCGGGTCTTTTATCCCAAGCTACTAATTCTTTTAAAACTTTAATTGCTCCAGAAAACGATTCTGTCGATGCTAACGATATTGCCTTGGCACGTTTAGCTTCCTTTCCCGAATTAATTCCTAATCCAATTATTGAAATAGATTTATCAGGGAAAATCACCTATCTTAATCCAGCAGCAATTCGTCAATTTCCCCACTTAAAAGCAATGGAAAACAAACATCCAATTTTGGCAGAATTTCCCGATTTAGTTCACCAGCAACCAGAAAATTCCTTTACGCGAGAAATTAGTATAAACAGTGCCGTCTTTGAACAAGCAGTACATTATCTTCCCCAAAGTGATTTAATTAGAATCTTTCTGGCGAATATTACCGAACGCAAACGAGCAGAACAAGAAAGAGAACAACGCGATCGCTTATTACAAGAGGCGATCGCAGCTCAAGATCTTAGCTTTGAACAACGTCTTCAGCATTTACTCAAGATAGGATGTGAGTGCTTTGCTCTAGAAGTTGGCTTTGTGGGCAAAATTGAGCAGAATCTGATTCAACAACAAGCTATTTATCTCAATAGTAAGCTCGATTCCTATTTAAATCTTGCTCATTTTCCCCAAGAGATTAATTGGTTTCTCTGGCAGAAAACTTTAGTAACGAAAGAACCGATTTATTTCGATCGAAGCACAGAATATTCTACTTTAGAATCTGTGACTACCTATGTCGGTACGAGTATTTTAGTGGCAGGAAAAGTTTACGGTCTGCTCGGTTTTTTTAGTAGCGTGCCAAGACAGTCTTCTTTTAGCCAAGCAGAACAAAAACTTTTAAAGCTGATGACTCAATGGTTGGGAAGTGAAATTGAACGTCAACAGATTCAAGTTAGTCTCGAACAACAATACTTTAAAACAGTTTTGCTCAGACATATTACTGAGGAAATTCGTCAAAGCTTAAATGTACAGCAAATCGTTCAAACTACGGTAGATCAAGTTGGTGCAGCTTTTAGTGTCAGTCGCTGCATCATTCATCGCTATTTAGAAGGCTCTACTCCCACAATTCCCTGTGTTGCTGAATATATCAGCTACAATACACCCTCAATGCTCAATTTAGAAGTTCCCGTTGTCGATAATCTTCATGCTCAAAAAGTATTGAGTCAAGAGCAAGCTGTTGTCAGCAATGATGTCTTTCAAGATCCATTGCTTAAGACTGTTTCTCCTGTTTGTCAGCAATTACAAATGAAATCGATAATTGCCGTACGTACCTCTTACAAAGGACAGATTAACGGAGTAATTGCTCTGCATCAATGCGATCGCCAGCGATACTGGCAAAAAGATGAAATTGAATTGATAGAAGCAGTGGCTGCTCAGGTCGGAATTGCTCTAGGTCAGGCACAATTATTAGAAAGGGAAACTTTACAAAAAAGTCTTTTAGCCGAACAAAATCAACAATTAAATGCTGCTAAAAAAGCTGCTGAAACAGCAAATCAGGCAAAAAGTCAATTTCTGGCTACCATGAGCCATGAAATTCGTACTCCCATGAACGCTGTGATTGGGATGACAGGACTATTGCTTGATACCGAATTAAATGATCGGCAAAAAGAGTTTACAGAAACTATTCGCAAGAGTGGTGAGGTATTGCTCTCTTTAATCAATGATATTCTCGATTTTTCTAAAATTGAAGCGGGAAAACTAACTTTAGAAACCTATCCGTTTGAACTTAAAACTTGCATTCAGGAAGCTGTCGATTTAGTCTTACCTCAAGCTAATACCAAAGGAATCAAGTTAGTCGAGCGACTAGAGTCATCAGTTCCTCAGATTCTTGTTGGTGATATTGCGCGATTGCGACAAATTTTAGTTAATCTGCTCGCTAATGCCGTAAAGTTTACCGATCTAGGTCAAGTTGTCGTGTCTGTATCGGTAATAGAAACTTTAGTCGAAGCCACTAAATCTATCTCTAGACTACAGTTTGTAGTCGAGGATACAGGTATTGGTATTCCTACCGAACAACAAAAATATTTATTTCAGTCTTTCAGTCAAGTAGATGCCTCGACTAAACGCAAGTATGGAGGAACTGGATTGGGGTTAGCGATTAGCAAGCAATTAGTAGAGTTGATGGGAGGAACTATCTGGGTAGAAAGCCAGGGATGCTTTACTGGTAATCCCGATCCTAACTGGCAAGCTTCCCCAATTAATCGAGAAAATCCAGTCGGGTCTAGATTTTATTTCACAATTTTAGTAGAGTCTGCTCTCTCTTGTATTCTTCCTCAAACTTCTGAGCGAGCGCGTAAATTGCCAGTTAATAATGCAAATAAAAAACCTTTACGAATTTTACTGGCTGACGACAATAGTGTTAATCAAAGGGTAACTTCCCTCATGCTAGAAAAATTAGGTTATCGAGCAGATGTGGTTAGTAATGGTTTAGAAGCAGTTGATGCCGTACAAAAAATACCGTACGATGTAGTGTTGATGGACGTAGAAATGCCAGAAATGGACGGTTTAACGGCTACAAACCACATTTTAGCCGAAAAATCAGCAGAAACATCCCCTTACATTATTGCTTTGACTGCTTATGCCATTTCAGAATCACGCCATCAATGTTGGCAAGCAGGAATGAAAGATTTTTTAGTTAAACCAATTCGCTTAGAAGATTTAGAACTGGCATTACAAAGAGCAACTCAAATTATTAACAAATTACCATCGCCAGAACCAAAGACTCTCGTTACGCAATCAGGTAACGATACCGCACCAGCCAAAACTGAACAGCCAATTCTAGACCATCAAGTTTTAAATAGTTTACGTCGTTTAGCAGGAGCCAAGGCAAAAACCTTCCTAGCAGAAATAATCAGTCAGTATTTAGAAGACAGTCCGCAAAAACTTCAAGAAATCCAACAAGCTATAGATAACAATGATACTCAAGCTTTACGTCAAGCTTCTCACAGTCTACGTTCTAGCAGTGCTAATTTAGGGGCTGTAACTATTGCCGATCTCTGTAAACAACTAGAAAACCTGGCTCGCTCTGGGACAACTCAAGGAGCTTCGGCGACAATGGAGCAGTTAGCCAAAGAATATCCCCAAGTTAAATTTGCTCTTGAGCAAGAGTTAGTTCAATAGCTCTTAGCAGTTAGCTATTAGCTCTTAGCTGGATTAGCAACGAAAACTAACCACTAACCACTAACCACTAATGACTAAAACTAACAAAACCCCTTTAATTCTTATAGCAGATGACGATCGCACGATGCGGTCATTACTCAATCTAGCCATGGAAGAAGAAGGCTATCAAATTACAGAAGCGAAAAATGGCGAACAGTGTCTTTCTGAGTATGCTCATTTTCAACCCGATCTAATTTTATTAGATGCAGTGATGCCAGACCTAGATGGTTTTACCTGCTGTAAAAAGATTCGTAGTTTACCAGGAGGCGAGCGCGTGCCCATTTTGATGATTACGGTACTTGACGATCGAGAATCTGTGGAGCAAGCTTTTCAAGCAGGAGCAACAGACTATATTACCAAACCGATCCATTGGGCAGTATTATCTCAGCGAGTTCGTCGTTTGCTGACCAGTAATCAAGCTTGGCTAGAAGTAAATGCAGTTAAAGAAGAATTACGTCAGCAACAAGCCTGGGAAGAATTAATGAGAAATATTCTTCAGCAATTATCTGTTCAAGACTCGATTCAGCCAATTCTGACCGCTATTCGTGAATGGGTGCAAGCATCAAGGGTATTACTGTATCGATCGACAACTGAAAATTGGTTTGAGTCTGTAGCAGGGGGATTTCCTTCAATAAGAGAATTTTCTGGAACAGACTTGAATTTAGTCAGCGAATATGGGGAACAATATCAACGAGGGAAAACAGTTGTCATTGGCGATGTTTCTCAAGCTAACTTACCATCTGCTTTAATTGAACAATTTCGGCAATTAAACACTCAGGCTTTGTCTGTAGTACCGATAATTAAAGCTAGTCAGGTTGTGGGCTTGTTGTCCATTCATTTTTCTGAGACTTATTCTCAATGGGAAGAGTTAATCTTAAATCGATTTGCGGATCTAGGAAAATTACTGGCAATGACACTCGAATAAAAAATCACAATCATAACCAATTATGGCAAAGCGATCGCTCAAAGCATCTACCTTCGGAATTGAGAAAGCTAAAAGAGCTTTTGAGCGTATTGGCTGGACGCAAGAATATTTAGCTGCGGAGGTAGGTTTATCTACCCGTCAGTCAGTTTGGAAATTTTTTAAAGGCAAACCCATCGAACGTCACATTTTTATCGATCTTTGTTTTCAATTAAATTTACATTGGCAAGATATTGCCGATCTACCGTCAAGAGACCAGCTTTTAACCGAGCAACCTACAACCTATGTCGCTTCAAATCCATCAGATGCCAGTCAACTGGTCACTATAGCGCGAGCGCAACTCCAAGGACAAGTTGAAGCTCAGTGTGGCACAATTCAATCCTTCTTTGAATTTGCCCAACCTTTACCTCTAGAAAATATTTACACTAACCTCAACGTACTCACTCGCCTGAGTAATCAACGCTGGTTAGAAGTAGCCGATCTGCAAAGTTCAAGCGGACGCTCTTTAGGATTTACCGCTCCAGAGAGGGAAACTATTTCTGCTCTCGATGCAGTAACTAATCAGAACAAACTGATGCTATTGGGTAAACCAGGAGCAGGTAAAACTACCTTTTTACAACATCTTGCACTGCAATGTATTCGGGGAAATTTTAAAACTGATTGTATTCCTGTCTTTATTGTTCTACGAACTTTCGCCGTCCAAGCTAAAGAATGTCAGGATTTTAGTTTACTAGGTTATCTTCAACGTTTTTGTAATAATTACAATCTTTCTTTAGAACAAATAAAAAGTTTACTACAACAGGGTAAAGTTTTAATTCTCCTCGATGGATTAGATGAAATTCCCCAACAATACGAACAGGAAATTTTTCAACAAATTCAGCAATTTGCTCAGCTTTATTATCAAAACTCTTTGATTATTACTTGTCGCATCGCTGGACAACAATATCGTTTTAATGGCTTTACTTACGTTGAATTAGCAGATTTTAATCCCACTCAAGTAGAAATTTTTGCTAAAAGATGGTTTGTCGCCACTGCAAATAATTCTGAAATTGGACTTACTAAAGCCAACCAATTTTTAGAACAACTTCACCATAGAGCCAATCAACCAATTCGTGAATTAGTTACAACTCCCATTCTCCTCAATTTAATTTGTTCTGTCTTTCAGGAGCGATTATCTTTTCCTAGTAAAAGATCGAGATTATATCAAGAAGGATTAGATATTTTATTAGTGCGTTGGGATCGCTCCAGAGGTATCGATCGCGATCGCGCTTACTACAATCTCTCTTTACCAAACAAAATTCAACTTCTGAGCCAAATTGCTGCTGTTAATTTTGAGCAGGGTAACTACTTTTTTGAAAAAAGCCAACTTTTACAAACCATTGCCAATTATTTAGCCACCTTACCTGATTCTCACAAAGATCCAGAAACTCTCCGTTTAGATAGTGAAGCCATCCTCAGAGCTATTGAAGTTCAGCATGGGTTACTAGTAGAAAGAGCCAGAGGAATTTACTCTTTTTCTCACTTAACTTTTCAAGAATATCTCACTGCCAGAAAAATAGTTGCCAGTCCTAATGCTGAAGAATTGAACCATGCTCTGCAAAAGTTAGCCAGTCAGATTACTAACCCTCAATGGCGTGAAGTAATTTTACTAACAGCCAGTATGCTACCCAAGGCAGATTACTTGATGCAGCAACTAAAACAACAAGTCGAGCTAATTTTGGCGGAAGAACCCCAATTACAAGAGTTTCTGAAGTTTATTGACAAGAAAGTTAAAGCGTTATCTTTACCCTATCAACCAGCAGCAGTAAGGGCTTTTTATTTCAGTCTTTTTCACAATCGCGATCTTAACTTAGCCATTGCTCTAGACTCTAAATTAGCCCAGGAACTAGATAACAATCTAGCTTTAGATTTAGCTTTAGAAAGAGCTTTCGCGATCGCTCTATCCTTAGTTGCCAACCCCGACATCAAGCAAATTCTTAATTTTAGTTTTTCCTTAGAGTTCGAGTCTAATCCAGCTCTTTCCGCAGACATGAAACAAGCACTTCAATCTTTCAAACAACAACTCCCCGATCCTGCTAAGGGTAAAGAACATTTACTAGATTGGTGGTCAACCAATGGGGATGATTGGCTTAAGAAATTCCGTAGCCTGATTAATGAATATCGCTATTATGGCATAAATTGGAATTTTAGCCACTATCAGCAGGAATTATTGCAAAAATACTATCTGGCGAATCAGTTTATGCTTGAATGTCTCGATAGCAAATTTAATCTGACTGTTACAACCAAAAAATCTATTGAAGATAAGTTTTTAATTATTTAACGGGCGATCGCCAGAGCTTTACTTAACTGCTTCAAAGAGCTATGAATCTTCTACAGATTCGAGTCGAGCATTATAGGCATTGAGTCGAGATAGATTAGGGGTTTTGTTATTAAATCCAATACCCATAATAATTAGACCAGGCCAATATAAATAAGCCAAAATTTCTAAATTTTCACCAAAAGTGTAGAGAAATAAAATAAATAAAATTGCTAATCCTGCTCTAGCATCTTTGTGCTTTTGTGCTTTCAATAATAATAAGAAAAAACTCAGGATCATCGGAATAGCCAAAGAATAAAAACCAACCATTCCTTTAACGAAAGCCAAACCAGCCCAAGTATGATGGGAACCAATGGGCATAAACTCCACGGCGTGAGGGCCTCTTTCCACAATACCGTGACCCCAAATGGGAGCTTCCCGATAAGCGCGATCGAAGGCTATTTGTTTTAAAGCTGCCCTTACTCGACTAGAATCAGCTCTGGCTGCTTTAAACTTAGTCCAAAAGGCATCGAGAGCATTCAAAATATTAGTTGCTAAAATTCCCACTCCCACACTAACAACACCAAAAAACATGATGATGTAAGGACGTAGCAATCGAGAGAGAAAAAAGATAAAGATAGGAGTACTTAAAATACAAACTTGTGCCAAACGAGATTTACAGATTTGGGACATATAAACTGAAGCAAGAATGCCATACCATCGCCATTTCTGATTTTTTTCCTGCATTGCCAGAGTGAAGTAAATATTAGCCACAAAACCCAAAGCAGGGCCCCAAGGAGTAAATAATCTTTGGCGAATTTGCCCGTCAAAATCTACTTGATACAAAGAAACATCAAAAAAAGTCGAACCCAAACCCGCACCTACAGCTTTGAGGGGAGAAACATAGAGAATTTGAGGTAAATGTAGTATTGGTGCTGCAATCAGTAAGGGAGCAAGACATAAGGTTTGTAAACCGATGACGCAAACAGCACGATAAATTAATTCTGAGCGAATATTGAGACAAACAGCAAGAGGATAAAGCTCAATTAAAGCCCAACCTTTTGCCCAACCAATAGAAGATTTGATCATTTGGGTAAGAGGGAGATTGAAATCCAGATGTCCGAAAATAAGAGCAACTTCCATCATCAACATCCCAATAATCCATACCCAAATAATCCCAGGAATGACAATTTTTTCTTGAGACGGAGTATTTTCGTCTTGCAACCACAATTTGAGCAGGAGATACAAAAACAGAATCCAACCAATTACTGAACCAACAATATAAGTAGCACCTAACAAAAACCAGATATAAGTACCTGTCATGGTATACCAGACTACTCGTTCGGGAAAATTTTCTGGTCGTATTTGTTTGGGTTTTGAGGATGCTGCGGTCATAGAGCGATCGCTTTTTAGAGAGAAACAATAGCAGTATTCCCTTTTTTGACTCAATGCGATCGAACGAAGCCTGTTACTTGGCGATCGTTTATTATTGCTAAAATTGCAGATTATCGATAATAGCTATAATTAGCAAAAGCAAATAACTAAATAAGCCAATGACGTATAACGTTACCGCAGACTACGCTAGACAAAACTTCGATGAGATTCTCCAAAGAGCCAATACCGAAGCTGAAGGAGTTGTCATTGTCAAAGACAATAAAAGCTTTGTGTTAATCGATCGAGAAGAATTAAAAATATTAGTCGAAACCGCCGAACTTTTGCAAATGCCTGATATATTGACAGATATTTCCAACGCCAGAGAAGAATACAAACAGGGAGAAACTTTAACAATGGAGGATATATTTGGTTAAAGAATCTCAAAAGTATCAAATTCGTTTTGCTAAAAAAGCTCAGAAAGATATTGTAGAATTAACAAACCAGCAAAAACATAAACTCAAGCAAATTTTAGAGCAAGTTATTGCTGTTACTCCTCATCAAGGTAAACCTTTAAAAGGTAAATTAAAAGGTCTGTATTCTTATAGATTGAATCGTAAAGATCGAATTTTGTACGAAATTTACGAAACAGATAAAACTGTTTTGATTATTAGAGCGAGAACTCACTACGGCGAATAAGTAAAGTCTATTAATACTTTGGATTAAATCAATTTCAATCTCACATTAGAATTCTATTCAATAATCTTTTGAATCACTTTGCGACTGATTTTTACTAATGGTTCACGCCACCAGAGTATGGTTAGTCCTGTGGTAATCAGCAAACAACCTACTACAGTTCCTGCCATTACTAGTTTAGGTTTGGGTGCGCTCGGTTCGTTAGGTAAAGTGGGTTCTTCGATAATTTGCATCATGGGGAAAGAAGCAAAGCGATCGCCTTTACTAAGATCTAGCTTTGTAAGAGTAGAAGCAAACACTGCTTGGGCAATTTGTAAATCACGATCGAGGGTGTCTAACACTGCTTCTTTTTGGGTCAGGATGGCTAACTCTGCGTTTAAATCCTTCATTTGCTTGGTTAAGTTAGTCATTCTACCTGTCAGTCCTACTTGTTCGGCTCTTAAATTTACAAGTTGCACAAATAAGTTGGCTCGTTTTTCTCCCGAACCATTACTATTATCGAGA
>JAAUYI010191550.1_pt1 | contig 10740 bp, 8 predicted proteins | sample 7278041 | NCBI WGS metagenome assembly JAAUYI01 (sample SAMN14350216, study PRJNA611818) | marine sediment metagenome | isolation source: surface marine sediment (0.6m) | place: French Polynesia: Moorea | collected 2018-08
ACCACACCACACCACACCACACCACACCACACCACACCACACCACACCACACCACACCACACCACACCTCACCACATCACACCATACCACACCTTATCACATCACACAACACAACACCACACCATGCCATACCACACCACTCCACACCACACCACACCACACCACATCACACCACAGTCTTGAACCTCTTCACCATGGCTGGCTGCTGAGTCGAGTATTGATCCAATCAGCACAAGATTCGATCACATTTAGATACAAATCTATCCTTTCTATGCTTGTTATTTAGCCACATCCAAACACGGAAATTGATACAGCAGCCATCGTCGTGCTCTGACCAGGAAGTGTTCTTGTGCAGGAATATGCCGAAAAATCGTTTGGTAAACAGTCTGGTATGTCCCATCCACCAAGGCCACAAACTGCTACTGGTGCAGTCCACCCCCCCCCCAGGACCTGCATGATGGTGCAGGCCTTCTTGTTGATTGTGTCGCACATCCCGCCGAAGCATGCACGTTCACTCAGATGTTGGATTTGACCAATTCTGCATTCTCATCATGACAGTCGCTCAAGTGGGACTAGCAAGGTAAGTGTCTGTTATGTTGTTTACAGTTTCAGACCTGCAATACTTGTATCAGATCATGCTGTGATTCGAGCACGTGCTCCGACATTCAACGCAGATGAAGAGTCGTCATCGAGCTATTGTTCCTGGTAGCGTAGTCCACATAGACGGGCTGCAAGCGATGTTAAGACATGCTAGATAAGACCAGTGTTAAGACTGGCGGGACCACATCAGTGCTTGTATTTTTTCTGCACTTTTCAGCAGCAGCAAAGGTGTGTGTCTCCGCATCATGCCAGTGCATCAAAGCAATATGTAAGCGAATGCACGTGACTCCATGTGCATTGGCATGTATGATTATTAATATTATTATTATTATTATTATTATTATTATTATTATTATCATTATTATTATTATTATTATTATTATTATTATTATTATTAATGTGAGTTTGATTGATTGATATAGATCTTCAAGCCACAATCTGTGCTGAAATCCCTCGGCCTGTGCTGGAATCCCATGACCTGTGCTGAAATCAACACAGTCACAAGATGTGGTGGTTATAAGTTCAATTTGGCAGTATTGAAAGTGGCAAACAATCCATATGTTGAAACAACCAAGTGAGAAATTGTGATAATGTATCACTGGCATGATCTTTTCTAATCACAATTCAAATGGAAGCAATGACCCATCGATTAGCGAAACATTTAACATAACGTGTGAGCAAGTAGATCTAACTTCACAACTTTGACGAATGTAGGGAGATGGTCTTTGAGCTCGCTAGGGTCTACCTATGGAGATTTCACATGTTATATTTGGCTATCAGTCTCCAATTGAAATTAAGATGTTTGCTTAAGAGTTTGAATGCACGAAGGTGAAAACTGAAGTGAATGAAACAGTTCATTCCCAGTGAAGATTCAAAGTATTCATCAAGGTAAAACCCATAACAAAATAGTGCAAACTGCAAAAATTCTAAATGGACATTCCTGTGTTGCTAACGATACGGAGGTATGGAGACACCATGGAACTCAAAGGTGACAAAGACAGTATTGCAGCTGCATTTTCCCCAATAATACATTGTATTATGTGACTAGATTTCTGTCATTCTCCATCCAGAAAAGAAGGATATCCTATCTGACAGGCGGGGATATTCATTCTTAGTCTTCCAGTATCCAGCTCTAACTGACTGGGAGAATTCTGCTTTTCCCTATTCCGACCCCAAGTAGCGACCTCAGGTTCCAAGTCCTGATAAGAAGAAAGCTCCAAAGAGGATTTAGATACCTGATAATCCAAAATTGAGTGTGGCTACTTTCTGAATGGTAGAAACTCTATAGAGATGTCATTTATCTATGTAGTAATATTCTGTACATGTCATAATTGTGCCGCCATCAGAATGGCCTGAATAAAATATACTAAACATGGACACATAAACTAAACTCTGTCAAATATTATCGTGGTGGACGAAAAATTGATCTCATTCCATCAAAAACCAAGATATTGTAACATCAGTAGTACCATTGCACTAAGTATACCAAGCGCCATCATATGGGGCTAATTCCATATTGCTGGCACCATATTTGATGATGGCTCATTTGAGTATATTATTTATTCTTGAGCTGGTGTGCACTGCAGCCAGTGCACACCAGCTCAAGAATAAATGACATACTCCAATTAGCCAAAAATGGTGAAAATCATCCTATATAAGTTAAATTAGGTTCATAGGATGGCACTTGGTATACTTAATACAATGGTACTATTCATGTTGAAATATCTCGGATACTGACGGAATGAGACATGTTTCTCGTCGACCACGATCACATTTGACACACTATAGCATTGCTGAAAATAAGTGTCCTAATGGTGATGTTATCCTTTTTATATGCTACTATGTTCTATGTAAATTCAAACTATTTAAATACTAGTTGTTTGATATTGTATAAATGTAAAACTTTCATCAAATACTTTGTCTTTGTATTGCTCCAGATAATTCTTCTTGTCATCATTTTAAACCGAACATCATAGGCTATGATACTTCTAATCTACTGCAATATCCTTATGGGTGCATTTGGCCAAGTGTACATGTCCTTGGCGGATTGTGTCCACTTGTTGGAATATCTTTTGTTTGGTGATGGTCTTTGTTACTGTCAATGAATATGCATATATTTTGTTACACGTTATACATCTTGCTTTCGTAGGGAATCCACATATAGTATTGACTCTGAACTATTGTCACTTTGAATCAAATCAAACGAATTCACGTACATAGTGTATCCTAGGTCAGGTGTTCTTGCTTTTATACCACAGATTGTACCAAAAACAGGAATAATAAGCTGGAAAACGCATGTGATACCGCTTAAAATATTACATCAGTCAGAACCTCGTGGTTTTTATATTACATGGTATTACAGCTTGGCATTCAGCATCTTATCGAGGGGTACTTCTATAACAATATCTTCTTCTGGAGCACTAGCAAGGGCAGATCCAAATACAGGTTCAACAACAGATAGGTATATCTGTCTGATTGATGGGGATGGCAAGGAAATGTCAAGACAAAGTGTTTGCTCTCCACTGTAAATCGCCAACAGGTGGCGAAGTTGTTGTTCTATGTGTATCAAGACCTCATCTACAGAGTTACCATGGATATGGAGCTGGTAGCACAAACCAGAGGGCACACTGTGAAGTAGTCCATAGGAAAATGTTGTCACATGACCTGAACTGATGCTGCGTGATATCAAGCTATGACGTTTATGGGCAATTTCCTTCAGGCTCTTCTCACTTGCATACACTGGTTTTGACTCCTCTTCTGTTAGAATTGGTGCCCCTTTGATGACATGATTGTGGAAATAGATATCCTTGGCTACTTCTCCTGCCCTATCAGCTCCTAGTTTCACAGGTTTTATGCACAGACCTGTATGATGTTTCAACAGCAAAGGGAGAACATCCACAACGTCTTGTCTACTGAGAATGTGTCTACAGAAAGGCTACAACAAAAGAGATCATTGAGTACTGCCAAGAATACGTAAGGGTGGTATAACAGTAGGATCTCATGTGCTGCAGTTACCCCACAAGATATTGTAGTTTTATCTCATTGCCAAGGACATTTGTTTTATACAACCTTAATATAACTGAATAAATGTCACATACATTTCACAATATCCAAAGGCTTTTCCTCCACTGTGTAATACATGTTTGTTGTATTTCCATATAATGCATTAATTACATGAAGATGCAGTGGACATCAAATCTTGAGATAAATTGTTCTGATAAAAATTACAAACAAACAAACAAGTTACCCTACAGTTGATTGAGTAATGTTTTGCATCCGATCAGTGTGCCTAGCGGTATTAGCTCTATGAACAAGCTATGTAACGAAATGGCAAGGTGTAGGATCATCTAGCTCTCACCTTCCGAATCACCCAGCAGAAGGGGGCACAGTTACGTAAATCGCATACAGAATGTGTCATTGGAAGATAGTCAAAATGATTCATAATGATCCACCAACATGAAAATGTGATACAAATGTGCCATGTCAAAATAAATATCAAACAATACCACTGTAAAATGCACCTAGGTAATATTCAATACATTTCCTATACCTTCAAATATACTATGGCAACAATATCTTGCTAATTCCTTGGCTCATTTATTTCTCTAGCAATGAAGTCCTCTGTAATGCAAAATATTGTAAGCGACAATACAGTGTGTTCTGGAATAAACAATGATACAACCTACATAGATGACCTTGACCTTCCATCGTTTATTACCGCCAGATGGAGTCTTGTATCGAGCGACATCTTGTGACACAAATGTAACGTATTTGACACCAGGATGTTTGTCAACTGTTTTCGCAAGGGATTCCTCCTGCAGCTTCTGGAAATAACCTTGACCTTGATACTCAGGATGAGTCCTTGCTGCCATGGCAACCAAGCCCTCGCCTCCGTTCACTAGGTAAAGGTTACTGAAAGTTACCTTCAAACAAAAAGATAAAATTTAATTCACCAGATCCATAATCTGAATTGACGAAAGCTACAATCTTAGCACATCATTCAAAAGTATCTTGAAATCTGTTGGAATAACCCAATTCCTATACATTTGAACTGCTATAGGTAGGGAGTCGAATCTGATTGAAGTAGCCTACATGTAGAAATAGCATGAGGGTGCCTGGGCCACAAGTAATAATGCCCTCCTCGATAATATCACCATAAATTTGACGGAAATGATTGGGAGTGCTTATCAGATGTCACTTCAGCAGTGTTTAATTTGAATGAAAACAATGAAGTCAAACATCCCCTAAGAATTAACTTTAAGCATTTCATCTTCATATTTCCAATAATGAACTCCGTAGTATTGTTGAAATACGAATTCTTCATCAAGATTAGAATGAGAACTGGCCCGAGGATCGCAGACAAATTTCATATTAGGTATTGATTGATTGATTGACGAAACTAACTATAAAATGATGTAGGTTTTTGCCACAGATTTCAGTGAAACATTGCTTAAAATGCATTTCCGTCACTTTAATGATTTGAGATCCATTTTGCCGCTACAGGCCATGTTTCATACTGTGTCACTCGATTGCCCCCAACCCTTCTCCACCACAGCTATGCATACAACCATCATCAGCTAGTCTTTTTATTTACAATATATCATGTTCGAGTGGTAGCCTAACGTGAAAGTGTTCCTGCATGATGAACGACCTGTCTTGACAGACCGACTATGATGCTCCAAAAGGTGGTCACTAAAGATAGGCCCCATTGTTATATGCCGTATAATTACAACATTATATCAATTTCCCACTAGGGTGGGGGCAACCTGCTTGATCGTTCTCCTCTCAGAAATTTGGAGCATACCAATTTGCCTCCTCTGATACATACCACTTTGCCATTGACTTCCAGCAGGTAGCAGTTGCTGTTGGGGTCTCTCAGCAGATTGTGGTATTTAGCCGGGAGGTAATCCAGTCCATAATAAACATTATGATTGATGTCCATCACAGCCTGGTAATCCTCATGCCGCGCTTCTCGAACCACCAGGGCAGGTGATCCACCAGGTCCTCCCAGCCTTGCAGACATCCTAAAATAGACACAGCTAAAATAGGGCACAAACTGGAGTTATATTGGAGAATGGGAACTAACAAAACAGATAGACAGACAGACGGACAGACAGAGATTCAGACAGACAAAACTAACAGTGCATTCGTTTCTTTTCCGATAATAACAGGCTGACAGGCTATGACACTGCCAAACCGAAAGGAAAGGTACTAAAGATTAAATGTCTTGCCAGTGTTTGAACAATCAGACATATTCAGTATCTGGATTTTTTGTATATATAATCTACTACCCAGTTCGTTTCAAGTGGTACCATCGAAACTGTCAACATCTTCAAAGTTTACTCCTGGTACGATATTGAGTAGCCATGATCTATCACCAGATTGTGGCATGTAACTGGTAGTGCCTCTAGCGTTGACTCCAGGAACTGAATTAATTGGTGGTACCTGCAATTCATGTTGTGCCATGCACACAGCAAGGTTTTGTAGGAGTGACAGACTATATATCTTAATGATATCATAATCACTTGCCTTCAATTGATGATTTGGTGTCAGCGTTACGGGAATAGTGTGGCAGGCTTGGGAGCACAGAGAATGTGAATGGGTGGCTCATATCTGATCTGATGTCCTTGGGCATGTGATCTTTGCACTTCAACTTCAAGATAATCAGCTGGCGACGTACATAATGAAGGACAGGGAAGTATACGTGATGCACCAAATGTAAAAAAAAGCTGTAGTGTTCTCACTCACTCTTTATTGTTAGTATAACTGTCACCACTGTCATTGATGCTGCCATGACAACCATAGTAGCGTTAACCTCGATTTCAAATGATTAGGTGCAATTCCATTTCACGCTATTTATTGACAAATAAGGAATAACTCAGGCATAAATCAAACAAATTTATTCTTTATTTAGACTCGACAACATCTAATATATGGCACTAAAAATTCTTATGAAGTTACTGAGCATCGAGTATCTTAAACAAAAAAAACAAGCAAAGCACACAAGACACAGATCACAGACAGTTACAGTTGGTCCAAATTTGTCATACTAGATAAGAAACCCAATCAATCTCATCGATTTCCACAGAAGCAGTACATTTTTGTCCAGTATATAAGCCTAATCACTCTGCTCGCATAGTTAGTACCAAAGTTGGCATACTTAAGCATGACTATGTTTCTGTTCGATTACAGGCATTCACCCTAACTCAAGAAGAAATAACATGCTCAAACTATATAACTTCATTAAAACTGGTGCTAACAAGCCCAAACTAAGCTGATGCGATGATCATTCAAATGAAATACACCAGGGTACATATATAGCTTATGTATCCTATTTGGGCTCTCAAGAACGGGCGACTGATCTCCAAGATGTGTTTCCGAGATATTGGATGACATGCAAAACCTGCTCCGGATCCCGCTGGTAGCAAGGGAATGTTGGTAACCACTTAATGAAATTAATCATCCTAAATCTCATCAAGCAAAACCTCTAGAAATGCAAACTTAAGGATTACAAATAGTGGTATCAAAAGGCGGGTATTCACATGATACAGCTGGTCCTTGACACAGATTAGACAAATCAGACAAACCTGTATTTACAGACATGTGCATTAAAAACCACCTGCACTGACTGACTATTCGCCATATGTTTCCGGACAGAATTTAACACTTTACTTCCCATAGTCTATTCGCCTGCTACTCCAAATCTATCTTCAGCATATTAAAACAAATCTGCTCTACGCAAGGACCCATCTTGTCTGTGGCAGCCTCTGAGTTAAACTTAATAACATCAAGAATAACAGGTATATTCCCATGCCAGTTTCCCATCGTTTGCAGAACATATTCTGCCCATGCTGACCCCTGATTTCTATGGGACATGAGGGCTTAGAAGCTGTCCTACAGTAGATTATCAAACATTCCTCATGTTCATTCATGAACTTCATGTAGAAGCGGATGTTATACTCAAAATCTTATCCCATATGTGGCCTCTACACATCAAGCCTCATGGACATGTTCAATGCATTCAACATGATAAAGTCAGACGCACTGATTAATGGAATGATTTACTCGTGATATCTCAATTAATAAGACAAAATATCTCAACATCAAACTGACACAAGCTGGAGACAGGGCCTAAACACAAAAAATACAATAAAAACATAGCCTTCACAGAAGGCAGCCGTCGGATCAACGAAGCCACAGCGCTATATATATTTTTGATCAGGCTATAAAGGAAGTGCCGAATTTCACCTTATTTCCCAATATTGTGGGGTTTGAACTTGGGATGTGAAGCATTTTTTTGATCAGGCAGCTAAGGGATATGTGTGATTTTGGGACATGAAAATCAGTTTCGAATCAGGTAGATTATTGCATGGAGTGAAGGGGTCCTCTAGTAGCTTGTGGTGTATACTCAGTATACATAAGACAGGCATATAACAAAGGATTCAACTACTGTATGGACAGTCACAGCGCAATTTAACCTACCAGACTCCAAGTGATCTGAAATGACCCACCAGCCTATACATTCAGTTCAGCATCACTTTTCATAAGATAACATACCATGAAATAACCAAACATGACATAATCCTTCAATTATTCATTGATAAATAGTACACCTGCACACTAGATTTATTCCTACAAGTATGGTGGCATAAATAAAATTGTGCCTTAGCATGGTACAAAATAAATAATATTGAAATACAATGTATGCAATAGAAAAACACAATAGAAAATAGGCAGAACACAGTAGAAGAAATAGAATATTCACCGGTATATGTATATTGATTGTAATAGATGGATATATGCACATTAAAATGCCATGAATAACAAAATAATTCTGACAAAAACCTATGGCTGTACTGTAAAACCAAAATAATTTGGTTGTTATAACACAGGGATTCAGCGCCATGATTTGCCTTCTGCTGACTGCGGCATCAAAAATAGCATATAATCAGTATAATCAGTTACTGGTGTTTTATTCCACAGCTATGGGTTCTGGCAATGATTTGTCACACTCAATGAGATCTCTGTTTATGGGAAGTACAGAAAAACCTCTTTGATCTTTAGCAGGCTTGAAAGTCATCTTTCTACAAGTTTTGAAACACCAAATATGGGGTAGGAGTTGGTATGATCCTGTTACCTCCAATCTCTTTTTCAGCGGCACAGACTGTAAATGATTTTTCAGAGGAATTCCTACTAACCAAATTCCAAATCGGCTTCCCATCCCAACGCCCTTCAAATTTTAAATGTAGAAATACATTCACCAGATATGCCACTTATCAAAGACCAAACTCCTCGGAAAAGTACATAATACCAAAAATACATCACTTGCTTTTCATAACATATATATAATAATTCTTTAATAAATAGAGCACTGCCAGTTTGAAATGCAAATATTATGCAAATGATTATAACATTATATCTCATCATGTAGTAATATGCAACTCAACTATTAGCAAGCTCCACACACTAAAAAGCATTTACCAAAGAAGCTGTGAGCAATGCTACATTGTGCCAGTCCTAATGTCTATCAAACGCACAACAACTATATACAAGACCCCCCCCCCCCATTTACCTTGGGCTGGGTAGAAAGCACCCTTGTGGTGTCCCTTCCCCCAAGAGAAATAAATGACCTTTATTATTATTATTATTATTATTATTATTATTATTATTATTATTATTATGGACAGGAACAAGGCTCTTTACAACTCTTCATGAGGCCCAAGACAGGTGACATATGATATGAAAGTGGCTCACTAGATAGCAGAGAGAGGTTGAGCAAGCTGCTTTATCTGCATGCTCATCCACTTCAAATATAAACAAGAGACATGGAAGCCTATACAGCCTCGCTGGAAAGATTCATCCTTTAAACCTTTTATGATGAGTGATTTTCCTATATCAGTTGATTGGGTATGGGTTTAATGTCCCGTGAGCATGCTATCGGCTATATGAGACGCCCATGTAAAGGACATGATATGGGCTGTTTGTGGCTCCTCCTCCTGAAGCCCAACACAAATATCAGATCATTAGGGCAACATTAAGGCTATCAGGTGCTGATATGACCCGTGAAGTACTGCAAAGGAAGTTAATATCAACCCAATCAAACAATACACTATAAGCCACAGGTAGTGATCTATTGTCTTTTCACAGGAGTGGCAATACAGTCCGCCTGACCAGTCAACATGCCAACCTACCAAGAGATCATAGACAATGACGCCGACCTCCCACTGACAGACCAACGTGAACGAGTACAAATAGGTCACAAGTTTTAAAAATTCACTGAAATTCACCATTTTGATAAAAACTGCTGACTGCCTCTGCTGCTGCTGCAAATGATGCTGCTGCAACCACCGCCACCATGGACATCACTCAATCCCCTACCTACTCTAATAGCGTGTGCTGACATAAACCAGGGAGGCTAATCACAGAGTTTGACAAAAGTTGAGATTTTATCCAAGTAAAATGGAAGGTATCACACTGGATATGTATCACTTGAGATAACCTTGGTCATACATTTGCGATGCTAACATCAACTTCCTCAAGCGCAGGACAGTTTATTTACACTCAGGACTGCAAGATGGAACATCCCTGTCAGCTTATTTTGACAGAAATAGTGGATGACTGGTGAAATACATGCAATTGCTGGCATACTGACATCACTGATGTTGACTGCCCGACCATTATCTCAGGCTCTGCCAGGATACAGGATGGTCTGAGCACTCGAATCACAACATCAACAAATATTCTGACTGGTCAGATCTAAATGGGTAAACAAATCACAGAAATCAGATTGTCTGTCAAAATAAACATCAACAAACCTGATTGGTCAAACTTGTTTTGATACACAACTCACACCAACTGGAATGCCTATTAAGATAGATGACAACATATGGCAGTAAGCCGCCCCCGGGCAAATGGTGCTTACCGGTGGCTGTTGTCAGCCCAGTGATTGCCTCATGCTATATATTATCAGCTTAAACACTAACAGACCTTCTGATTGGTGTAATTTGTTTGGGTAAACAAATCGCACCAAACAGAATATGTACCACATCTCACCACACCACACCACACCACACCACACCACACCACACCACACCACACCACACCACACCACACCACACCACACCACACCACACCACACCA